>Ga0207655_1001370_pt1 | contig 22828 bp, 19 predicted proteins | sample KBSM44metaG_FD_184398 | JGI IMG/M metagenome (GOLD analysis project Ga0207655, IMG submission 184398) | Miscanthus rhizosphere microbial communities from Kellogg Biological Station, Michigan, USA - KBS M4-4 metaG (SPAdes) (version 2) | ecosystem: Host-associated > Plants > Roots > Rhizosphere >... | reverse complement strand
ACGGTGTAGTAGAGGTTCTGCACATCGGCGAACACTGCGATTTTTTTCACCGGAGTTCCTGTGAGCGCTGACGCGCATGAGCCGGATCAGGCACCAGGCCCGAAAAAGGCGCTCAGTATGCCAGCCCGAAGGAAGGTTCCGCGAATAATCGGCCCGGGGCGCTCAGGCGCCCCGGACGAATGGTGAGTCAGACGAAGGAATCGTCGTCATCGAAGAACGATGAGTTGTCATCGCTGTAGTCGGTGTCGGTGAAGCCACCCTGATTGTTGCCGAAGGAATCGTTGTTGGCCATGCGCTGGTCATCGCCCCAACCGTTATTACCTTGGTCGGCCACTTGCGCAGGCTCTTCCTTGATCACTTCGACGATTTCTTCCGGCTGCTGGTTGTGATGGAACAGGCTGCTGATGCCTTGTGCCAGCATCACGCCACCCGCCACGCCGGCAGCGGTTTTCAGGGCGCCGCCGAGGAAGCTGCTGCCCGCGGCCGCGGCCGGTGCCGCTTGTTGCTGGCCATAACCCGGTGGTGGCGCGCCGAAGTTCTGTTGTGGCGCGGGTGCACCGAAGTTCTGCTGCGGAGCCGGTTCACGCCAACCGCCAGTGGACGCCGGGGCGCTCTGGGTCGGTGCCGGGCGTGAGCTGCTGCCGCCGAAGATGCTCGACAGGAAACCGCCGCCGCTCGGCGCCGGGGCTGCACTTTGCGCCTTGGCCGATTGCAGTTCGGCCTGCAGTTGCTGAACCTGTTGAGTCAATTGTTTGTTCTGTTCGTCGAGGCTCTTGATCGCGGCCTCCTGCACCAGAATCGCCTGGGTCATGAAATAGCCTGCGGCCGGCTGGCGCGTCAGGTGTTCCTTGATCCGCGCCTCGGCCAGGGCGTCGCGCGGGGCTGCCTCCGTTTCGGCCTGTTGCAGCCGGGAAAACAGTCCATCGATCAGGGTTTGCTCTTCGCTGTTCATGGCGACCTCGTAGATTGCCGGGGATAACGTTGCCCTCGTCCACGGTGGAGGAGGCGCACCTACGTAATGGAGGCAGTGACAGAATGTTTCAATGGTCTTTACCGAACGTTTACGTTTGCGCCCTTCAGCACATCATCGGTTAAAGTGAGCCACTGTTTTTGACCTGCGATACCGACTGATGAATGCCTTCGATGTGCTGCGTGACTCTCTGTATTTCTTTAAACGCAATCTGGCCCGGATCGTCCAGCTGTGCCTGCCGCTGGTGATCCTCGAAGCCGCGCTGCAACAGGTGGTCGATCACGCCAGCGACCCGGACGGTTATTCGGCCATCAGCGTGATCGTCGGCCTGCTGGTCTACCCGCTGTACACCGCTGCGCTGATCCTGTTTCTCGACGCCCGCACCCGTGGCGAATCCCCGCAAACCCTCGACTTGCTGGCGATGGCGGCGCGTTTGTGGCCGCGTTTTGCTGTGCTCACCGCACTCAACACGCTGCTGATCCTGCTCGGTCTGTCCCTGTATTTCCTGCCAGGCCTGTGGCTGATGGTCACCCTGGCCTTCGGTGAATACCTGCTGGTGCTGCGCGGCTACGGCCCGTTGCAGGCGATGAAGGAAAGCCTGCGCCTGAGCCGCGGGCATTTCCTGCGGATTCTGGTGTGCATCCTGTGTGTGATGGGGCCGTTGTGGCTGCTCAAGGGCCTGACTCTGCAGGTCTATCCCGATCCGCAGAATCCTTTGATCGCGGTACTGATCGACAGCGGTCACAGCTTCCTGCAGCTGTTCACCAGCGTGGTGCTGTTCCGCCTGTTCATGCTGATCAGCGAATTGCCCGACAAACGTGACGGAAGGGTCTGACCGCTCTGAGCTTGGGCTGAGCGACGGGTCTCGGGTATGCTCGGGACCACTTCCGTATCGCTATAAGCCGAGCCATGACCCGTCTACTGCGCTACATCCTGCTCTTTGTGCTGCTGGCCGTCGCCCTGATCGGCGTGATGATTTTCAGCCTGACCTGGCGCCCCGACGCCCGGGAGACCCTGCCGGTCAGTTGCATCGGGCAACCGCCAACACTGGTGCCCGGCCAGGCGCTGAAGGTCATGACCTGGAACGTGCAATACCTGGCCGGCAAGCGTTATGTGTTCTGGAACGACCTGGCCCACGGCGATGATGAGGCCCCGACTCAGGAAGACATGGCGTTCAGCCTTGACGAAGTGGCCCGGGTGATCCGTGACGAGCAACCCGACGTGGTGTTGATCCAGGAACTGGATGATGGCGCCAAGGCCAGCGACTATCAGAACCAGCTCAAGCTGTTGCAGGAACGCCTCACCGACCTCTACCCGTGCAGCGCCCACGCCTTCGACTGGAAGGCCGATTTCGTCCCGGATCCGCATATCTTCGGCAGCGTCGGCCGGCAACTCGCGACCCTCAGCCGCTACCGCATCGAACACGCCGAGCGCCTGCAATTGCCGGTGCAGCCGTCGAACATCATCAGCCGTCAGTTCCAGCCGAAAAACGCCCTGCTCGCCACCACCCTGCCGCTCAGCGATGGCGGGCAACTGATGGTGTTCAACACGCATCTGGATCGCGCCGTGCAGCCGGACGAAACCTTGCAGGCGCAGGTGACGGCGGTGGCTAAGGTTCTCGACAAACACGAAAGCCAGGGCACGCCGTGGCTGATCGGAGGCGACTTCAACCTGTTGCCGCTCGGCCAGTACCGGCGCCTGCCAGTCGAACAGCGCACGCCCTACTCCGTGGACAGTGCGCTGCACCTGTTGTGGGACAAGTACCCGATGATCCCGACCAACAATGAAGCCAGCGGCATCGACCGCGCCAAATGGCTGACCCATTACCCCAACGACCCCGGCCTCAACGGCCCGGACCGCACGGTCGATTACCTGTTCTACAGCCCGAAGATCAAACGGGTCGAAGCCACGGTGCGTCAGGACGATACGTTGCGCATTTCCGATCATCTACCGGTGATTGCGCGGTTCCTCCTGCCACCCAACTGACCTCAGTGAGCCTCTTCGAGATCGTCGTGCAACAGCCCGAAGATCTGCCGCTTCATGTCGATGAACGAGCGCTCCATGACCATGTCCAGCGTGCGTGGGCGCTCGATCGGCACATCGAGAATTTGCTTGATCCGCCCGGGCCGTGCGCCCATCACGTACACCCGATCGCCGAGCAGGATCGCTTCGTCGATGTCGTGGGTGACGAACAGCACGGTCTTCTTGCTGTTGCCCCACACCCGTAATAACAGCTGCTGCATTTGCAGGCGGGTCTGGCTGTCGAGGGCGCCGAAGGGTTCGTCCATCAGCAGGATCTGCGGGTCGTTGGCCAGCGCCCGGGCAATCGCCACCCGCTGCATCATGCCGCCGGACAGCTGCTTGGCGTAGTTGTCGGCGAACCCGGACAAACCGACTTCGTGGACATAGTGATCGACGATCTCCTTGCGCCGCGCCGCCGGCATGCCCCGGCGCTTGAGGCCGAACTCGACGTTCTGCCGCACCGTCAGCCACGGGAACAGCGTGTAGCTCTGGAACACCATCCCGCGATCAGCGCCGGGGCCTTGCACCTGCTGGCCGCCAACATAGATCTCGCCAGAGGTCGGCTCGGCCAGGCCGGCGGTGAGGTACAGCAGGCTCGACTTGCCACAACCCGATGGCCCGACCAGCACTGCGAATTGCTGATCCGGCACTTCGAACGACACTTCTTCCAGCGCGGTGAACGTACCGCCGCCGGGTTTGCTGTAGCGCAGGCTGACCTTGTCCACCTGCAACCTTGGCGCGGCGAGTGCCGGTGCGGCGACCGGTTCGATGAAACGACGGTTGGCAGCGGTTACTGAGCCCATGCGGCAATCCTCAAACGCAAAAAGCGGAACAGTTGATCGGTGACCAGACCCAGCAGGCCGATGATCGCGATGGCGAGAAAAATCACGTCGACCTGAAAGCCGCGCATGGCCTTGAGGCTCAAGTAACCGAGGCCACTCGAGGCGGCGACCAGTTCGGCGACCACCAGATAGGTCCAGGCCCAGCCCATGGTCACCCGCAGGGTGTCGAGCACACCCGGCAACGATGCCGGGGCGATCACATGCAGCACCGCGTCACGCCGGTTGGAACCGAGGGTGTAGGAGGCGTTGATCAAGTCCTTGGAGATGCCTTTGGACACGTCGGCGATCATCACCAGTTGCTGGAAGAACACGCCGAAAATGATCACCGACACCCGTTGCTCCAGACCGATGCCGATCCAGAGGATGAACAGCGGCACGAACGAGGTCACCGGCAGGTAGCGGATGAAGTTGACCAGCGGTTCGAGGAACGCCTGGACGATACGGAAGCTGCCCATCAGCAAGCCCAGCGGCACCGCCACCAGCGACGACACAATGAAACCGACCATCACCACTTCGACACTGGCCCAGACATGCTGGCCGAGGGTGCCGTCGCGGCTAAGGCGCACCGCCGCTTCAACCACCGCACCGGGCGTCGGCAGAAACATCCCCGGCACGATGCCGCCGTAGGACAACCCGGCCCACAGGCCGACCAGCAACACCCAGGCCAGACCGCTGGCGCTCCATACCACCGGCACCGGCAATCCGGTCTTCGGCGTGATGCAGCGGCTCAGCCATGAATTGCGCTTGAACATGACCAGTCTCCTAGAGCGGGCTGACGAAACGGTTATCCACCAGATCGTCGTTGCTGACGTTGTAGGGCTTGCCCTGCAATTCACTGGCGGTTTCGTTGGCCAGTTTGATCAGCGGTGCGCTGTCACCCGGCTTGCCCGGCGAGCCAAGGAGTTTTTCGCTCATGGCCTGATCGTAGAAACGCACGCCCTGCGCGGCAGCGGCCAGTTCCTTCGGATCGGACAGGTAACCGCCGACGCCCTTGGCCATGATTTCGTAAGCTTTCTGTGGATGGTCCTTGGTGTACTGCACTGCTTTGTAGAGACCGGCGACCAGCGCCTTGACGTCTTCCGGCTGCTTCTCGATCACCGTGCAGTTGAGCGCCACCACATCGACGATCACCCCCGGCGTACTGCTGCTGTCGATCAGCACCTTGCCCTGCTGCTTGTCGCGCACCATCGACAGATGCGGCTCCCAGGTCACGGCGGCCGGCACGCGACCGGCGATGAACGCGGTGGCGGCATCGTCGGCGGTCATGTTCTGCACGGTGATGTCGCTCATGCTCATGCCGTTCTTTTTCAGCAGGTACGAGAGCCAGAACTGCGAGGTCGACCCTTCGTTGACGGCCACGGCCTGGCCCTTGAGTTCTTGCAGGCTCTTCACGTTCTTGCCGACCAGCACGCCGTCGCCGCCATGGCTGTCATCCAGCGCGGCCACGGCCTTGAAGCAGAACTGCGGGCGGTACTTGAGCACTTCGTCGATGGTCGAGGCCGAGCCGGACAATTGCCCGGACGCCTGGGCGGCCATGTACATCGACGCCTCTTCGACCACCGGCAATTCGACGGTCAGGCCGTTCTCCTTGAAGTAGCCCAGATCCTGGGCCAGGTACAGGGTGCCGTAGCCGACCCACGTGGTGTGGCCGATCGACAAGGTGCCGGCCTGAGCGGCGGTGACGCAAAGGGCGGAAATCGCCAGAGGACCTGCAAGACGGGTAAACAAGGACTTGTTCATGGAGCACTCCCAACGCTGTTGATTTAGTTGTCATGGGCAGTACGGCCAGCCGTGGTGTCGCGATCGCACGCTGCGGTCTCTGCTGGACTCTGGCGGGCAATGCCTTGGCTGGCGAAATCGATGTTGACCCAGGCTTGGCGTCAGGAAAACGAGGAAATAGTTAGACGCGAACGATGAAAAAACTGGGTAGTGCGCACCGCGAAAGGGCGCGTCTGGCGGGGGGTGCACGGAGGGGGTGCAAGACAGCAAAAACGATGTTGAATCGACTGACGCAATCGCGGGCAAGCCCGCTCCCACAGTTATCGAGGCGGATCACAATTTTGTGAACGACTGATAAACCTGTGGGAGCGAGCCTGCTCGCGATGGGGCCTTGAGCCCTACGAATACCTCAGAGCCGACCGTATTCCTGCGCCGTACGATCAACCGCTTTCAGGGTCTTGCCCACCAGCTCATCAATCTCTTCACGACTGGCAATCAGCGCCGGCGCCATGATCATCCGCCCCAGGGTCGAGCGAATGATCACCCCCTCCTCAAAACCAATCGTGCGGCAACGCCAGGCGATATCGTTTTCATTGGCGAAGCGCTTGCGCGTGGCCTTGTCTTCGGCCAGTTGCAGCGCCGCGACCATGCCCGTGCCCTGGATATCGCCCACCAGCGGGTGATTGCCGAACACTTCACGCAGGCACTGTTGCAGGTACGGTCCGATGTCGTCCTTGACCCGCGTCACCACGCCTTCATCGCGCAATGCCTTGAGGTTGGCAATCGCCACCGCCGCCGCCACCGGGTGCCCGGAATAGGTCAGACCGTGGGCGAACACACCGCCCTGCTCCACCAGCACGTCGGCCATTTTCTTCGACAGGATCAGGCCACCCATCGGGATGTAACCGGAGGTCAGGCCCTTGGCGATGGACAGGGTGTCCGGCTCGAAACCGAAGTACTCGTGAGCGAACCACTCACCGGTGCGACCGAAGCCGCCGATCACTTCATCGGCGCACAACAGCACGTCGTATTGGCGGCAGATGCGCTGGATTTCCGGCCAGTAGCTTTCCGGCGGGAAGATCATTCCGCCCGCACCCTGGAACGGCTCGGCGATGAACCCGGCGACCTTGTCCGCGCCCAGTTCGAGGATTTTCGCTTCCAGTTGCTGCGCCGCCCGCAGGCCGAACTCAGCCGGGGTCAGGTTGCCTTCGTGGGCGAAGAAGTACGGCTCGTCGATGTGCGCGATGTCGGGAATCATCCCGCCCATTTCGTGCATGAACTTCATCCCGCCAAGCGCCGTCGCGGCCAGGGTCGAACCGTGATAGCCGTTCCAGCGGCCGATCATGATTTTCTTCTCGGGCTTGCCCAGCACCTGCCAGTAACGGCGTACGGTACGGATCAGCACCTCGTTGGCCTCGGAGCCGGAGTTGGTGTAGATCGCGTGGCTGTAGTGCCCCGGCAGCAGGCTGAACAGCAGCTCGGAGAGCTCGATCACCTGCGGGTGGGTGGTGTGGAAAAACATGTTGTAGTACGGCAACTGCTCCAGCTGCCGGCTCGCCGCCGCGTTCAGATCCTTGCGCCCGTAACCGAGGTTGGTGCACCACAGCCCGGACATGCCGTCGAGGTAGCGCCGACCGTCGTTGTCCCACAGGTGCAGGCGATCACCGCGCACCATCACCCGTGGGCCTTCGTCGTTGAGGGCCTTCTGGTCGACGAACGCATGAATGTGGTGCGCTGCATCGGCGGCCTGGTAGTCGCGGGTTTCACGTGAGGTGGTCATCGCCGGATCTCCTTTTTTGTTGTGAGCGGCTGTCATGAGCGCAGTTGAAACCAGGTGGTTTTCAACTGGGTGTATTTGTCGAACGAGTGCAGCGACAGATCGCGGCCGAAACCGGATTGCCTGCCACCGCCGAACGGCACGGTCACGTCCAGCGCATCGACGCTGTTGACCGACACCGTACCGGCTCGCAATTGCCGCGCCACCCGGTGCGCGCGGTGCAGGTCGTCCGTCCACAGCGATGCCGCCAGACCGTAGACACTGTCGTTGGCCAGTTGCACGGCGTGGGCCTCGTCATCGAACGGCATCACCGCCAGCACCGGGCCGAACACTTCTTCGCGAAACAGGGTCATGTGCGGCTGCACGTCGGTGAAAATCGTTGGCTGAACGTAGTTATCCGAACCGTTGAAACTCAGCTGTCGCCCGCCGCAGACACGGGTCGCGCCTTCGCGTTCGGCCTGGTTGATGAAGCGCAGAATGCTTTCGGTCTGACGGGTGTCGACAATCGCCCCGGCCGCACTCGCCGGATCCAGCGGATCACCCGGCTGCCAGCGTTCGGCCTGAGCCTTCAGTCGCTCGACGAACTCGTCATGGATCGAGCGTTCCACCAGCAACCGCGAGTTGGCCGAGCAGACTTCGCCCTGATTGAAGAAGATCCCGAACGCGGCTTTCTGCGCCGCCAGATCCAGATCCTTGCAGTCGGCGAACACCAGGTTGGCGCTCTTGCCGCCGCACTCCAGCCACACCTGCTTGAGGTTCGACTGCGCGGAGTACTGCATGAAATATTTGCCGACCTGCGTCGAGCCGGTGAACACCAGGCAATCGACATCCGGGTGCAGGCCCAAGGCTTTGCCGGCCTGTTCGCCGAGCCCCGGCAGCACGTTCAGCACGCCGGCCGGCAACCCGGCCTCCAGCGCCAGCTCGGCCAGACGCAATGCGGAAAACGGTGATTGCTCGGCGGGTTTGAGAATGACCGAGTTGCCCGCCGCCAGCGCCGGCGCGAGTTTCCACGCGGCCATGTCCAGCGGGAAATTCCACGGCACCACGGCGGCGACCACGCCCAGCGCTTCGCGGGTGATGGTCGCCAGCACATTCGAGGCGCTTGGCGCGACTTGATCGTAGAGTTTGTCGAGGCTTTCGGCGTACCAGCGAAACACCCCGGCGGCGCCCGGCACGTCGATGTTGTAAGCGTCCATCACCGGTTTGCCCATGTTCAGCGAATCGAGCAGCGCCAGCTCTTCGCGATGGGCCAGAATCAGATCCGCCAGACGCAGCAGCACTTGCTTGCGCTCGGTCGGTGAACGCCCGGCCCAGGTGCCGGCTTCGAACACCTGCCGCGCATTTTTCACCGCCGCATCGACATCCTCTTCACCGCACGCGGCGACGTTTGCCAGCAGTTGGCCGGTGGCCGGGCTGATCGCGGCAAAGGTCTGCCCCGACTGCGGCGCACGCAATTTGCCGTCGATCACGGCCTGATTGGGAAAACTCAATTCAGCGGCCTTGCGCTGCCAGTCTGCAAGCTCGAACACGGTGGTTGCTCCTTGGACTTTTATTCTTTTGAGAACAGTGCGGGGTCGATAGTCGCTCAGGCCCGTGCGCGCTAAAACCAGTAAAAATGTCTTCCCAGACAATAAAAAAGGTAACCAGCCGATGGCCCCTTCGCGCGCGTATGGGGCTATTGTTCAGGGACAAAAAAACCGCCGACAGAACGGAGGCCGGCGGCGTACAAATTGCTTGGATGTGAAATCCGTTCGCTTTGAGGTTCACCGTGGCCGCTTACAACCTGCGTCAGTTGAAATACTTCATCACCACCGTCGAATGCGGCAGCGTCGCCGAAGCATCGCGCAAGCTGTACATCGCACAACCGGCGATTTCCACGGCAATCAAGGGGCTGGAAGACAGCTTCGGCGTGCAACTGCTGATCCGTCATCACGCTCAGGGCGTGTCCCTGACACCCAGCGGCGCGCGATTCTTCCGCAAGGCTCAGGAACTGCTGCGCATGGCCAAGGAGTTCGAACAGAACGCCCTCGCCGACAACGACGTGGTGGCCGGGCAGATCGATATCGGCTGTTTCGAAACCGTCGCGCCGCTGTACCTGCCGCAGTTAATTGCAGGCTTCTCGGCGCTGTATCCGGGGGTGAAAATCCGCATTCGCGACGGCGAACAGCAGGAACTGGTGCAAGGCCTGACGTCGGGCACTTTCGACCTGGCGATCCTGTACAAACACGACCTCGACGCCACCATCGAAACCGAGCCGCTGATGCCGGCCCAACGGCCTTACGCGTTGCTACCGGCGGACCACCGTTTCGCTCAGCTCAAGCAAGTGTCGCTGCGAGATTTGTGTCTGGAACCGATGATCCTGCTCGACGTGCAACCGAGCCGCACCTACTTCGTCAGCCTGTTCGAAGAACTCGGCCTGTCGCCGCGCATCGAGTTCAGCTCGCCATCAATCGAAATGGTGCGCGGCATGGTCGGCCAGGGCTTCGGCTTCTCGATCCTGGTGACCCGCCCGCATTCGGAATGCACCTACGACGGCAAGAAAGTCGTGTGCGTAGACATCGTCGAAGACGTCACCGGCTCGGGGCTGGTAGCGGCGTGGCTCAAACGCGGACAACTGACCAAACCGGCGCAGTTGTTTGCCGATTATTGCCGGGAGCAGCTGACGGCGAAGGCCAGCCGCTGAGTCTCACGTACCACGCGGTTTGGCCCGAGCAGTGGCTTCAGCCACCAGCGGATCATCCGGCCAGTAATGCTTCGGATACCGCCCCTTCAGATCCTTCTTCACCTCGGCATAGGTGCTGCGCCAGAAGTTGGCCAGATCCTGGGTCACCTGCACCGGGCGCCGTGCGGGCGACAGCAGGTGCAGCTTGACCACTTGCCGGCCGCCGGCGATGCGCGGTGTGTCGGCCAGGCCGAACAGCTCCTGCAAGCGCACCGCGAGAATCGGTGGCTGCTCGCTGTAGTCGAGGCGAATCGAGGAGCCTGACGGCACGCTCAGGTGATGCGGTGCCTGTTCGTCAAGCTGTTGCGGCAGCGGCCAAGGCAGCAGATTTCGGACGATGCTCGACAGGTCGAGGTTGGCGAAATGGCTGAGGCGCGAGACCTTGCCCAGATAAGGCATCAGCCAGTCTTCAAGGGTTTTCAGCAGTGTGGCGTCGCTGACATCCGGCCATTGGCTGTCACCCTTGGCGTCCAGGTCGAGCTGGCGCAGCAACGCGACCCGCGCCTGCCACTGGCGCAGGTCCGGGGTCCACGGCAGCAGCTCCAGACCTTTGCGCCGCACCAGATTGACCAGTGCCTGACTGCGGGCGTTTTCGTCGAGACCAGTCAGTGGTTCGCGGCTGAGGATCAGTTCGCCGACCTTGCGCTGACGCTCGGCGCGCAGCACGCCTTCGCGCTCGTCCCAATCCAGTTGATCGACGGTGTGCACCTGTTCGGCCAGCACCGAATCGAACAGCGCCGGATCGAAATCTGCCGCCAGATAAATCCGTTCCTCACGCTGGCCCTGACGGCTGCCGAGGTCGGCGATCACGATCCACGGTTCCTTCATCAGACTGTCGGCTTCGGCAAACAACGCCGCTCGACCGTTGGCCAGTCGATATTCGGCACCACCGGCACGCCGCTGCTGGGCGACGCGATCCGGGTAGGCCAGCGCCAGCAAGGCGCCGAGCCAGCGCGGGTGATCCGGATCGGCAACCGGCTCGCTCGCCTTACCGCGCAGGTATCCACGATATTGCCGCGCCAGTTGCCGGGCGCGCTGCACGCCGCCCTGGGCACCACGGGCCGCACGTTCTTCACCAGACAGCAGTGCCAAACGACTGTGAAGATCGGCCCCGGCGCCACGCAAAATATCCCGCTCGCCGAGCAACGCGGCGACGTCGCACGCCATGGTCGCCAGCCCCAATGCCTGACCGCGCAACAGCAAATGAGCGATGCGCGGGTGGGCCGGCAATTCAGCCATGGCCTGACCGTGGCGATTCAGGGTTTCACCGTCCAGCGCACCGAGGCGCTGCAACAAGTCCTGCGCCTGTGCATAAGCGGCGGCGGGCGGTACGTCCAGCCAGATCAGATAATTGGGCGCCACGCCCCAGCGTCCGAGTTGCAAGGCAAGACCCGCAAGATCCGCCGAAAGGATTTCCGCACTGCCATAAGCCGCCAGTTGTTCATGCTGATCTTGCGACCACAGGCGATAACACACGCCCGGTTCCAGACGCCCAGCCCGACCCGCGCGCTGGGTGGCGCTGGCCTTGGAGATGCGCTGGGTGTCGAGGCGGGTCATGCCGCTGCCCGGGTCGAAACGCGGCACCCGTGCCAGCCCGGCGTCGATCACCACGCGCACCCCGTTGATGGTCAGGCTGGTTTCGGCGATGTTGGTGGCCAGCACCACTTTGCGCTGTCCTGCCGGGGCCGGGTCGATGGCGGCGCGTTGTGCGTTCAGGTCGAGTTCGCCGTGCAGCGGGCAGAGCAAGACGTCGCTGCGCTCACCGATGGCGTCCGCCAATTGCTGATGAACACGGCGGATTTCCGCCTGCCCCGGCAGGAACACCAACAGGCTGCCGGTTTCGTCGTGCAGGGCTTCGAGCACCGTTTGCGTGACGCGTTGATCGATGTATTCGCCGGGCTGGAACGGCCGGCCCCAGCGCATCGTCACCGGGAACATCCGGCCTTCGCTGCGCAGGATCGGCGCGTCGTCGAGCAACCCGGCCAGACGTTCACCTTCAAGGGTGGCGGACATCAGCAGAATCTTCAGCGGTTGTTCAGCTCGAAACAGCTCCCGACCGTTCAGACTGAGGGCCAGCGCCAGATCGGCGTCGAGACTGCGTTCGTGAAATTCGTCGAAGATCAGCAGACCCACGCCTTCCAGCGCCGGGTCGTCCTGCAAGCGCCGGGTGAGGATGCCTTCGGTGACCACTTCGATGCGTGTGTTGGGGCCGACCTTGCTGTCGAGGCGGATGCGGTAACCGACGGTTTCACCGACCTTCTCGCCCAGCTCGCTGGCCAGCCGCTCCGCCGCTGCACGCGCCGCCAGTCGACGGGGTTCGAGCATGAGAATGGTCTGCCCATTCAGCCACGCTTCATTGAGCAGGGCCAAGGGCACGCGGGTGGTTTTACCGGCGCCGGGCGGTGCTTCGAGCACGGCTTCGTGGCGTGTCGCGAGGGCTTCACGCAGGGCGGGTAAAACTTCATCGATCGGCAAAGAAATCATGCTGGCTCCCAAACAGAGCCGCGAGTATAACGGCGAACTGCCAGGCGTTCGTCAGGGTCTTAACTTCACACGATGACGCTTCGTTAACAGATGACTCAGGAGATTCCCATGCGCTTACCTTTTCGCCTGATCGGCGGTGTACTGGTTGCCACCCTGCTCACTCAGATCACTGCGTGCGGTTCGATTTTCTATCCCGACCGGCGCGGCCAGATCGACGGCAAGATCGACCCGGCGATTGCCGTGCTCGATGCCGTGGGCCTGTTGTTCTACATCATTCCCGGCCTGATCGCGTTTGCCGTGGACTTCACCACCGGCGCGATCTATTTCGAACCGGGCCACACGGCGCAGGTCGATCCGGCCAAGCTCAAGCAAGCCATCGGCCCGGACGGTCAGGTCGATAACCTCAAGTTGCAGGCTATTCTCGAAACAGAACTGGGCCGCAACCTGCCGCTGGACGACCCACGGCTGATCCAGCACAAGGGCAGCACCCAGCAACTGGCGATGTTCGGCCTGCAACCTGCCGCATAAGGAATTGACGAACCCATGACCCCCAGCCCCGAACACGCCCGCCTGCTGCGGCTGGCGACCCGCGCCTCGGTGGCGGTGGCCTGTACGCTGATCATCGCCAAAGCCATCGCCTGGTGGCTGAGCGGTTCGGTGAGCATGCTCGCCGGCCTCACCGACTCGGCCCTCGATGGCGTCACCTCGTTGCTCAATCTGCTGGCGGTGCATTACGCGCTGCGCCCGGCGGATAACGATCATCGTTATGGCCACGGCAAGGCCGAATCCCTGGCGGGCATGGCGCAGGCGCTGTTCATTGGCGGCAGTGCGACACTGATTGCGTTTCAGGCGTATGAGCGCATTCAGCAGCCTGAGCCGCTCGGCGTGCCGTGGATCAGTATCGGCGTGATCGTGTTTTCGCTGGTGCTGACAGCGGCGCTGTTGATGCTGCAGCACCGGGTGATCAAGCAGACCGGCTCCAACGCGGTGCGCGCAGACTCGCTGCATTACCGTTCGGACATGTTGCTCAACGGCAGCATCCTGATCGCGCTGATCCTGGCGGGTCTGGGCTTTCATCAACTGGATGCCTGGTTCGGTCTGGGGATCGCCGTGTACATCCTGTGGAGCGCGATCCAGATCGCCCGGGAAAGTTTTTCGGTGCTGATGGATGAAGAGTTGCCGACGGATGTCAGTCAGCACATGCTCGAACTGGCGTGCGGCGTGCCGGGCGTGCTCGGCGCGCATGATCTGCGCACGCGGATTTCCGGCAATCACTGGTTCGTGCAGTTGCACCTGGAATTGCCGGGAGAGCTGACGCTGTCAGTCGCCCACGGCATCAGCGATCAGGCTGCCGATGCGATCCACGCTGCCTACCCACGGGCCGAAGTGCTGGTGCACGCCGACCCGCAGGAAGTGGTGAAAGCCGCCCGCGCTCAGTAATTGACCTGATAACCGCGACTGCTCAGGCAATTGCCCTGGGCCTGGCGGTAGGCCTGCACCACTTCGGGCGCCGGCTGATAGGTTGCGGTGCGCGGATCGAAACCGCTTTGCTGCACCGCGTATTGATAGCACTGGTAGCCGTCCTGCTGGACTTGCTCCGGCGACTGGCCGTTGGCCGGATAGGCTTCCACGTCATAACCGTTGTTGGCCGGTTGCGGCGGTTGCTGCACCGGCGGCTCGACCACCACGTAATCCTGGGTCGCTTCCTGATAGGCGTAGTACGAGCCTGCCGCCAGGAACAACAGCGAACCGCCGATCCACACTTCACGGGCATAATCCGGCAGGTACTGGATGCGAATTCCCCGTGGCGGCTGAACCACGATGTAACGCGGGCCTTGCGGGCGATACCAGTAGCCGCCGGAGTAGAAGTAATCCTGGCCGCGATACGGAACGCGGAAGTCACGATCCGGGAAGCGGTCGATCACATGGCCCGGCCGGTACTGCGGGCCGGGGCCCCAGCCGTTGCCATGCCCGTCGGGGCGACCCGGCCAGCGACGGTCATCGGGTCGATTGCCGGTCTGCCAGTTCTGGTGGTAGCCATTCTGCGGGCGCTCGTCGCGGTAGTAGCCCTGACGCGGCTCCTGGGTCTGGCGCACAGTGTCGGGGCGTGGCTGGATCGGCAGACTGTTGGCCGGCAGTTGTGGCGGCGGTGGCGGCTGGCGGACCGGATTGGGGTTGTAGGCCGGACGGTTCTGGTCGTGGTTCTGCCACTGCCCATTGTTGTGCTGCTGGCCGTTGTGTTCGAACTGGCGGCTGTTGTCGCCACGAATGATTTCGTTGTTCTGCGGCCGAGGCTGATTCTGCTGAGGCTGGTTTTGTGGACGTGGCTGGTTGCCGCCGCCGTGCTCTTGATTGTTGCCCCAATGCTCCCGCTCGCGTCCGCCGCCCTCGGGGCCGCGATTCTGCGGCTCATCGGCCAGTACCTGCGCACAGACACTCACACACAGCAAACCAACACTGGCCACACGCCAGATACGCGACTTCATGAAATTCCTCACTGCGGGCTGGACCCTGTAATTAAGAAGGGCTTGTAGCTAAGACCGGAAAGGGGCACACCGGGTTCTGCAACAGGTTATCAGTCACGCCATTTATTTATTGAGCGTGTGAGGTCAAATCGCGGGCAAGAAAAAAGGGAGACCCGTCGGCCTCCCTTCCAGAGAACTTCGTCCTGGCTCGACGCTTTTGACGTCGGCTCACCTCACGCCGTCTTCTGGACAGTGTGCAGCTCGGGGGCCGGCACGTCCCCGGTGGGGGCGGCGGCCGCGGCGGGCCTGATTGGGCGGGCCGCAGTGGACTGTGTTACCGAGCAGTGATTCTGGTGATAAGGATAGGCTCGAGCCCGCGACAGATGATTGCGAAGATTGCTCAATTAAACATCACTTGCGCAATTTTTAACCCTGGATAGATAATCCGCCGCAATAGTTAGAACAAAGGACAGATTCATGAGCAAACTCGACCGTTATGACCTGAGCATTCTGGCGGAATTGCAGCGCGACGCCCGCATCTCCAACCAGGAACTGGCCGAGCGCATCGGTCTGTCACCATCCCCTTGCTCGCGCCGGGTCAAGCAGCTGGAGGACGACGGCTACATCTCCCGTCAGGTCGCCCTGCTGGATCGCAAGATGCTCGGCCTGAGCCTGACCGCCTACGTGCTGATCGGCATGGACCGGCACACACCGGAGCGCTTCGAGAACTTCGAAGCGGCGATCCGCACCTTGCCGCAGGTGCTGGAATGCAGCCTGGTGACCGGGGTCGATGCCGACTATCAGCTGAAGGTCGTGGTGCCGGACATGGACCACTATCAGAAACTGCTGCTGGGGCATCTGACGCGGATTGAAGGCGTGACCAGTGTGCGCTCGAGCTTTGTGTTGAATCAGGTGCTCAACAGCACCGAACTGCCCCTGACTCATCTGCGCAGCTGAAATCGACGAATGACTGCGGCACACCGACGCAGGTCAATGCTGCGTCGTTCGCCGCTGGCGTATACTCCCGGCCGCCCTTTTAGCCGCATGCGTGCCGGAGAACCCGATGGATCCAGCAGTATTTGAAGAGTGGATGATGACCGGCCTGGTCAGCATCCTGATCATTTTCATGGGCTTCATCGTCTGGGATCTGGCGAAGAAGTCCAAGGCCGGGCGCTTCGGATCGTTCATTCTGTTCTTCGTGCTGGGCCTGGGCGTGGCCGCGTTCATCATCAAGAGCGTGGTGATCGGCCTGATCGAATCCGGCGCCTTATAAGCGCGCCGGCACTTCTTTCCACTGGCCCTGATCGAGCCCTTCGATCGTCCAGTCACCAATCCTGACCCGCACCAGCCGCAACGTCGGCAGCCCGACCGCCGCCGTCATCCGCCGCACCTGACGGTTGCGCCCTTCGCGAATCACCAGCTCCAGCCAGGTGGTCGGAATCGTTGCGCGAAAGCGCACCGGCGGATTGCGCGGCCACAGCTCGGGCTCATCCAGTTGCCGCGCTTGCGCGGGCAAGGTCATGCCGTCATTCAATTCGACGCCGTCGCGCAGACGCTGCAACTGCTCGGCCGTCGGCACGCCTTCGACCTGCACCCAATAGGTTTTCGCCAACTTGTGTTTGGGGTCGGCGATCCGCGCCTGCAACTGGCCGTCGTTGGTCAGCAGCAGCAAACCTTCGCTGTCGCGATCCAGCCGTCCGGCCGGGTAGATGCCCGGAACGTCGATGTAATCCTTGAGCGTCGCCCGCCCTTCACCGTCGCTGAATTGCGTCAGCACATCGAACGGCTTGTTGAACAGGATCAGCTTCGGCTCGGCCGGTGGTGCCTTGGCGACACGGCGCGGGGCTGAATAAGCTGGCTTCGCGCCCGGGCGGCGGGAAGGCGGACGTTGGGGACGGGACATAAGTGCACAGGCATTTGGCGATCAGGGCTGACAATGCTAGTGCCCCGACCGCCAAATGACCACGACAAACCGTTAGCGGAACGGCGGCTCGTCGAAGCTGCGCAGTTTGCGCGAGTGCAGCGAGTTGAGTTCGGTGCGCAGCAGGTCCACCGCTTCGATGCCGATCTTCAAGTGCTGGCTGACCGCACGTTCGTAGAACGCATTGGCCGAACCCGGCAGCTTGATTTCACTGTGCAGCGGCTTGTCCGATACACACAGCAACGTGCCGTACGGCACCCGCAGGCGATAGCCCTGGGCGGCGATGGTGCCGCTTTCCATGTCCACCGCCACGGCGCGGGACAGGTTGATCAGCGGTCGCTCCTGAGCCCAGCGCAATTCCCAGTTACGGTCGTCATAGGTCAGCACGGTGCCGGTGCGCAGACGCTTCTTCAGCTCTTCGCCTTTTTCGCCGGTGATATTGGCCGCCGCTTGTTGCAGCGCCAGCTGCACTTCGGCCAACGCCGGGATCGGAATGTTCGGTGGCACCACCCGGTCGAGGATCCCGTCGCGACGCATATAAGCGTGGGCCAGCACGTAGTCGCCGATGGTCTGCGACTGACGCAAGCCGCCGCAGTGACCGATCATCAGCCAGCAATGCGGACGCAACACGGCCAGGTGGTCGGTGATGTTCTTGGCGTTGGACGGGCCGACGCCGATGTTCACCAGTGTCACGCCGTGGCCATCGCTGGCGATCAGGTGATAGGCCGGCATCTGGTAGCGATGCCAGACCACACCGGCGGCAATTGCCGAGGCTTCGCCGTGATCCATGCCTTTTTCGATGATCACATTGCCCGGCAGCACCATGCGCACGAAGCGTGGGTCGCGGCGCAGTTGCTCCAGGCCATGGACGATGAACTGGTCGACATAACGGTGGTAGTTGGTCAGCAGAATCCACGGCTGCACATGGCGCCAGTCGCTGCCGGTGTAATGCACCAGACGGCGCAGCGAGAAGTCGACACGGGCCGCATCGAACAGCGCCAGCGGCAGCGGATCGGTGTTTTCCCAGTCGTAGAGGCCGTCGGCGATGCCATCGGTGGCGGCGGACAGGTCGGTACTCGGGAACACCCGCGCCAGCACCGCAGCGGTGACACCGGAGCCGGCCAGTTCATCGCCCTGCTCGACCACGTACGGATAGGGAATGTTCTGCCCGCTGACCCCGACTTCGACAGTCACGGTGAAGTCGTGCATCAGCGGTGTGAGCTGCTCGAGCAGGTATTTGCGAAACGCCTTCGGATGGGTGACGGTCACGCTGTAGGTGCCCGGCAACTGCACTTTGGCGTAGGCGCGGGTGGTCTGCGGGACTTCGCCCTGGCAGTGGTAGGTCAGACGCAGTTCGGGATAACGGAACAGGGCACGTTGCTCGGCGTCGGGTTCGACGCGATCCTTGAGATAACGCTTGAGCGCCGAGTTCAGCGCCGTGGTGGCCCGCTCATGCAGCTCGGCGAGACGATCCACGGCCTGTTCGGCGGTTTGAACGACAATAAACGCTTCGGTCACGATCAGCTTCCTGTGTTCTGACTTGCAGAGCTTCATCTTGCCTGCATCGTGGCGTCACGGAAACAGTGGCGTTGTGGCTATTCATCAATCTGACAGGCATATGCGGTCCCTGTGGGAGCGGGCTTGCCCGCTCCCGCAGGGATGCTTTAGAAACCTTGCGGCGTCGAGCGGGCGACGATGGCTTCAACATCAAGGCCTCGCGGCAACGCGCCGTAGGCCCGACCGCCACCGCTCAGGCGACTGGCGATAAAGGCATCGCTGACTGCCGTATTACCGGCCTCCAGCAACAGCTTCGCTTGCAGCCCCAGCGCGATGTCTTCGGTCAATTGCCGAGCGCGGTACTGAATGTCGCTGGTGTCCTTGAACGACGCCTGCAATTGCTGGATATGCGCTGCCAGCCGTTTGTCGCCATGGCCATCGCCCAGTTCGTTGAACAGCACGTCGAGCACGCCCGGCTCCTTCGACAGCGCGCGCAACACATCGAGGCATTGCACGTTGCCGGAGCCTTCCCACGTCGAGTTCACCGGTGCCTCGCGGTACAGCCGCGGCAGGATGCTGTCCTCGACATATCCCGCGCCGCCCATGCATTCGGCGGCTTCGTTGATCATCGCGGGTGCGCGTTTGCAGATCCAGTATTTGCCCACCGCCGTCACCAGTCGGGCGAACTGCGCTTCATGGCGATCATTCAGATGATCCAGCGCCTTGCCCATGCGCAGGCTCAGGGCCAGCGCGGCTTCGCTTTCCAGGGCCAGATCGGCCAACACATTCTGCATCAACGGTTGTTCGCTGAGCAGTTTGCCGCCGACCTTGCGATGGGCGCAGTGATGGCTGGCCTGGGTCAGCGCCTGACGCATCAGCGAGCTGGAGCCGACCATGCAATCGAAGCGGGTCATGGCCACCATCTCGATGATGGTCGGCACGCCGCGCCCTTCTTCACCGACCATCCACGCCAGCGCGCCACGGAACTCCACTTCACTGGAGGCGTTGGACTGATTGCCGAGCTTGTTTTTCAGACGCTGGATGTAGAACTGATTGCGTGTGTCGTCCGGGCGATGGCGTGGCAGCAGGAAACAGGTCAGGCCCTTGTCGGTCTGCGCCAGCGTCAGGAACGCATCGCACATCGGCGCCGAGCAGAACCACTTGTGCCCCACCAGCTCATAAGCCTGGCCCGGGCCGCTGGCGCCGACCGGATAGGCCTTGGTGGTGTTGGCGCGCACGTCGGTGCCGCCCTGTTTCTCGGTCATCGCCATGCCGATGGTGACGCCAGCCTTGTGGGCCATGCCGACATTGCGCGGGTCGTATTCTGTGGCGAGGATCTTCGGCAGCCACTGTTCGGCCAGGTCAGGCTGCAAGCGCAGCGCGGGAACACTGGCGAAGGTCATGGTCAACGGGCAACCGCTGCCGGCCTCGGCCTGGCTGTGCAGATAGCTCATGGAGGCACGGGCAACATGGGCGCCGTCCTGTGGGTGAGCCCAGGGCAACGACGTCAGGCCATGTTCGATCGCCGTGCGCATCAGCTCGTGATACGCCGGATGAAACTCCACCAGATCGATGCGATGACCGTAGCGGTCATGGCTGGCGAACACCGGTTTGTTCTGGTTGGCGAGGAACCCGGCCTCCATCAGCGGCCCGCCGGCCAGCGCGCCGTAAGCGTCGATCCGCGACTCGGCCCAGCCGGCGCCGAACCGCCGCGACCACTCCTGCAACGGCAGGTCGATGCGGTACAGGTTGGTACCGTCCAGCGACGGTGGCTGGTTGGTGACTTCGTGGGTTTCGGCGAACTGATGCAGGTTCATGACGGGGCTCCTTGATCGGCCAGAGCTTCAGTTAAGCACCGCCCCCGAACCGATCAAAGTGTCATATCGGCCTAAATGCCGGCGCTTTCACCCTATCAACAACTCAACACCCGACGCTGCATGGCGACCTGCAAGTCTTCGAATTTCACCGGTTTGCTCAGGTAATCGATCGAGCCGGCGGAAGCGCAATGCTCTCGATCCGCCCCCAGCGCGATCACGAACACCGGCAGGTTGGCGCAGCCCGGCAGGTCGTGGATCTGGCAACACAGTGACGCGCCATCGAGCGGGGGCAACTGGCAATCGATCAGCACCGCATGGAACGGCTCGCGCTGCAGGCATTCGATGGCTGCGGCACCATGGTCAGCGGTACGCACACGGAAACCGAGCTTGAGCAGCATGCCGCGCATCACCAATTGATTGACGCTGTTGTCGTCCACCAGCAACACGGTGCAGTCCTGCGGTGCTCGCATGGCATCGCGAATGAGCGTCGGCGCCGCTTCGACGGCCGGCAATTCAAACTCGACGTCCAGTTGGAAACGACTGCCGCGCCCCGGCTCGGAGCGATGGGTCAATTTGCCGCCGAGCAGTTCCACCAGTTGTCGGCAGATCGCCAGCCCCACGCCCAGGCCGCCGTACTCGCGGGTCATCGAGCCGTCGAGCTGGAAGAAGCGCTGATACAGGGTCGCCTCGTCCAGATCGGTAAAACCGATGCCGGTATCGATTACCGCAAAGGACAACGCCAGACGATTGTCCGTCGACGGCTTGCCGGTGACCCGCAAGGCGAGGCCGCCGACGCGAGTGAACTTGATCGCGTTATCCAGCAGGCACTCCAGGCATTGCGCGAGTTTGGCGCTGTCGCCCTGCAGGCGATCCGGCAGGGTCGCCAGCACGTCGACCTTGAAGTCCAGCGATTTGCTCGAGGCGTTGCCGTCGAACTGCACGCGCAGCGCCTCGACCACGGCCCGCAGGCTGAAACTGCCCGGTGTGGCTTTGAGCTTGCCGGCCTGCAATTCGGTCAGGGTCAGGATGCCGTTGACCATGCGCATCATGTCCCGCGCCGAACCGGCGGCGGTCTGTTGGTATTGTTCCAGTTCCGGGTCCAGTTCGACGGTCTGCATCAGCTCCAGCGAACCGATCACCCCGTTCATCGGCGTGCGCAGTTCATGGGTCAGGGTCGCCAGGAACTCGTCCTTGAGCTTGTTGCTGTGGGCCAGTTGCTGGTTCAGCACTTCGAGTTTCTGGCCGGCGTCGAACAGGGTCTGCGCCTGTTGCTCACGCATCGCGTTGATGCGGTCGGCCAGCGCCAGCGACAGCAGCGCCACCTCGATGGCCGAGCCGATCTGGCTGGCGTACATGGTCAGGAACACGTTGGGCAGCAGGCCCAGCACCATCATGGTGTTGACGATCCCGCCGAGCAGAAAAGCCGACCAGGCGATGATGAAATAGCGCGCCACCCGCAGGCCGCGCCACCAGGCGAGGATCCCGGCAGCGAAGATCACCACGGTAAAGGTCAGCGCCAGGGTCGTCGCCAGGCGCAGGGCCAGGGCATAACTGGTCATCAGCGACAGACCGATCACCAGCGCACCGAACGCGATCAGGGCGATCAACAGCCGGTCGAGCCAGGGGCTGTGGTTCCTGGTCTGCAGGAAACTGCGGGCGAATTGGCTGCCGAACAGCCCTGCGCAACCGATGAAAAACGGCGTGGCGGCGTTGGCCCACCACGGGTTGTCCGGCCAGAAATACTCGACTGCCGCGCCGTTGACCGACAGCTGATAGAGGCCGAACGATGCGATATAGAAGATGTAATAGAGGTAACTGGTGTCGCGCACGCTGAGGTAGATGAACAGGTTGTAGACCAGCATTCCCAGCAGCACGCCATAAATGATCCCCAGCACGTACAGGCGCACTGGCTGGTCTTCGAGGTACGCGGTGCTCGACCACAACGTCACCGGCGCCTGGATTGAGCCTTCGCTGGACAGCCGCAAATAGACGGTCTGTTGCTGGTCTGGCTTGAACGTGAGGTTGAACAGGTAGTTGTTCTGCCGGATCTCGCGACTGGCGAACGGCAACGCGTCCCCGGTCTGGCGCACCAGACGAAAGTCGCCGGCGGCGTCGGGCAGATACAGATCGAGGTGATCGAGCGGCGGATAGGCCAGCTCCAGCAGCCAGGTACGCTGCGCCGCCGGATTGCTCGGGCGGTAATGCAGGTCGATCTTCAGCCAGAACGCCGAGCGCGAGTAACCGGCATTGAGCGTGGCTTTATCGTGGGCCTTGAATTGTCCGGCAGCGGCTTGCGCGCGGACGTCGGCAATGCTCGCCTGACCGCTCGGGTCTTCGAACACTTGCAGGGATCGACCCAGCGGGAGACTCTGGGTGAACTCGTCGAATTCGACGGCGTTTGCCAGGAGGGGCAAACAGAACAGCAACATCAACAAATAGCGCATTGAAGCCCCAGCGTGGCTTGTCCGGTTGTGTCAGGAAGCCCCCCATTCCCTTTGAGATGACGTAAAACCGGTATTACCTGTTATTGGTTTGGATCCACTCTAGCATAGCCGTTGATGGCCATTGAGCACCATGGAAATTTTTCCTACA
>Ga0207655_1001366_pt1 | contig 22847 bp, 21 predicted proteins | sample KBSM44metaG_FD_184398 | JGI IMG/M metagenome (GOLD analysis project Ga0207655, IMG submission 184398) | Miscanthus rhizosphere microbial communities from Kellogg Biological Station, Michigan, USA - KBS M4-4 metaG (SPAdes) (version 2) | ecosystem: Host-associated > Plants > Roots > Rhizosphere >... | reverse complement strand
CACTCAGTCGTGGTGAACATGTCAATGCGGTTTGGCTTGTACTTGCTGCAGCATGTGTATATAGCATCGCATATCGATTTTATAGTCTATTTATTGCAACTAAAGTATTTGAATTAAACCCAAGACGTTTAACCCCAGCACATCGTTTAGCCGATGGTCTGGATTATGTTCCCACCAATAAATATGTACTTTTTGGTCACCACTTTGCGGCAATTGCCGGAGCGGGACCATTAGTCGGGCCAATTTTGGCTGCACAAATGGGTTTTTTACCAGGGACAATCTGGCTACTGGTCGGTGTGGTTGTTGCAGGTGCAGTACAAGACTTCTTAGTTCTATTTATTTCAACGCGTCGAGACGGTCGTTCGCTTGGTGAAATGGCAAAACAGGAACTGGGTTCTTTTGCTGGTATCGTTGTAATGCTTGGTGCGCTTGGGGTAATGATTATTATCCTTGCGGTATTGGCCTTAGTTGTGGTTAAAGCACTTGCCCATAGTCCATGGGGTGTTTTTACTATTGCAGCGACTATTCCAATTGCATTATTTATGGGCGTTTACATGCGATTTATTCGCCCGGGACGTATTGCTGAAGTTTCTATTATTGGCTTCGTCTTAATGATGCTTGCCATTGTTTATGGCGGGCATGTTGCAGCAGATCCATACTGGGGTGAGTTTTTCACCTTAACTGGAACACAGCTTACATGGTGCCTAATCATTTATGGCTTTATTGCTTCAGTATTACCTGTCTGGTTATTGTTAGCGCCACGTGATTATCTATCAACGTTCCTTAAAATTGGTGTCATTCTCGGTTTAGCAGTCGGTATTTTAATTGCATTACCTGAATTGAAAATGCCAGCAGTGACTCACTTCATTGATGGTACTGGTCCTGTTTTCTCAGGTAGTTTATTCCCATTCCTATTTATTACTATTGCCTGTGGCGCCATTTCTGGTTTCCACGCGCTTGTATCAAGTGGTACAACACCAAAACTCATTGATAACGAAGCTGACATTCGTGTGATTGGTTATGGCGGGATGCTCATGGAGTCTTTCGTCGGTATTATGGCGATGATCTGTGCAACTGTCTTAGACCCAGGCGTGTACTTTGCAATTAATGCACCTGCGGCTGTACTTGGTACAACTGTAGAATCAGCAGCAGAAGCTGTTCGTAATTTAGGATTTGTCGTTACCCCTGAAATGTTAACAGTGTTGGCACAGGAAGTAGGTGAAAGCTCGATTCTTTCACGTACAGGTGGTGCGCCTACATTTGCAATTGGTATGGCACATATCATTTCGGAAATTTTCAATAGCCGTTCAATGATGGCATTTTGGTACCACTTTGCTATTTTGTTTGAAGCATTATTCATTTTAACTGCTGTAGATGCCGGTACTCGTGCTTGTCGTTTTATGGTGCAAGACACAGTGGGTATTGTAATTCCTGCGGTTAAATCTTCTGGTTCATTCGTGGGTAACTTAGTGGGTACAGCAGTTGCAGTAGGTGGATGGGGATTCTTCGTCTATCAAGGTGTGATTGATCCACTGGGTGGTGTTAACTCCTTATGGCCTCTGTTTGGTGTTGGTAACCAAATGCTGGCTTCAATGGCTCTCATTTTGGGTACAGTCATTCTGTTTAAAATGAAAAAAGAAAAATATGTGTGGGTGACAATCATCCCAACAATTTTCTTATTCGTGACTTGTATGACTGCGGGTTGGCAAAAGATTTTCCACGAAAATCCAAAGATTGGTTTCTTAGCGCAAGCAAATAGATTTTCAGATGCGATTGCTCGTGGTGAAATTCTTAAACCAGCCAAAACTATTGCTGAGATGCAAAACATTGTGATGTCTAATCAGATTAATGCTGCGCTTTGTGGCTTCTTTATGATTGTATCGATTGTCATGATTATTGCTTCAATTGGTATTGTACGCCGTGCTTTAGCAAGCCCGACACCAACCGTAAATGAATCCCCAGCTGTATATGCTGATCCTGAAGTGATCACCACGCGAGGAGAGTAATGATGAATTTTAAATTTGCAAAAAATGGAACTGTCATTATTGCGAAAATCATCAAAATGACGGTGCTCTCACAAAAAGAGCTATTGCTCTCTCCAAAGAACTGGTCACGCATTGCAACACTGTGGCAGCGTTTGCAGCAAAGCTTTCGACTCATGGTTGGAGTGCCAGATTATCAAACTTATCTGGAACATATGAAGCTTCATCATTCTGATTTAACGCCAATGGATGCTAAAACTTTCTATCGCTATTGTGTCGATGCGCGTTATCCATCGGCTGGCGGTACTTTAAAGAAATGCCCTTGTTAAGTTGAGATTGATATTCAGCTAAACAAAACGGTATGTGGTTAAACCATGTACCGTTTTTCTTTTTTGGAAAATGAAAAAAGTTTGCTTAAAGTCTGCTCATTTGTATTTTTTTCAATTGAAAATCACTTGTTTTGCTTTTGAAAAATGAATATTATGCTTTCCATTCTAGGTGTATAGCTCAGTTGGTTAGAGCGCTACGTTGACATCGTAGAGGTCTCCAGTTCGAGTCTGGATATACCTACCAAGATTTAAAATCATATAAACTCAAATAGCTTATATGATTGAAAAAGCCCTAAACTATCATGGTTTAGGGCTTTTTTATTGGTTTATAAAATAGATTCTAAGTTTCAATTTAAGCTTCTTTCAATATCTATAGGGCATTATATCCTATAGATATTATCCCAAATTTTTAAATTATAAGAAATTAAAGGACTCTCTATCATGTTTGCAGTACTGAAAAATACGACATATCGGCACTTGTTTTTGGCCCAAGTTATTGCATTGATTGGTACAGGGTTGATTACGATTGCATTGGCTTTACAGGCTTATGACATTGCTAAAGGGCAGGCTGCGCAAGTTCTTGGTATTGCTTTGGCAATTAAAATGATTGCTTATATTGGGGTTGCACCGATTGCTTCTGCATTTGCAGAAAGACTTCCTCGTAAAAAGGTTCTAGTGACTTTAGATATTATTCGGGCACTGACTGCATTATGTTTGCCATTCGTTACCCAAATTTGGCAAATTTATGTTCTGATTTTTATCTTACAGTCTGCATCCGCAGCATTTACACCAACTTTTCAAGCGATGATTCCTGATGTTTTACCCGAGGAAAGTGAATATACCAATGCTCTATCATTGTCACGCTTGGCCTATGATCTAGAGAATATTATTAGCCCAATGTTGGCAGGATTTTTACTGAGCTATATTAGTTACCACAACTTATTCTTAGGTACGGTGGTTGGATTTATTGGCTCGGCACTCTTTGTGGTAAGTGCAAAATTACCTGCTGCCAAAATTGCAGAATTCCAAGGTATATATAGCAGAATAAAAAGAGGGGCAAAGATCTATTTCAACACTCCTCGACTCAAGGCTTTATTGGCATTAAATCTAGCTATTGCTTCTGCCAGTGCGGTAGTAATTGTGAATACTGTTGTTTTAGTTCAATCCACATTTAAATTGACTGAACATGCGACAACGTGGGCTTTCGGACTATTTGGTCTCGGATCAATGCTTTCAGCTTTTATACTTCCTAAAATTTTAGAAAAGTTTAATCATCGATCTGTAATGCTGACTGGGACCGTGATACTGGTTATTGGTTTATTCAGCGGATATTTTATTCCTTCATATAGTTGGCTTTTAGCACTCTGGTTTGTTTTAGGAATAGGCTATTCAGTTTCACAAACCCCAACTGGTCGATTAATTCGTAAGTCAGCTTCAAGTGAGAATAGAACAGCTCTATTTGCTGCCCAATTTGCGTTTTCACATGCATGTTGGTTAATTACATATCCTTTAGTTGGATGGTTAAGTACCCATTTAGGAACTTTATTTACCTTTGTTCCTATGGCAGTTATTGCTCTAGTTGCTATGATTTTTGCCTATTTCATCTGGCCGAAAAACGATGATCTAGTTTTATCTCATACTCATGATGATTTGCCTGCTGGACATGAGCATTTGGTTAACCATAACCATAATGGAAAGCATATCCATGAATATGTGATTGATGACTACCATCAAAAATGGCCGAAATAAAAGTAAAAAAAGAGTAAGCATTATGCTTACTCTTTTTTATCTAGTTGTATTTTATATACCAATATGCAAAATCAAACCGCAAATCGCTGCTGCTAAAATGACATACATGACTTTCACTTCAAAATGGAATAGGGCAATAAATGCAGCAATTGTAATGAGTGCAGCTTCATAATTGAAGGCTTGACCAAATCCATGAGGCCATAAAACATGGTAACTAAAGAAGAGTGCGAGATTTAAAATTACACCAACTACGGCAGCAGTAATCGCAGTTAAGGGAGCAGTAAACTTAAGTTCGTTATGTGTTGATTCAATGACAGGCGCACCTGCCAGAATAAATACAAACGAGAACAGGAAAGTAAACCAAGTAACAATAGTTGCGCCGATTGCCCCCGCTAAGAATAAATGTTCTGAACCTAATAAAGCATGGTTGAATCCACCGAGGAAACCTACAAAGGCAACGACCATAATTAGAGGGCCTGGCGTACTTTCACCAAGTGCTAAACCGTCAATCATTTGTGTTGGGCTTAGCCATCCATAATAGTTAACAGCTCCTTGATAGACATAAGGCAGTACCGCATACGCACCACCAAAGGTAAGTAACGCTGCTTTAGTAAAGAACCAAGCCATTTGCGTATATGCATGGCCCCAACCAAAATAAAGGCCTAGCCCAAGAACGGGAATAAACCAGAGAAGGGCCGCAATAATCAGAATTTTAACCAGATGTAACCATCTGAATTTTGCATGTTCTGGTGTGGGGGTATCATCATCAATTAAAGCAATACCATAATCTTTTTGGCTATTTTTATGTCCTGCATTGCTAGAAAAGAGTTCAGGATACTTCTTACTTGTAAAATAACCCGTGAGTCCTGCCGCAAGAACGATCAATGGAAATGGTAGGTTTAAAACAAAGATTGCAAGGAAAGCGATGGCAGCAATTAACCATAAGAATTTATTCTTGAGTGATCGGCTACCAATTCTATAAGTTGCATGGAAAACAATAGCGACTACTGCGGGCTTAATGCCATAAAACAATCCTGCAATAACTGGAACATCACCGAATTTAACGTATATCCACGATAATCCGATTAATATAAAGAGTGAGGGCAGTACAAATAACACCCCTGCGACTATGCCCCCAACAGTACGGTGCATAAGCCATCCGATATAGGTTGCTAATTGCTGTGCTTCAGGGCCGGGCAAAAGCATGCAGTAATTAAGCGCATGTAGAAATCGTTTTTCAGAAATCCATCGTTTCTGTTCAACAAGTTCTTGGTGCATAACAGCGATTTGTCCCGCTGGCCCTCCAAAGCTAATGAAGCCTAATTTGAGCCAAAATAGGAATGCACGCCAGAAGCTTACAGGTTCAACTGGGGTTTCCAGTGAAATTTCTTTTTCTTGTATCATGAGCGTTCTCTTTTTAAGTCAGCATATAAGCCATCAAAGATATAGTTAGCCAATCCAAACAATTGGTCGTCGTCACTAATCTGACTACGTAAACCCTGAACTACTTTTTCAATGCCTATTGCCTCTGGGGGTTCAAAACCGCCTATATCAAGGTAGTGAACGATTTCCGCAATCTTTTTTAATGCAGGTGTTTCAAGCCCGAAACTATGCAGTAGAACTTCGAAAGTAACGAAATTGTCGATATGAGTGAAAGCGGCCCCATCAAAATCATAACCAAGAGCATGTTCAGGACATTCAGAAGGGGATTCCAACCATAGAAACTGAGGTGATTCATCAATAAAATTTTTGATAAGCCAAGCTGAGGCTAGCCTGTCTATCCATGGATGCTTTCGGGTCGCCCAAACTCGATTTTGATAATCTTTTTTTAGAAGTTTTTTTATCTTTTCTTGAATAGAAATAGGCTCATTTATCTCACCAAGACGAGCTATAGACTGTTCCAGTGAAATTAACTCACTTTGGATTTGGCCTTGCGTTTCGTTAGGAAAATAATCAATTTCAACAAGAGCATCAAAGCTCTTTCTTAATTTACGCACTTGTTTGAGTAATTCTTTTTTTTCACTTTCATTTTGATTCTGATTTAAATCAACAAGCTGTTTATGAATGACCTCATATTCTTCATTACGATTAAAAAGTGCGGCAACTTCAAGATTAAATGGGGCTTCTGCTTGAAAGATATAAGCTGAGCCTTGCTCAGAGATTACATCCTGTGCAATAGGTTCAAACTTTTGTGAATGAGTGATAGGTAATAGATAGACTCCATCACGAAGCGTTGTTGCTCCACTTGCCTTAAGTGAACGCCATACTCTTGTACGAGCGGTTGAATTTTGGGTAGGAAGTGAAGATATGAGTAATGATATATTCATGTTATATACTCAACATATTTTGTTTAGTATATAACAATAATTGTTTTCCTAGAGTTAATTATCTATTAGAACTTTTTTCATATGTTTATAAGAAAAAAAGCTATAACTATGAGATAGCTTTTCTTATGAAGCCTATGATCTAAACTATAACGTCGTAATTTTATAAATCTTTACTCTTTAAAATTTAAGGATTTCTTAAATTATCTGAGTTAAAACAGAAGGAGAAAATCTATTATTGTTTATTCATGAATTTGCTCATTCGTCATAGATAATTATAGGTATTGATATACCGGTTAACTAAAGACAGTAGCTCTCGTTTTTATAAATAAAATAAATATATATATTAGAAAACTTGATTAATTTTATTTTTCGTATATAATGAACATAACTAGAAAAAGTCATGTTTGGTAAAAACTTCTCTAAGTACCGCAGTATTAGTCATAATTCTTCGTTTTTTTTAGATTTTCAGCTCCATTCTTTATTATTTCGATGTTATAGCTAACCAATAAAATGGTTTAAATTTTAAAAAAAATAGGATTTATTATGTCTAATTCAAATATCATGAAAGGTACTGTTAAGTGGTTTAACGAAGCTAAAGGTTTCGGTTTTATCCAACCAGAATCAGGACCAGACGTTTTTGCTCATTTTAGCGAAATCGCTAACTCAGGTTTCAGAACTCTTGCTGAAGGTCAACGTGTTGAATTCAGTGTCGCACAAGGCCAAAAAGGCCCAAATGCTGTAAATATTGTTGCTCTATAAATAATTATAAGCAGTCATAAATGAAAAGCACTAATGAGTGCTTTTCACTTTAAATTAATTTTAAAATTATTTTAAGATTATAAGTAAATTTTAATTTAGGATATAAATTGTTAAAAATAAATGATTTAATTGCAAAATCTAAAAATGGTACAGAAATTTTAGTGTCTTTAATTCCTCTAAATAGAATACAAAATACACGTGAAGGTTTTAAAACTGTTGAAGTTGGTAAAAGAGTTCTTCTTTCCTCTGGAATTGAAGTTGATTTAAATTTAGATGGGCGTACCTTTTATGCGTCTATAAATCAACTATTTAAATTAGATTATAGAGTTAGTTAAAACTCAGTTTGCTATTGGATATTTAGGCGGGTCCATTATTTCTGCCATAATTTTATTAGGATATCGTCATGCTTAAACAAAATATCAGTGTCAAAGACCAGTTTGGAATTAAATACGTCATTCAGGCAACAGTAGATAATTATTTCGCTAATACTCAATGTTTTTCTAATTTAAAATACATTACAGTTGAAGGCGAAGATATACGACCGGGTTTTGAAATGTTTTTTCAAAGTACTTTAAGCGGTAAAATTTTTAAAATTGATAAAATAAATTAATCTATCAACGCAGTACATTTAACGCGGCAGGGTAGAATTCTTTTTAAAAATAGAAATCCTTATGGCTCTAGGGCACATTGCAAATACTCAATTAAACAATAACTTTAATAATAAAGCGCAGGTGGTGAAAACCATACTAGCGCATTTCTAGTTTCTTAAACCCCTATATCCCAAAATTCCGCAACTTTATAAATCCCAATTTAACAATAGCTTATTCATTATTTAACCTTACTTTTTAATGATCTAATTTAAAGCAAATGTCATTTTGTGTGCTTGACTGTAAAAGGGCTGGGTACTATCCTTTGCCTGCTGGCCACATTGCCAGCCGGCTTTGACAGGCTGAATATTATCTCCCGCATCAGAGTTATTTCTTCTGAGGAATAGCCTTGTGTGGTGTACCACTCGTTCCCTCCCGTAGCGGTAGGACGGGAGAGGGACACTTTCGGGTGTGCTAGTTTGAGATAATACTAGTCTGTCAACCTTCTTCCGTTCTGCCACCATAATTCTATAAATGTCTGGCAGAACTCCCAATAAAAAGGAGTTGGCTTTGCACATTCTTAATTTCTTGGCAGCCTTTGCCAAAAGCTATAACGACACGACTTAATTCATCTTTAAACAGTTTGAAGGCTCATCGGCTTTTCAGACTTTAAGTCATTACGGCTAAAAACTTATTTCAACAATAAAACTTGAGATGTGCCAAGCACAGTCTTTATGGCTTTGCTATGCCTTTTTTTCTCCCAAAAAGGGCAGCGGCTTTTGTATCTCATTTATATACAACAAAAATTTAATTTATAACGGTAAAACTATGCCAAATTTAGTTCTCCCAACGCGTGCTATTCAAGTCATTCATACGTCAATTCATTTGTTTCACCATCACGGATTTCATACGGTTGGGGTCGACAGAATTGTGAAAGAGTCCGAAATTCCAAAAGCGACTTTTTATCATTATTTTCACTCTAAAGAGCGGTTTATTGAAATCTGTTTGACTGTGCAAAAAGAACAGCTAAAAGAAAAAGTGATTTCAATTGCTGAGCACGCCAACCACACGAGCGCGATTGATAAACTCAAGGCACTTTATTTCTTACATACCGATTTAGAGGGACACTACTATTTATTATTTAAAGCAATTTTTGAAACGAAACTGACCTATCCAAAAGTCTACCAAACCGCAGTGAGGTATAGAACTTGGCTAATCAATGAAATCTACAGTCAGCTTAGATTGCTAAAAACTGATGTTTCATTTCAAGATGCCAAACTATTTTTATATATGATTGAAGGCGCAATTATTCAGCTTTTAAGCTCAGATGTGGCAATCGAACGAGAGAAGGTGCTGGATTGTTTTTTGATGGGGGTGAAAAACTAAATTATAAAACTTCAGTGATCGTTAGAAAAATGTTGCTTTAACGAGTCTAAGAAAAGCTCAACCTTTTTTGGAATTTTTGATCCATAAGGGGTGGTTGCATAAAAATGAAGTTTTGATGAAAAGATGTCTTGTGAGCAATTAATAATAACTCCGTCATCTTCATATTTTTTTGCTAAAAAATCAGGTATAAATAAAATACTTTGATTTTTCTTGCATAAATCTAACAGGATTTCGATATTGTTGCAGATCAGTTGAGGGCGTGAATTAATAATTTTGTTTTTTAAATCTGACCCTGAATATAATAATATATTATGTTTTCTTAATTCTTTTATGCTTTTAGGTTTTCCATGCTTATTTAAAAAAGCAGATGTTGCATAGAAATTTATTTTATAGCTGTCTAAAATAAAAATATTTTCTTCCTTAATGTCTTCTTCAATTTTTAAAACAATATCAAATTTACTTTCATTGATATCTATTGTTTTTTCTGAAAATAAGAGGTCAATTTCTATGTTCGGATATTGAATTAGAAAATTAGAAATAATATCTGAAAAGCAAGTTTGAATAAAAGCATGAGGAGCGTTGATTTTTAATATACCCTCAGGGTACTTTTGGTCATATATAAAGTCATTAGCGGCTAAATCTAGCTCTTCAACAATGACTTTACAACGTTGATAGAACTTCTCTCCTGAGCGGGTGAGGTCCATTTTTCGGGTATTCCGCGTAAACAATGATGTACTAAATAGACTTTCTAAATAAAAAATTCTTTTAGAAACCTGATCTCTGCTGATTCCTAAATTTCTAGAGGCATTACTAAAATTTCCACTTTCGACAACGCTGATAAAAGTATTAATACAGTCTAGTTTATCCATTAAATTTTGAAAGGCTAAGTTGGCGTGTCGCTAAACTATATTATGATCTTATGGTTATCAATCATTGTATCTTTTAAGGATACAGTTTGTATTTAAATAAATATCTAGTAGTTTACATTTATTTTTGATTTTATATAGCCTAGTGGTTGGTTTTGTTTTTGGTGGTGAGTGATATAAATAATATTTTATATATTTAAATTAAAATTAACTATTCTTGAGAATATTAATATGCACTTTAAAGAGTTAATTTTATATTTTTTAATTGATATTTTAAGTGTTTCATAAATTCATTGGGATATTAGAAAATTGAAATATCAATGAGGTAAATAGATGAGTGACTTGATTAATAATAACCCTGTATGGGTGAAAAAGATTTTATCAATTCATGGGTTGCTTCCACTTCTAAGAGTTGCATTAGTTTCGGCTTATTTAGTGGGGGGGATTAATAAATTCATAGGGTTTCATCTGGCAATTGAGGAGCAAGCAAGTTTTGGTTTACAGCCTGCTTGGCTCTGGGCAGCTACAGCGATTGTTATTGAAATTGTTGGTTCGCTCTTGGTTATTTTTAATCGGTTTGTCTGGTTAGGAGCTGGAGCTTTAGGCTGTCTAACCGCAATAGCGATGCTTGTTGCAAACGATTTTTGGAATCATACAGGTCCAGCATTCTTTAGTACGTTTAACAGTTTCTTTGAACACCTTGGTCTCATCGCTGCATTGGTTATGGTCACCATTCTTTCTAATCAAAAAACGAAGTCACAATAAGTTATAGCACCCAATATAAACAGGAGTCTTTTATGCGTAAATCATTATCAGCCTTGCTTTTAAGCACAATGCTAGTGGGCACAAATGTTGCCTTTGTTCCTCAAGTTTTAGCCAAAACAACAACGAGTGTAAAAAGTGAAGCCCCCGGTGTAGCCCCTCAATACGATACAACGCATGTTTATGTAAACCCCGAAGACTTTGATAAATTTACCGATAGCTTAGTGGCAACATTTGGGGGAACCAAATCTAAACAGGGTGTTTTTCAGGTGACGCCAACACCAAGCCAGACCATGTCTCAGCTTGTCTTGACTCCAGTTGGAACACTGTCTGTATTTGGTTTTAAAACTCCGGTTCCATATCCTTTTGGTTTGGAGCGAACAGGCTATTTAGTCAAAGATATGGATGCAGCCGTACAAGCAGCTAAAGCAAACGGTGCAGATGTGATTGTGGATGCATTTCCAGACCCAATCGGGCGTGATGCAGTCATTCAATGGCCGGGCGGCGTGAATATGCAGCTTTATTGGCACACGACTAAACCTAGCTATAACAAGTTAGAAACTGTTCCAGAAAATCGTATTTATATTTCAAAACAAAGTGCTGACTCTTTTGTTAAAAAGTTCGTCAATTTCTCGCACGGTAAAGTGGTTTCAGATAATCCAAAAGCTGCCGGTGTAGAAATTGGACGATCAAATGAAACGTATAGACGTATTCGTGTTGAATCTGATTTTGGCAAAATGACAGTGTTGGTCACAGATGGTCATCTTCCTTATCCATATGGGCATGATATGACGGGTTATGAAGTCAAAAATTTATCTGAGACTTTAGATAAAGCGACAAAAGCTGGTGTGAAAGTTTTGGTCAATGCCTATAAGTCAGAGGGTCGTGAGGCAGCGATGGTGCAGTTCCCTGGTGGTTATATTGCCGAAATTCATGCACCCATAAAGTAATTTATTGGCTTAAATATTGATAGAAAACAACGTTCATATTGTCCAAGGGCAATGTGATCGTAAAAGACTAAGTCTCGGCAATGACGTATTTATTACCATGGATAACAAGATGGCCCCGCATATTTCTAATGATAGAAACTGTCGAATTAAGTGCTCAGAAACTTACCTTAAAATAATTAAAATGAGTTTATTGCTAACGGGTAGTTTATTTCTTTATGAATTTGCTCATGCAGAAAATGAAGTTTCAAATACAAATGTATGTCCAACTCGTCCAAAAATCTCAAACAATCGTTGGCAAGAAAATTGGGATGTTTTAAAAAATCCGTGTGTACCAAAGAAAATAGGAGACGACTTCAAATATATACCTTTTGGCAATAATAATTATTTGTCATTGGGTGCAAATATTCGCGAGCGTTTTGAAGTCAATAATAATGCGAGATTTGGCAGCGGAAATAATCAAGCTGATCGCTATTTAATTCAAAGATTACAAGTTCATGCAGATGCACGTATTGGCGATCATTTACAATTATTTACTCAGTTAAGCGATGCGCGAGCGTTTGATAAAAAGAATATTAGCAGTACCGACCAGAATAGACTCGATGTAGAGCAAGCCTTCATTGCATGGGTGAGTCCTTTAAATAATGGAACTTTTAAATTTAGAGTAGGGCGTCAAGAGATGGCTTTTGACTTACAACGCTTTATTTCGAACAGAGAAGGTCCAAATGTTAGGCAAGCCTTTGATGGAATTTGGTCGAATTATGAATATGGCGATTGGAGAGTTTTAGGCTATCTCACCAGACCCGTTCAGATTGAAAAAGATTCAAATTTTAATGACCACTCGAAACGAAATTTAAGTTTTAGCGGTTTTCGCGTTGATAAACAAAATGTCTGGGGCGGTGAGTTATCGGGTTACTACTCGCGGTATGAGCGTGATAATGCATCTTTTCCAAGCATTACGGGTAATGAAATTCGAGACTTATATGATGCTCGTCATATGGGTAAAAAGAATAATGTCGATTGGGATGTTGAGGGTATGCTTCAACATGGAAGGATTGGAGCGCAATCTATTCAGGCATGGGGACTTAGTAGCATTACAGGATACACTTTTGCTGAGCAAGCTTGGTCGCCGCGTTTAGGCGTCCAGTTTGATATTGCCACAGGCGATAAAAGTGCCAACGATAATGAACTCAATACCTTTAACCAGCTTTTTGCAAATGGCTCATATTTTACTTTGGCGGGTTATAGTGGCTACAGCAATATTATTCATATCAAACCGTCTCTGACACTTAAGCCTTCCGATAAACTCACTCTATTAAGTGCATTAGGTTTTCAGTGGCGTGAAACAACTAACGATGCAGTTTATTTCCAAGGTAATAACAGCATGGCGAACACCGCAGGACAAGGTTCAAGCTGGACGGGGGCATATATTCAACTGAGAGCAGATCAAAAAATAAATTCTAATTTGTCTGTGGCTGCCGAAGGGGTTCACTTTGAAGTTGGAGATACGATTAAGAGAGCAGGAGGCAAAGACTCAAATTATTTAGGACTTGAACTTAAATATGGCTGGTAAAACTAAAGGAGAAAAATATGAGCACAGATTTAAAGCAAACTAAAATTGGACGTTACCAAAATCTAGACATTGAACTCGTGACTTGGGCTTGCACCACGGCCGAGGTTGATCTTTCTTGTGCTTGTATCTTTGAACATGAAATGAATAACCGTCCTTTTTCGGGCGGTTTGGCACATTTAGATGATGCTCTAAATGGAAGACTAAATGAAATACGGAAAAATAACTGGTTCAGCGCGAATTTGAATGATGCTCTTTTAATAAATCAAACTCTTTCAACCATACAAGCTTCTAAAGTTTTATTGATAGGAATGGGTGCGCCAGAAGATTTTACGTTAGAGAAAATAGGGGCTGCGATAAAAACTGCTGTGAAAACAGCCCATCAATTGGAACTCAAAAGTGTGGCATTTGCGCCTAGTATTTTAGATACAGGTCTTAATCCTCCCGCTGGTTTAAATGAACTCATGCTAAGAAGTTTAAAAGAAGAATTAGACCGACATAATCAGCTTTATTTGCAAAATTTAGTCAAAAAGTCTGAAATTGAAAAGTGGGTATTTGATTCGGGTTTTCAAAATTATGACGTTAAGGCTGAACAATATAGAACGTCTTTTGCCAAAATTTTTACTGAAGATTAATTCTTGTTTTTAAAATGAATTCGGTAAAGTGGTATAAAAGAAACACGTTTTAACTTAACTGCATCAACCTGAATGATGCAGTTAAAGGATAAATATTAAGAAATTTCTAAAATTTTTTGGGCGATATATAAATCTTGTATAGATAACCCTGAACTGTCATAAATTGTGATTTGTTCCTGAGATTGCCTTCCTTGAGTGTTTGCTAAAAGCACATCACCTATATTGATTAAAGTTGCAGACTCAGATGCATGCTGGAATTCACCAATGACTTTAGACTGAGTATTAAGATCACAGAATAAACCACTCTGTGAAAATAATTCTGGAGGAAGTTCTTGTTTGCCTTTTTTATCAGAACCCATAGATGAAATATGAGTACCAGCTTTGACCCATTCTGCTTTAAAAAGAGGGGTTTGAGACGAAGTTGCTGTCACAATGATATCCGCTTGTTCACAAGCTTCTTTTGCACTCGTAATTTTAAGCTTAATCCCTAATTGTTTTAGGTCTTCTGCCATTGTTTCAGCTTTACTTTGGTCGCGTCCTACAATCAAAACCTGATCGAAATTTCTAATTCTCGCTAATGCCTCACATTCATATTTGGCCTGATTTCCCGTACCAAATATGGCTAATACTTTTGAATCTTTTCTTGCAAGTACATGGGTTGCAACAGCATTAGATGCCGCTGTACGAAATGCGTTGACTTTGCCTGCTTCGATGGCTGCTGCCATTTTTCCATTGACTTGATTAAATAATAAAATGAGCGCGTTATGGCGAGGTAAACCATGTTTAGGGTTGTCTTCCCAAAAAGAACCAACTTTAAGGCCAGCTAAGTGCTGGGTAGCAGATGATTTAATACTAAAGGTATTTTTTGTATCAGACGCTTGACCATGAACCACAGGAAAACTTTGAGTGTCCAATTGAGTTGCAGCAATTAAAGCTTGGTAAATTGCATCGTAAGCGAGTTCATGATTGATGAGAGCAGAAGATTCAGACTCAGAAATAAATCTCATAGCCATCTCCAAAAGTTGATGTTTAAATTAAGACGTGAACAGTTCGGGAGACGAGTAGCTTGTAATGTCTATCCATGACGCTTTAGAAATCATAGATAGACACCAACTTTTATTAAGTTGATAAAAACTCTACATATTTAGAAATATCGACATTCCCACCACTAATAATGATGCCTATGCGTTTGCCTTTTAATTCATGTTTTAAATTGCGTGCAGCCGCAAATCCAAGGCATCCTGTCGGTTCAACCACCATCTTCATTCTCTCAGCAAAAAACTTCATAGAAATCACGAGTTCTTCGTCTGTTACAGTCAAAATGTCATCTACATTCTTTTGAATAATAGGAAAAGTTAGTTTGCCTAAATATTGAGTTTGAGCACCGTCGGCAATCGTTTGGGGCGTATCAATATGAACAATTTCTCCTTTTCTAAAGGACATTTGCCCATCATTTCCTAGAGCAGGTTCAACACCATATATTTTACAGTTAGGAGAGAGTTGACGGGCAGATAATGCAGAGCCAGCCAATAAGCCACCGCCACCTAAACATACAAAGAGGTAATCCAACTCACCAACTTCTTCAAATAGCTCTTTTGTAGCCGTTCCTTGACCTGCAATTACATGCGGATGATCATAGGATGGAATGAGTGTCAGACCATTTTTTTCGGCAATCTCTTTTCCAATTTGTTCTCGATCTTCCGTATAACGATCAAATTCAACAATATTGCCGCCGTATTCTCGCGTCGCTGCCATTTTTGCAGCAGGAGCATCTTTGGGCATGATGATTGTTGCAGGAATACCAAGGATTTTTGCTGACAGTGCAATCGCTTGAGCATGATTTCCCGAAGAGAAAGCAACCACACCAGCTTTTTTTTGAGCCTCATCGAACTGTGCAAGCGCATTCATTGCACCACGAAATTTGAAAGCGCCAACACGCTGAAAATTCTCACATTTAAAGAATACTTCTGCTTCAAATTCATTGTTAACAGTACGTGAAGTTAAAACAGGGGTTTTATTTGCAAAACCTTTTATGCGTTCAGCAGCGGCTGCGACATCTTCATAAGTTGGAAGGGTTAAATTTTTCATAATTAAACCTAATTCTATTCAATGTTTTCGGATGCAAGATTTCGTATTGCTCAAGCAATTCACAATATATTGACCTTGTTTAGATAAAATATATATATTTAGATAAAATGTCTAATTTTATTTTCTGATGTGATAACAATGAGATATAAGATTTTGATTTACATTAAGTTTAAAATTAGATAAAAAGTCTAAATTACTATTACATACTTCACGCTAGGGTTTGAAATAGTAATTAAGTCATTTGGAGGAAATACATTGGGAAATCGTGATAAACATTTACTCACTCAACTAGATACAATCGCGAAAGGATTAAGTGAAACGCTATTCCCATTTTGCGAAGTTGTTGTCCATGACTTAACAAATCCTGAACATGCCATACTCTCAATACACAATAATTTATCTGGTCGAAAAATTGGAGATCCAGCAACAGAGTTAGGGCTGGCAAGAATTATGTCTCCAGAATTTCCCAATCTTATTTCAAACTATGCAAACCAGTTTGCAGATGGCCGCCCCGCAAAAAGCACTTCGATTGGTATTAAAGATGAAGAGGGTGAATATGTGGCCGCTTTATGTATGAATATTGATTTAACCCTATTTAGGGGCATGCAAAGCGCTTTAGACCAGTTTACTAAAATTGAAACTGACAACATTATTGAAAATTTGGAACCGAATGGGTCTGAAGCAATTCGAAGATATATCGATCAATTTGCATCAAAACATGCCACTACGCCGCGTATGTTAAAACTCAATGAGCGAAAACAATTAATACACGAGTTAAAGAATAATGGTTTATTAGACATTAAAAAGGCTGTGGAGACGGTTGCACAACATTTAGGTATATCAAGAGCGAGTGCCTATTTGTATGTGAAGGAAACTTAAAATAGTTTATTTTAATGTGTGTTTAGCTTGATCAAGGAGGTCATTATTTGAAGTTATTTATTATTGTGTTTATTGCAATTTTTTCCAGTATTGGTCTGATCTGTTTAATTGCACTGCTTAGAAATTTAAAAAACAATTCGTCATCTGGCGAGCATGATTATTCATCTTCTTCAACACATCATTTTCACGATAATAGCCCTAGTCATCATAGCTCTAGTTATTCAAATGACTGTTCATCATCATCTTCAGATTCGGGAGGATGTGATGGGGGGGGTGATGGTGGAGATTAAAAAAGCCCTTTTGTTCAAAGGGCTTTTGATTAATTTAAGGTAAGTCGAACCAAATAAATTGACTATCTTCGTTTGCCTGAATCGTCGCTTTATCCTCAAATACGAAAGCATCGCCTGCTTTAACTTCTTGATCGCCAATGCGGATTACACCTGAAATAACGTGGATATAATTCACTTTTTTAACTGGCTCAACATTTAACTCATGTCCTTTTTCCAATACGGCAGATTTTATCTCTGCATTTTGGCGAATATGCATTGGTGCATTTGCATCAGGTCCTGCAATTAAATGCCATTTATTTGGATCTTTACGTGGGTCAAGACTAATTTGTTGGTAATTGGGCTCTGCATCTCTTACATCTGGAATAATCCAGATCTGTAATAAATGTACAGGCGTATCAGTGTTGTTAACTTCACTGTGGGCAACACCTGTGCCAGCACTCATGAGTTGCCATTCACCTGCTTTAATTTGACCTTCATTTCCCATCGTGTCACGGTGTGAAATTGCACCATCTAGCACACAGGTTAAGATTTCCATATTGTCATGCGAGTGCGTACCGAAACCATTATGCGCATCAATTCTGTCGTCATTAATGACTCGTAAAGCACTGACACCCATATATTTAGGGTTGTACCAGCTACCAAATGAAAAGCTATGATATGACTCTAACCAACCCGCTTTTACATGACCTCGATCTTCACCACGATGTACGTAAGCATTCATGATCTAATCTCCCAAATTTTTATTTATCTCTTGAGAAATATATTAACGTTCTATAGGGGGGAAAAAAATAGGATTACTGCAACATGTCGTTTCAAAATTGATATGATTTTTGGGTTTTTTATTTGAGTGTTGCATTTTTAATAATGAAAAAACCTGCCATAGAGGCAGGTCTTTTAAAGAATATATTGATTACTCAAGGAATTTAACAGTTACGCCAGAACGTACTTTATTTCCTAAATCGTTTGCATCCCAGTTTGTTAAACGGATACAACCGTGTGATGCTGTTTTAGAAATCAAAGATGGATTTGGTGTTCCGTGAATACCGAATGATTTTTTACTTAAACCAATCCAGATATTACCTACTGGAGCATTCGGGCCAGGTGGTAAAGAAAGAGGTTTTAAGTTTTTACCTTGTACGAAGTTCGAAGGTGAATAGCTGTACCAAGGGTTACGAGCCACACCAACTACCTTGTAAGTACCGGCCGGAGAAGGCGTATCAGTACTGCCAATTGTTGCAGGAAATGAGGCAATCATTTGGTTCCGGCTATTGAAGAGATACAATTGTTTTGCACCTTTATGGGCAATAATCAAATGAATGTCTTCTGGTAAATCATTGCGTACGTTTGGAACAATGATTTTTTCACCCGCTTTTTTGAATGTCGCAGTCGGGTTAATTTTCTTTAAGAAAGCTTCATCAATATGAAACTTCTCGCCCAACATTTCGGTTACACGAGTGTAGTACAAACCTTTCATTTTAGCTTGCAATGCGTAGTCAGAAGGAATCGACTCAGCATATGGGCCTTTTAGGTCAGCATCAGAAATTGTGTATTCAATAAATGCTGGCTTGGTTTGTTTAGCAACCAATGCATCCCAAGTTTCTTTGGTCAGGTCACCAGTAGGTGATAAACCATTCATTTGTTGGAATGAAGAAATTGCTTTTAATGTATTTTTACCGCTCATGCCGTCAATTGCACCTGGCGAAGCATGTGCATTATTGAGCATTACATGTGCACGCGCATAAACTGGAAGTTGGCCTTTACCAATATTTTCAGACCATTCTGCCGAGTTTAAGCTATCTAAAGTCCATGATGCAGCGGTTGTCGCAGGAGCCGTAGATGCAGCAGTGCTTTTAGCAACAGCTGGAGTAGACGCCGCGATGCCTGATTCAGCATTTGGATCTTCAGTTTTCTGTAAATTTTGTAATGTTGTTGACGCTCGATTTAAGTCGTTTTGTTCTTGAGCGGTAATTTGTGTCGAAGCTTGAGCTTTTACAGTTGAAGCTGCATCTACTGCTAAAGGATCAATCGGATCTTCTACAGGAGCTGATACCTTTTTAGGGTTCAGGGGTTGCTCAGTTGTTGAAGCAGCAAAAGCAACATTAGCAATAATACAACTTAAACTCATAGCGAGTAATGAGCGAACAAACATGTAATTCAACCTTAAGAATTTTCATATAAGCAATAGGGGATTGATCTAATCTCAAAGTGCATAAAACTACCAATAACTCATTTCTATGAGCCCAAGATTGGCAATTTAGTGATTAAAAGAATATCAATGACCCCAATGTAACATGTTGCAAGTATTGCAGAAAACCCCACAGCTTGCAGTAGAGTTTTGTGTAAATATGCATTTTTTAGTAGATTGACGAGTTTTTTGTGTGAAATTGAAATTATAAAAATGTCTCTGTTTTTGATATGATGCTGCCACATAAAGAAGATAGAGATTGGTAATGACGACTTTGAAAAATGATCGTTTCCTCCGTGCTTTGTTACGCGAACCTGTAGATACCACTCCGGTATGGATGATGCGTCAAGCAGGGCGTTATTTGCCTGAATATCGTGAAACACGTTCAAAAGCAGGTGATTTCCTATCTTTATGTAAAAATACAGATTTTGCCTGTGAAGTGACTTTACAACCTTTGCGTCGCTATGATTTAGATGCAGCAATTTTATTTTCAGATATTTTAACAATTCCAGATGCACTGGGTTTAGGTCTTTATTTTGAAACAGGTGAAGGACCAAAGTTCCATAAAACAGTGCGTACTGAACAAGATGTGGCGAATTTACCAAAGTTAAATGCAAAATCAGACCTTGATTATGTCATGAACGCTGTAAGCACAATTCGCTCTGCTTTAGGTGGTCAGGTTCCCCTGATTGGTTTTTCTGGTAGCCCTTGGACTCTAGCAACTTATATGGTTGAAGGTGGTTCAAGTAAAGAGTTCCGTTTTACCAAGCAAATGATGTACGCCCAACCTGAAGTTTTGCATGCTTTGCTTGATCATTTAGCACACTCTGTAATTGACTATTTAAATGCTCAAATTGATGCAGGTGCTCAGGCGATCCAGATCTTTGATAGCTGGGGCGGGGCATTGGCACATCGTGAATATGTCGAATTCTCTTTAAACTATATGAATAAAATCATTGCTGGTTTGCAACGTGAAAAAGACGGTCGACGTATTCCTATCATTGTGTTCACTAAAGGTGGCGGTCAATGGTTGGAACCAATGATTAGCACAGGTGCAGATGCATTAGGTTTAGATTGGACTACGCGATTAGATACAGCTCGAACTACGGTGGCTGGACGCGTAGCTTTACAAGGGAATCTTGATCCGGCTGTTTTATATGGTTCGGCTGCTTCAATTGAAAAAGCAGTGAAAGCCATGTTGGATGACGCATACGCAAATGGTGAAAAGACGGGTTACATTGCTAACTTAGGCCATGGGATTACTCAGTGGGTAGACCCTGCACAACCAAAAATCTTTGTAGATACAGTGCATGAGTATAGTGCTAAATATCTAGGATAGTTTTTGTGCAATATCTAACTTTACCGTTTCAATTTATCGGCAAGGCTGTTTCGGCAGCCTTGTTTGGTATTTTGCTTTTAATTGCTTTTGCCTTAACAGCACCGATGGGAAGCCATGAATATATGGGGTTCTATCGTTATGATTATTTACTCATCTATGCTGTGCTGATCCAGATCTGTCTATTGTATTTAAAACTTGAATCATGGGCAGAAGCCAAAGTCATTGCTTTATTTCATGTCATGGCGATGGTCATGGAAATATTTTTGACTCATCCTGCAATTGCTTCATGGCAATATCCGCAGCCCGCCGTATTTAAAATTTTAACAGTGCCGTTATTTGCTGGTTTCATGTATTCGGCTGTAGGTAGCTTCTTCGCACGTTCAATACGACTGTTTCAAGTGTCTTTTGAAAAGCTTCCAAATTTTGGAACTATGCTATTACTGGCATTTTTCTCATATATAAATTTTATGAGTAAATTTTTTGTTCCCGATATTCGCTATATTTTATTCGCGATTAGTATTTTTATTTTCTGGAAAACAAAACTTTATTTTCAAATAAATGAACATAAATTTAAAATCCCGATGCTACCGATATTATTGACGCTCGCATTTATCATCTGGATTGCTGAAAATATAAGTACATTTTATAAAATTTGGCTCTATCCAAGTCAGGTTGATGCTTGGCATATGGTGGGGTGGGGCAAGCTTGGGTCGTGGTATTTATTATTACTTTTAAGCTTGGTATTGGTTCTTAAAATATTAGGTAATCGAGATAATCAAGGTAATTGGAATTTAAGGTAAATTTTTCTTTAGCACTTTTCATCATATTGTTTATTTTTTAATTGCTAAATCGTAGCCTTCTCGCTATCTTTAATATCGTGTAATAAAAATTACACATAACAATACAAGACATAAGAAACAATCAATAATGATTTTTGGAGATATACATCTATGTTAAAAAAAATAGCTTTAGCTGCATTGTTAGCAGCTGGTTCAAGTGTTGCAATGGCTGACAACGATGTGGGTTGTGGTGTGGGTACACAAGTATGGGCTGGCAAAAAAGGAGTAGCGCCTAAGATTCTTGCTGCAACAACAAACGGTATTTTTACTAACCAATTATTAGGGATCACTTTCGGTACTTTAGGCTGCCGTCAAGGCGGGACAGTAACAGCGCAAGTTGTAACATTCACAAATGAAAATGCAGAAGCTTTAGCACGTGATATGGCAGTAGGCCAAGGTGAAAGCCTGAACGTACTTGCTGAGTTAATGCAAATTAAACCTCAAGATAAAGACCGTTTCTTTAAAGTTTCAAAAGCAAACTTTGGTGAAATCTATTCAGCAAATAATCAAAATACCCTTCAAGTTTTAGCATCATTACAAACTGTAATGGCTAAAGACGACGTTTTAAAAGCTTACGTATAAGTTTGAAATTGAAAACCCTGTCGTATGGCAGGGTTTTTCTTATATTTAATGATAAAAATTGATGAGCTTAATGAAGTCAGTTGTTTTAGTTTTTGCCTCTTTGGCAGTTAATATTGCGTATTCAGCAGATATAAATCCATCTATTCAAAAATATTGGTCCATTGCAGAACAAAAAAATTTAGATCAAGACATCACATGGCAAAGGCTCATGTATGCGAATAAAAACCATAAAAGTGACGTCACTTATTCTGGTTATTTCATGTCAGAAAATGGGAAAAATAATTTAAAAGAAGAACTAAAAGCTGACATCTCGGCATTATTTATACCTGCTCAAGATAATCAGTCGATTCGTTGTAAGTTTCCGGCTCGAAGCCAATGGCTCATACAAAAAGTAGGTATTCAAGAAAATGAATTGCCTAAAGTTAAATGTTCAGAATTTGAAAACTGGATTGGACAGATTAAGCCTTATAAAGCCACATTAATTTATGCGACAGATTTTATGGGCAACCCTAGCTCAATGTTTGGTCATACTTTATTGCGTTTAGACCCCAAAGATCAGCAGCAATTAAATTTAGTCTCTTACGCCGTAAATTATGCAGCAACTGTGGCGGGGAATGACAACTGGTCATATGCATGGAAAGGTTTAACAGGGCAATATCCGGGTGAATATTCACTTATGCCTTATTATCGTAAGGTAAAAGAGTACGGTGATTTCGAAAGCCGTGATTTATGGGAATATGAGCTGA
>Ga0207655_1001364_pt1 | contig 22904 bp, 20 predicted proteins | sample KBSM44metaG_FD_184398 | JGI IMG/M metagenome (GOLD analysis project Ga0207655, IMG submission 184398) | Miscanthus rhizosphere microbial communities from Kellogg Biological Station, Michigan, USA - KBS M4-4 metaG (SPAdes) (version 2) | ecosystem: Host-associated > Plants > Roots > Rhizosphere >... | reverse complement strand
TGAGATCGCTCCGCTTTCAAGATACCTAGATTCGTATAATAATCAATCGTTCGTTTCGACACGTGAGCCATGAGAGCCAACTGTCCGATTCGATACACCTTCCCAACGATCTTCCCCCCTTGTTTATATTACTACCATCATACAACACATAAACTGTACAGTCAAACGTGATGGTTTGTTGTTCACAATTTATACAAACTTACAAGATCAACCTACTATTACACCCGTAATTTACGGCTATACAATAAAATTACTAAACTATTACCTAATCAATATATAGCCCACACCTTTTAACCTTTCTTATTTAAAAGCATATCCTACTAATAACGATTGCCTGTATAGGAGGAGATTGACATAAAAAGGACTATCATTTCTCATTTTTATAACGAAGAGTATTTACTCCCATGGTGGCTTATGCATCACACAAAAATATTCGATCACGGTATTTTAATTAATAGAGGTTCTACTGATCGTTCCGTAGAGATTTGTAAACTACTCGCACCCCACTGGGAAGTGCGAGACTCCAGATTTCTTGAGTTTGATCCAACTAATACTGATATTGAAGTGATGGAAATTGAAAGAGAAGTTTCAGGTTGGAAAATCGTTTTAAATACTACAGAGTTCTTTTGTTGTAATAATAAAGAAGAGTTTTTCTCATCTCTTCATACACTAGGACAAAACATGTATGCGATTAGAATGATTTTAATGATAGATAGTCATATTTACAATTATTCAAAGCCAAGATATTCTATCCCATTAGTAGAACAACGATACCACGGTGTCTTCCCTTATAACCCAAAACTCGGGTGTGCTTGGAGATTTATTCATAATCATCTAGATGGTGCATATTTACCTGGTAGACATTATTCACGGCACGGGAATATAGTTTATGACTACCCTTCATTTATTTTAAAATTTTATTTTAGCCCTTGGAATGAACAGTCCAAGGCAAGAAAATTACAAATTACACCTACCCTTTCAAAAATGGGTATTCAAATGGGACTTCAAACACATTACGGTCAATCTCCTGAAGAATTGGAAACCCGTTTTTTAGAACTTAGTAACGTAACACAAGACCTCCGTAATAATCCTGAATATCAAGAATTATTTCCAAAGTTCAAACCTTAATGTTTTCTGCCTTGCCATCACCTCACACAATTTCATCCGTTTAATCAAAAACAATCTCATTTGCATAAAATATGAATACTGTATATATAATAAATTTTTATTTTAGGAGGAAAAAATGAAAGCTGTTATTCTTGCTGGTGGGTACGGTACAAGAATTGGGGAAGAAACACATTTAAAACCAAAACCTATGATTGAAATTGGAACGAAACCTATTCTATGGCACATTATGAGTTTGTATAGTCATTACGGGATTACTGAGTTTATTATTTGCTTAGGCTATAAAGGATATGCAATTAAAGAGTTCTTTCTAAATTACAACTTACACATGTCCGATTTCACAATACATTTAAGCGATAACACAATTACTAGCCACTCTCATCGTGTAGAACCATGGAAAGTTACATTAATCGATACTGGTCTTAATACCGAAACGGGTGGACGAGTGAAAAAGATTCAAAACTATGTCGGAGATGAACCTTTCTGCCTCACTTATGGCGATGGATTAAGTAATGTAAATATAAAAGAACTGATTGCATTTCATAAAAAACATGGAAAAATGGCTACTGTTACTGCCGTACAACCTCCTGGTAGATTTGGTTCTCTCATATTAGATAAACAGTCTGTAACATCTTTTCAAGAGAAACCACTAGGTGATGGTGGATGGATTAACGGTGGGTTTTTTGTTTTAAATCATGATATTTTCAATTACATTAGTGGAGATAAGTCTGTTTTTGAAACCGAAACTTTAGTTCAGTTAGTCAACAAAAATGAACTGGCAGCATTTCAACATACTGGTTTTTGGCATCCAATGGATACATTACGTGATAAGAATAAATTAGTCGAGCTATGGGAAAATAATAACGCTCCATGGAAGGTCTGGTAATATGACTTCATCATCTTTTTGGAATAAGAAAAAAGTATTTATTACAGGACATACTGGCTTTAAAGGCTCATGGCTCACCCTTTTTTTAACTTCTTTAGGCGCAGAAGTAATCGGCTATTCTTCTCATCCTCCATCCATCCCTAACCTTTTTGAACAATGTAACGTAGCGAAAGAGTGCACAACAATGAAAGGAGATATTACAGATTACGATTCTTTATTACATGCCATTGGGCACCATAAACCCGACATTATATTTCATTTAGCAGCTCAACCAATCGTCACCACTTCATACAAAGATCCTATTGAAACATTTAAAACGAATGTTTTAGGTACTGTTCACGTACTAGAAGTAGCAAAGTACGTCGAAAGCGTACGTCTCATTATTAATGTGACAAGCGATAAATGTTATGAGAATGATGGGAGCGGTAATCAAGCATTTGTAGAATCCGACCGTTTAGGGGGCTATGATCCATACAGTGCTAGTAAAGCTTGTGCTGAATTAGTTGCAACATCGTATCAAAAATCTTTTTTTCACACGAACACCCTTTCACTCGCCTCAGTAAGGGCAGGCAATGTCATCGGTGGTGGTGATTGGGCAGAAAATCGCTTATTCCCAGATATCATTCGTGCATATTTACAAGACCATCCTTTAAGTATTCGAAACAAAAATGCTATCCGACCGTGGCAACATGTTTTGGATCCTTTACATGGATATATCCTTTTAGCTGAGAAACTTTGGAAGCATAAAGAGTATGCAGAAGCATGGAATTTCGGACCAATTAACGAGGCTAACAGAACCGTCCATGATGTCATTCAATCTGTAATAAAATTATGGAATAAACCATTAACAATACTTTCTCCCACTATAAATACTCCTTATGAATCACCTATTTTAACACTCGATAGTACAAAAGCAGTAAATAAACTAGGCTGGACTCCTAAGCTATCAACAGAAACTGCTATCGCTTGGACCGTTGAATGGTACGAAAAACATGCATCCGGTGAAAATATAGAATCGTTCACACGACAACAAATCGAAGCATTCAAAAATTTATAAGGGGGCTATAAAATGGAACAGAAAAAATGCCGTTTTTGCCACTCATTACTAACAAATTCGTTTTTAGATTTAGGCGTCTCCCCTCTCGCCAACTCATTTATAGCTCCAAAAAACTCATATAAAATGGAACCTTTTTATCCGCTGCACACATTTGTTTGTAATTCTTGTTTACTTGTGCAATTAGATGAATTTGAATCACCTAATAATATTTTCCATGATTATTTATACTTCAGTTCTTATTCCTCAAGTTGGCTACAGCATGCCAAACAATACGTAGAAATGGCAATTGAGCGATTCCATTTAACGAAAAATTCGCAGGTAATTGAAATCGCAAGTAACGATGGGTATTTATTGCAATACTTTCTTAAAGAAAACATCAATACGTTAGGAATTGAGCCAGCAAAAAATGTAGCAGAAATCGCAATTCAAAAAGGAATTCCTACTGAAGTGAATTTTTTCAGTAACGACTTAGCAAACAATCTTCCACAAGCGGATTTAATCATTGCAAATAACGTATTAGCACACGTTCCGAACTTGCATGATTTTGTCGCTGGCCTAAAAACATTATTAAAACGAGATGGTACGATAACAATTGAATTCCCCCACCTATTAAACCTTATATCTTGTAAGCAGTTCGATACTATCTATCATGAGCACTTTTCCTACTTCTCACTTATAAGCCTTCAAAAAATTTTAGCTCATCATCATTTACAAATTGTTGATGTAGAAGAACTTTCAACTCACGGTGGTTCATTGCGTATTTTCATAAAACATCTAAGCGCCCAATCAACTATCCATTCCAATGTTACAAATTTAATCCAAAAAGAAATAGATCACGGGCTAGATACATTAGATTGCTATCTCCTTTTTTCTAAACGAGTGGAACAATTGAAAATAAATATTTTAAAGTTTTTTATTGAAGCGAAAGCTTTAAACAAACAAATTATCGGCTACGGCGCTCCAGCTAAAGGAAACACCCTTTTGAATTATTGCGGGATAGGTAAAGAATTTCTAGCATATACAGTAGATAAAAATCCTCACAAACAAAATCTCCTTTTACCAGGAACTCGTATTCCAATAAAGTCTCCAGAAGAAATTAAACGTACAAAACCAGATTACATTCTCATACTTCCTTGGAATTTGAAAGACGAAATTATGAAGGAATGCTCTTTCATTCGTGAATGGGGTGGCAAATTTTTAGTAACTGTTCCAGAAGTTGAGGTGATTGAACCATGAAGAAGATCCTTGTAACAGGTGGTAGTGGATGGATAGGTAAATATGTTGTACATTCCCTTATACAAAAAGGGTATGAAGTTCACGCCACATACAATAGAAATAAACCGTCTCACCTTTCCTGCCATTGGCATAAAGTAAACTTGCTTTGTGATGACGAAGTAAAACAATTTATTTCAGACATTAAGCCTAGCGACCTCATTCATTTAGCTTGGGAAGCGGTTCCTCCTGCATGCTACGTATCCATTAATAATTTCTATTGGCTAAAGTCCAGTATCTCATTGATTCAACACTTTACAGCATGCGGTGGAAAACGTATCGTTGTAGCAGGTACTGGCGCAGAGTACGAGTGGTTTAACGGTATTCTATTTGAAGATTCTCCGCTCCTTTCCTATAAAACCCCGTATTCATTATGTAAAAATGCACTACATTCCTGGTTACAGTCGTATGCACAACAAACCAGCCTCAGCGTATGTTGGGGACGAATTTTTCATATGTATGGCCCTCATGAGCACGGCAATCGACTCATTTCTAACATTATCACTTCTTTATTAAAAAACGAGGAAGCTCTATGTACACATGGAAAACAATCAAGAGATTTCCTCCATGTGGGTGACGTCGCTAACGCTCTTGTCACATTATTAAACTGCAACGTTACAGGCACAATCAATATCGCTTCTGGTCACTCTGTACAAATTAAAGAATTAGCTTCTATCATTGCTAAAAAAATAGGAAAAGAAAATTTAATTAAACTAGGCGCTATCCCTTTTCCTAAAGATGAACCTTTATTCGTCGGCGTGAATGTGGAACGTTTAACAACTGAAGTAAACTGGAAACCAACATACGATTTAAATACAGGAATTGAAGAAACAATTTTATGGTGGGAATCATCTATACAAAAACATACCGATATGCAGCACTAAAACGTAAATCTTGCGCTCCTCTCGCTAAATCCTTATACCATTCTTCTAATTTTTCCGGCGTAATAATATGGTGCGTACCCATTCCTCCATGCTTACTAGCTTCAGAAAGCGTCGGACCAATTTGTAACTTTCTCTTTCTCATCGCATCGTTCCACGGACTAAACCCAAACCATAATATACAAGCAAGAGGCGGATAGATCATAGATTCATGCGCTGATAAATGTCTTCCAACCGTATAACTTCCGTGTTCATGATTATGAATAAATCTACCTCTTCTCCATAACGGCCAATCTTCTGGTAAATAACCGTGAAATCGCTGTTTCATTAAAGGGATTCCAAAGTTAAGGTCCGGATAATTATAGTTAGGATCATCAACCATAATAAGCCCTTCCAGCCAATACATCCTCCCTCCCAATTCATTTAGCGATTTCCAAAACTGATTTTTATCTTGCACACAAAGAAACTCAGTCGTATTTAAAATCATTTTCCATCCTTTTACTTCTTGTTCTACCCTCATCACTTCATGATCTGTCGCAAATGCATCAAACTCTGGATTTACAGAATCTCGTACTTCCCAATGCGGTGCGAACTTCTTACAAATTTCGACTGAACGATCTGTAGAACCTTTATTAATTAAAATGCCATGATCAAACAGTTTCGTATGATGAATAAGCCACCATGGTAATAAATACTCTTCATTATAAAAATGAGAGATAACGGTTGTAGTAATGTAAATCTCCTCCTCTTTCTCTATCAATCTATTTTTTCATACTACTCTTAATATACTTACCAGTTATGTAATTGGTTTCTTTTATTTTAAAAATATGTTTTTCTACCATATACTATGCTTTCTTAGACAACCACCGTTTCCATTCTCTAAAGATTCCACTCCGTACAACAATAAACATCCAAATAAACTGAAAATTAAGTTATAATATCATTATAAAATATGAAGGAGGAATGCACTCATGTACTACAACACTTCATTCGAAAACGATCAACCTGTAGGCCGTCTATAAACTAAGACGGGCATTCATTTAACACATACACTTTGCCTCGTCTTAGGGAACTCATAATGCCCTAAAAATAGACGGAGGTACTTCAAATGAAACAAACAATTTTAGGAGCTATATGCTTATCACTAGCAGCAAGTATATGGGGCGGTATGTATGTTGTTAGCAAATACGTACTCGATTATATCCCACCGCTTACACTCGTTTGGCTACGCTTTATTATCGCTTTTGTTGTTTTGTATGGCATTTTGAAAATAGCAGAGAAAAAACAAAAGAAAAAAGTAACCATTCGCAAAAAAGATTGGCTATTATTCGCTTGGATTGGATTTATCGGATATTTCATTTCAATCACATGTCAATTCATCGGAACAAAATTATCCGACGCCCATACAGGCTCTTTAGTAACATCCGCAACACCTGCATTTATGGTTATATTTGCAGCAATTATTTTAAAAGAAAAGCTAACCGCTCGTAGACTTTTATCTACTATAATAGCGACAATCGGTGTCATTATCGTAATCGGATGGGATATTGAAATTGGCTCCTATTTTATCGGTACCATCATATTAGTGGGAGCCGCTATTACGTGGGCTTTACTATCCATTTATGTAAAAATTGCTTCAGCTCGGTTTTCATCTTTAGTTATTACAACGTACGCCATATTCTTTTCACTCTTTTTTATTACACCTTTTATGATATGGGAACTACAAGTAGCCTCTATCGGAACCGTAAATACGTACGTAATACTAGGCGTATTATATTTAGGAGTCATATCAACGGCAGGTGCCTTTTTCCTTTGGAATAAAGGATTAGAACTAATGGATGCAAGCATCGGTTCCTTATTTTTCTTCTTCCAACCTATCGTCGGATCATTACTTGGCTGGCTCTTATTAAATGAGACATTAAATAATAATTTTTTTATTGGTGGTATTCTTATTATATGTAGCGTTTTAATTACTACTTTTGAAAAGAAATAAAAAAACAGGCAGAGATTCTTAGTCTCTGCCTGTTCGTATAATTGGATCTTGGTCGTGAAAACCAATACAAATCGGTATATTACTTTTCACTTCACTACATACACTCATAAAACTACATACCGTTCTTGCAATTAAATATAAAGTTATGCCGATTGCTTTTTCGTTTGTATCAAAACCATTTTCAGCATACATATCCGCTAATTCTACAGACCTCGGTCCCTCTATATTATATGTCCATTCAGATGCCCAATCATCATCCTCTTCTTCAAGCGGAACATACTCCTCACAAATGTAAAACTGACTATCCCATTCATTATCGAGATTGTACTCAAAATAAATTGCCTTCGCTTCTTCACATTCAACAACTTCTAATGCTTCTCTCACACCTATTCTCATACTCTCTTCATATGTATCTAATGGAATTAATTTAATTCGCTCGGCGTGCATACCTGATGCTAACATGCTACACATATCATAATACTTCACTTCTATTTGCCCTACTGCTAACGAAAATATATCCTCTTGCATTTCATCTAAATACTGAAAAATATCCAAACTATTTCACTCCATACTCTTTACGCACTCCAATGCGCGGGACGGGATAACAATTCCGGCAATTTCGTATGTTTATCCCCTTTCGCCGCATTAATTTGAACTTGCGTAAGAAAAATACTATTTGTAAAGTCTGCACCGCGAATATCTGCATCTCTTAAATCTGCTCCGATGAGATCTGCTCCTCTTAAGTCTGCACCATTTAAGTTCGCTGCAATTAAATAAGCACCCCTTAAATTCGCGCCTTGTAAATTTTTCTTTTTCAGGTTTGCTCCCATAAGATCTGCTCCGCGGTGAATGATTCGTTTCTTACGCGTCGCATTCATTTCCTTCCAAACTAGCTCACTCGTTTCTAAAAGTAAAACATTTACTTCTGCACGGTGTAATGGAATATTTACTTTCATTAACTCGTCCGCATTTAAATTCGAAAGTCGCTCTGTCTCTTCAATCGCTTTACTTAGTTCTTTATGAATTGGCTGCGTCGCCTTTAATAGAATCGCCTCATTCAAATACCAAAGCATTTCATGGAGCTGATGCATAACCGGAAAAGCATCATACATTTTTCTCGCATGCTTAGCATCTTTCCGCCAATCAATCCCTTTAAAGATAACTTGAGAAATCTTCTGCCCAGCACCGAAACATTCAAATACTGTACAACCTTTATAACCTTTTCCTCTAAGATTTTTATGTATACTACATTTAAAATCTGATTGTAAATTGGAACATGGTTTACCACCATCTTTATTCACTGCAAAATCTACCGATGCTGCGAACGGTAACGCCACGCAACATAGACCGAAGCATTTTTCGCAGTTTGCTTTTAAATGATCGTTATGATTAGTCAAAATGTATACCCCCTGTTGTCTTTTGACTATTTCATAATATTCCAACTGCACAAAATAATCAATTTTAAAATAAATTGGCATCTTTCATTTCAAATCACAACTTTATCATTCGATTTCCTTTCAATTGAAAAAGACTAATTCTATCTAATGAATTATAATTAAATTATAAATTTTCAAACAAAAAGGAGAATTACTATGGCACTAGAAATGAAAACAAACTGTCAAATTTGTGATCAATTGCTGGAGCAAGATTCTGAAGCTTACATTTGCGTGTATGAATGTACGTTTTGTGCACCATGTACAGAAGAAAGACATAACGTTTGTCCAAACTGCGGCGGCGAGTTAGTACGTAGACCGAAAAAGAAACAGTAAAAAGCAAAGCGATATCGCTTTGCTTTTTTTATTTTCTTGATATATAAAATTATATCAGCGATTTTTCAAATATATCGAACATAACTTAAACATTTAAAAATTTAACACAAACAGGCTCTGGCACAACAGCATCAGATTGTAAAAGAGTTAACTTTCCTGTAGATTCATTTCTTGAAAATAACACAAGATTATGCGACTTTTCATTTGTAGCAACAAGGAACTTTTCAGTAGGATCTAATACAAAGTCTCTTGGCCAATTTCCTTCTGTAGATGTATGTTCAACAAATGTAAGCTCACCTGAATTTTGATCCACACTGAAAACAGCAATACTATTATGACCACGATTACCTGCATATACAAAGCTGCCGTCAGAAGAAATATGAATCGCACTTCCTTGACTATTTTCATCAAACTCTGCTGGAATAGTAGAAATATACTGTAATTCTGTAAAGGTCCCTTCTTCCGTATTATATGTTAATACGATAACCTCTGAACTCAGCTCAGTCATCACATACGCATACTTTCCATTCGGATGAAAAGTAATATGTCTCGGCCCACTTCCTGGATTTACAGATAAGCTATTCACTTCTGTTAATGCACTACCTTTTATTTCATACGTAATTATTTTATCTATCCCTAAATCAACGCCCACTACATATTTTTCATCAGGAGTATATCCCGCGTAATGTGCATGTGGTTTTTCTTGTCTTTCTTTATTCGGACCTGAACCTTCATGCGCCATAATAGATGAAGCAGGATTTACAGTTCCATTTTCTTCATTTATTTCAAAAGACTCAATCGTTCCTTTATGGTAATTTGCTGTAACTACCGTATGATTCCCACTATCAACGCTCACATGACAAGGAGAAGCCCCTTCTACTACTTGTCTGTTTTCTGCCTTTAACTCTCCAGTTTTACTATCAATTGAATAAGCAGCTACACCACCAGATTCTCCTTCCTTAACAACGGAATAGAGATATTCATTATTTCGGTTAATCGTTACATATGTAGGGTTATCCAGCTTAGCCGCAAGTGTTACATTACTAATTTTTTTTGCTTCTGTGTCTAAAGTAAACTTATATATTCCCTCACTATTTTCTTTCGTATAAGTTCCAACATATCCAATAAACTCTTTGTTATCCTTCATTTTCATAACCCTCTCTCCCTATATTTTTCGTTCATCATACTTCTTAAAATATTTTATGTTGAAAGAGTATCCTAAAAAATCGGAGTACCTCTTTATACGTTACCATATTTTCTTAGTAAATAGCTTTTAAACCCACTTTTTTTGATACGCTGCTATACTTTCATATTCTTCTTCCAAGTGACGGGACAGACGAATATAGATTGGTGTTAAATCTTTATATTTTTCCACACTTTCAATGTTTGGTTCATGGTGGAAATTCGCACCTACCATTTCAGAAACTACATGTAACGTATCTACTTCACCTAAACTATATAAACCGAGGATTGCAGCTCCTAAGCAAGAGCTTTCGAAACTTTCAGGAACATATACGTCTTGATGAAAAATATCCGCCATCATCTGTCTCCAAAGTTCTGACCTTGCAAAACCGCCTGTTGCTTGAATTTTTTTCGGTTCGCCAATTAGCTCTTTTAAAGCGAGAAGAACGGTATATAAGTTATAAATTACTCCTTCTAATACAGCACGAATAAGATGTTCTTTCTTATGATGTAATCCGAGTCCAAAAAAAGATCCTCGCGCATTCGCATTCCATAAAGGAGCTCTTTCCCCTGCTAAATACGGATGAAATAATAAACCGTCAGATCCAGGATTTACTTTTGCTGCTATTTCAGTAAGCACTTCATATGGATCTTTCCCTAAACGCTTCGCAAGTTCAATCTCTGAAGTGCCTAATTGGTCACGAGCCCACCTAAAAATCATACCACCGTTATTAACTGGTCCACCGATTACCCAATGGTCTTCAGTTAAGGCATAACAAAAAATTCTACCTTTTGGATCTGTCACAGGACAATTTGTTACAGCACGTATCGCACCGCTTGTACCAATTGTAACAGCCACAACCCCAGGATCTATTGCATTTACGCCTAAATTCGATAGCACTCCATCACTCGCTCCTACTACAAAGGGCGTAGAAACAAGTACATTCATCTCTTTTGCAAGTTCTTCATCTAATCCTATTAAGCTGTGCGTCGTTGGAACAAGTTTAGAAAGCTTTTCATCTGAAATCCCTGCAACACGAAGAGCTTCCTCATCCCATTTTAAAGATTTCAAATTGAACATTCCTGTTGCTGATGCTATAGAATAATCAATTACATATTCTTTATATAACTTATAAAACACATATTCTTTAATAGAAATGAATTTATAACTTTTTGCAAACAATTCTGCCTGCTCATTCTGTAACCAAACTAATTTCGAAAGTGGTGACATCGGATGAATTGGTGTTCCAGTACGCAAATAAATTTCATGACCATTCATATCACTCTTTATTTTCTCTGCCCAGCTTGCACTTCTATTATCTGCCCAAGTGATACATCTCGTTAACGGTTTTCCCTTCTCATCTACAGCAATGATACTATGCATTGCCGAACTAAAAGAGACACAAAGAATATCATTTGGCTGTACACTACTTGATCGTACAGTTTCTTTAATCGTATTTATTACTGCATGAAAAATTTCTTCTGGGTCTTGTTCTGCTATTTCAGGCGTAGGAGAATATAAAGGATATTCAATTCCATGACTTGCAATAACAGATCCATCAGTAGAAAATAGAACTGATTTTGTACTAGTTGTCCCAATGTCTACACCAATCATATATTTTGAGCTCACCATTTCTTCCTCCTAACAAAAAATTGCGACAGTATCCCACCATAAAAATACATTCCTTTTATCTACTGATAACGTTGTATGCCACAATTATCTAAATAGAAACATCTTTATTTTAAACAAACATATCGAGTAGTAAAACGCCTCCAAAAGCGATAAATGAAAGTAACGTTTCTAATACCGTCCATGTTTTAAATGTTTCTTTCACTGTTAAACCTAGGTATTCTTTTACCATCCAGAACCCAGCATCGTTTACGTGTGAAAACATGAGTGCTCCTGCACCTGTTGCAATGACGAGTAACTCTAAATTTACACCTGTCGTATTTTCAACGATTGGCGAGACTATGCCCGCTGCTGTTGTTAAGGCGACTGTCGCTGACCCTGTCGCAATTCGAATTAATCCAGCTACTATAAATGCTAATACAATTGGAGATAGAGCTAAATGTTCAGACATTTGAGCAATAGCATTCCCTACGCCACTATCGATAAGAATTTGCTTAAATCCGCCGCCAGCACCAATAATCGCAACAATAGAACCGATTGGTAATAAGCTATCTTCTGTTACCTTCTTAATAGCCTTTTTATCGATACCTTGACGAAATCCAAGAAAATAGAAAGCTGCAAAACATGCAATCAAAAGCGCAATGATAGGACTACCGATTAATGTGACAATCTTCATTAGAGTATTAGAAAGCGGAACATAAGGAGCTGCTGCTGCTAACACCATTAACATAACGGGTAACAATATAACTAAAAATGAAACTCCTATTCCTGGTAATTTCGTTGATTTTGTATTTACACGTATCAATTCTGGTTCATTTTCAGGAATTACACGTTTGTGAATCCATTTAGCGAATATAGGACCTGCAATAATCGCTGCAAAAAATGTAATAATGAGTGAATAAAGAAGTACCTTCCCAAGGTTCGCTTTATAAATACCAATTGCAACGATTGCCCCTGGATGCGGAGGAACAAGGCCGTGTACGACAGATAACCCAGCAATTGCTGGTAATGCTATCAATAAAATATTTTGTCTCGTTGTTTTATGAATAGAAATTACTAACGGCAATAATATTAAAATGCCTACTTCAAAAAACACCGGAATTCCAATAATAAAACCTGCAATTAACATCGCCCATGGTAAGTTTTTTATTTCAAAGGATTTAATAAAGAACTCTGCCACCTGCATTCCAGCACCTGACTCTGCCATCATTTTCCCTAGAATTAATTGTACCTAATACTAAAATACCTACTAAATGCCCGAGAACACTTCCGACTCCCGTTTCATAAGCGCTCACTATTTTATCCATTGGCATTCCAGACATAATTGCTAAAAACAAACTTGCAATCGTTAAACTAATAAACGCATGCCATCTCCACCACGATACTCCTAAAATAACAATTACAATTGATAATAATGTAATCATTAAAAGGTACATATTCATACTCAGTTCCACCCTTTTATGTAAACCCTTTCAAAATTACTATACAATTAAGAGAACTTATATAGTTCTTTCTTGAGTAAGAGATATTTTCACATAATAATGATTTATATAAAAAGAATCTCCCTTATCAGAGATACACGTTAACTACTCTCTCTAATAAGGGGATTTCTCTTTAATAATTATAATGTTATTATGATAAACGCTTCGTGCGAGCAATTTGTCCTTTTTTTAAAGTGCATGACGCTTTCTTCTCTTGCTGTATTCACGTAGTAAGACTCCAAAAAGTTAAACGATGAAGTTACCTAGGAATCTGTCCTCTCATGAAAAGTAATTTTCGGAAAGTCTCCTCCACTTTCATATATTATAATTTAGGCGCTTTCGCCCAATCTGCAGCAAACTTTTCCATACCTTGATCTGTTAATGGATGCATAGCAAGTTGTTCAATTACTTTATAAGGGATTGTAGCAATGTGAGCACCTGCCATCGCTACACGAGTTACATGATCTGGGTGTCTGACAGAAGCCGCAATAATTTGTGTATCTAATTGATGAACATCGAATAATTCAGCAATTTTCGCAACTAATAGTACACCATCTTCAGAAATATCATCTAAACGTCCTAAAAATGGAGAAACGTACGTTGCACCTGCTCGAGCCGCTAAAAGAGCTTGGTTCACAGTGAAAATAAGTGTAACGTTCGTTTTCACACCTTTTTCAGTAAGATAACGACAAGCTTCTAATCCTGCTAGCGTCATCGGAAGTTTTATCGTGACGTTTTTATCGCCACCGTTAATTTTAATTAATTCTTCTGCTTGAGCAATCATTTCTTCAGCTGTAACAGCATCTGGCGTTACTTCTGCCGAAACAGACTCAACTTTAGGTACTGCCTGACAAATTTCTGCGATACGGTCTTCAAACTTAACACCCTCTTTTGCTACTAAAGAAGGATTCGTTGTAACACCAGCTAAAACTCCAAGTTTATATGCTTTTTTTATGTCCTCAAGGTTTGCAGTATCAATAAAAAACTTCATGATTAATTCCCTCCAGTTTTTAAACGTTGATGAGTTACATGTTTAGGATGTTTATCCCGCTATTTGCCGGGCAGTAAGACCCCACCTCAACATTCAGCGAAGCAAAGAAGTTAAGTTGGGGGGCGTGCTTCCCGTAAAAGCCCGATTGGTAAAGGCTAATGTGGAGGATGAAGAACCCCCACTAATTAAAGTTTCACTTTATTTCTTTTCTACTGCATGTCCGCCAAATTCATTACGCAGAGCTGCTACAACTTTTCCTGTAAATGTATCATTGTCTAATGAGCGGTAGCGCATTAATAGAGACATTGCGATAACAGGAGTTGCTGTTTGAAGGTCTAATGCTGTTTCTACTGTCCATTTTCCTTCACCAGAAGAATGCATTACTCCCTTAATTTCATCTAGTTTCGCATCTTTAGAAAATGCATTTTCAGTTAATTCCATTAACCAAGAGCGAATGACTGAACCGTTATTCCATACTCTTGATACTTTTTCATAATCGTAGTCAAATTCACTTTTCTCTAGAATCTCAAATCCTTCACCAATAGCAGCCATCATACCGTATTCAATTCCGTTGTGAACCATTTTTAAGAAGTGACCACTACCAGCTTTTCCGGCATATAAGAATCCATTTTCTACAGCTGTATCCCGGAAGATAGGTTCAACGATGTCCCAAGCTTCTTGATCTCCTCCGATCATGTAACAAGCACCATTACGAGCGCCTTCCATTCCGCCAGAAGTTCCTGCATCCATAAAGTGAATGCCATCTTTCTTTAGTTGCTCATATCGGCGAATAGACTCTTTATAATGTGAATTACCCGCTTCAATTAAAATATCTCCTTTTGAAAGCAATGGTGTAACCTCATCAATAACAGAATCAACAACAGCGTGTGGTACCATTACCCAAAGAATTCTTGGTGATTGTAATGACTGAACAAGATCATTTAAACTAGATACACCTGTAGCCCCGTACTCTTTCATTTCTTCCACTGCGCTCGTATTTAAATCAAATGCTACTACTTCATGTTTATGATCCATTAAATTTTTCCCTAAATTTAATCCCATTTTACCTAAACCAATTAATCCTACTCGCATAATATAATTCCTCCTCAAATCATCTTTTATTAAAAATCCATATCACTAGAATCTGGAATACCTTTCAGCACCGATAAATTAGTATGTACAGAAAGGTATTCACAGTCATAACTTAAGAATTCAACACATTTTTTGTAATTTGAACAATGTTTTCTGTCGTAAATCCAAATAGATTCATGACTTCAGCTCCAGTTCCTGAAGCTCCAAATGTTTCAATTGATAGTACTTTTCCTTCTTGTCCTACATAACGTTCCCAACCGAGAGATACACCCATCTCAAGCGATACTCGTTTCGTTACAGAAGACGGAAGAACCGATTCTTTATATTCTTTCGATTGGCGATCGAATAATTCCCAGCTCGGCATTGCAACGATGCGAACAGAAACATGATCCTCTTCTAATTTTGCTTTCGCACTAGCAGCTAAGGATACTTCAGAACCTGTCGCAATTAAAATCACATCCGGATTTTCATTTGTTTGCGTTAATACGTAAGCTCCTTTAGAAAGATTCTCTATGTTCGCTTTCGTTTCCTCAAATACCGGTAAATTTTGACGACTAAGTACTAAAACGACTGGACCATCCGCTTGCTGTAAAGCATAAGCCCATGCACTCGCTGTTTCATTCGCATCTGACGGGCGGATAACTGTTAAACCAGGAATTGCCCGAAGAGCTGCTAAATGTTCAACTGGTTCATGCGTTGGACCATCTTCTCCTACAGCGATCGAATCATGCGTAAATACGTAAGTAACTGGTAACTTTTGCAATGCAGCCAGTCGAATAGATGGACGAAGGTAATCATTAAATACAAAGAATGTACTAACGAAAGGTTTTACTCCTCCATGAAGTGCCAGTCCATTCGCTGCGGCGCCCATTGCATGTTCACGTACACCGAAGTATATATTTCGGCCAGCATACGATTCTACTGCATACACTGCTTCACCTTTTATATCTGTCATCGTAGAATGAGAAAGATCTGCACTTCCACCGAAAATAGAAGGAATCGATTTCACATAATGGTTAATAGCTTCCCCACTTGCAACACGAGTTGAAATCGTTTTTTCAGTATCGAAGGATAAAATGTCTTTCTCTTCGATTAAAACTTCACCTGTAATCGCTTTTTCTAATTCATCTGCTAGTGCAGGGTTTGACTCTCTGTATAAGTTGAACTGCTCATTCCAGCCATGTTCTTTTTCAATACCTTTTTGTTTCAGTTCATTAAAATGAGCTGTTACTTCTTCAGGTACAAAAAAGTCTTCTTCATAATGCCAACCATACACTTGTTTTGTCGCTGTCGCTTCTTCTAATCCAAGCGGGTTACCATGTGCTTTGTTCGTTCCAGCAACTTTTGGACTTCCGTAACCTATAATGGTTCTAATTTCTATAAGAGTAGGTTGGTCCGTATTGTTTTTCGCTAATTGAATCGCTTTTGTAATCGCATCAACATCGTTTCCATCTTCAACTCTTACATATTGCCAATGTGCAGATTCTACCCTTTTCTGCATATCTTCAGAGAAAGCAATGTTTAATTCACCATCAAGTGAAATTTCATTTGAATCATACAGCACAATTAACTTGCCAAGTTTCATATGTCCTGCCATTGACATCGCTTCATAAGCGACACCTTCCATTAAATCACCGTCTCCAACTAAAGCGTACGTATTGTGATCTATAATAGAGTGACCATCCTTATTAAACTTCGCTGCTAAATGCGCTTCTGCCATTGCCATTCCGACAGCATTGGCAATCCCTTGCCCTAACGGTCCTGTAGTTGCTTCAACTCCTGAAGTGTGACCAAACTCAGGATGTCCTGGCGTTTCACTATTTAATTTTCTGAAGTTTTTCAAGTCATCAATTGAAACGTCATATCCAGCTAAATGAAGTAGGCTATATAATAAGCTAGATCCATGTCCCGCCGATAAAACGAATCGATCACGGTTAAACCATTTTGGATGATTAGGATTATGATTTAAATGATTCGCCCATAATGCATAAGCCATTGGCGCTGCTCCCATCGGAAGACCTGGATGACCTGAATTTGCCGCATTAATAGCATCAATTGATAACGTACGAATTGTATTCACTGCTAATTGATTTATGTTTTGTGTCATAGTAATCGTCCCCCTAAATGCTTTCATGAAAGAAAGTACCTATTTTTTCGTTTCTTGATCTAACCACCATTTAAATTCACTTTCTTGCAATAGTTCATTAGACGCATCTGGACCATATGAACCCGACTCATATTCATGAAGTGGTAATAAGTTTTCTTCGAATGCTTCAAGAATTGGTTGTACCCATTCCCATGACAATTCAACTTCTCTCCAATGTGCAAAGAATGTAGCGTCTCCACTCACAGCATCATGAATGAGTCTTTCATACGCTTCAGGTACTCCCACATCCGCTTGCTCACAAGTAAAGTTAATACGCATCGGTTCAATTTCTCCATTTTTCAATGGATTTTTACTATTTAACTGTAATGAAACGTTCTCACCTGGGCTAATTTCAATTATTAACAAGTTAGGTGCTGCATTTGGATTACTATCTTGATATTGCTGTTTTAACGTATTTTTAAATTCGATTACAATACGAGTAGACTTTTCTTTCATTCGTTTGCCTGTTCGTATATAAAAGGGAACGCCAGTCCAAAATGGATTATCGATCCATAATCGAGCAGCAACAAATGTGTCTATGTTAGAAGAAGGATTTACTCCTGGCTCCTCTTTATATGCTACAACTTGTTGACCGTTTATGTCACCTGCACCATATTGTCCGCGAATGATATGGTTTTGAACGTCTTCTTTTTTCACTTTACGAAGCGTCTCCATTACCTTTCGCTTTTCCTCTCGAATTTCACATGCGTTAATTTTTTCCGGCAGATTCATAGCAGTCATCATTAATATTTGTAACATATGATTTTGAACCATATCACGAATGGCTCCTGCCTGATCATAATATCCTGCTCTTTCTTCAACCCCAACTGTTTCACTCGCTGTAATTTGTACATTCGCTATATGTTCTTTATTCCAAATCGATTGGAGAACAGGATTTGCAAATTCTAATGCTTCAAGGTTTTGAATCATCGGCTTCCCTAAATAATGATCAATACGGTATATCTCATCTTCTTCAAACGTGCGACTAAGCTTATCATTAAGCTCACGAGCAGATGTAAGATCGTGCCCGAACGGTTTCTCAATCATCAAACGTTTCCATCCATCCGTTTTATCGAGTCCGCTTTCCTTAATATTTAAAGCAATTGTCTCGAAAAATTCAGGAGCAACTGAAAGATAGAACATTCTATTACCTTTTATATGTAGTTCTTCTTCCCTTTCACGAACGACTTTTAATAACCTCTCATAGTCTTCCGGCTTACTCACATCTAATGGACAATAGCGAAAATTATCTAAAAAACCTTCGAGTTCCGGAGTACCTTCCTCTCTATGACGTGAAAACGTCTCTATTGATTCTTTTATTCTTTTTTGAAAATCTTCATGAGGTACTTGACGTCTCCCAAGTCCGATAACGGATATTTGCTTTGGAAGCTTTTGATCTCTATATAAGTTATATAGTGCGGGGTAAATTTTGCGTTTCGCTAAGTCCCCTGTCGCTCCAAATAAAACAAAGGTCATTGATTCCAATTTTAGTCCCCCTCTTGTTGTATAATCCTGGTCAATATATTCAAAATGAATTGTACAGAAGCTCATGTTTTATAAAAAACAAAGAGTTATCAAATTCCAATTCTTTTTATACCTTTCGCTTTCTAATTGTCCCCAATATTAATAGTGGCAATTCAAAGCATTTCTACCACAACTTACTTATTTATCGAATTTAACGAAATAATGTATATTTAATTACTTTTAGTAATTAAATAATCTTATGTTTATTATATTAATCACATAAATTATTATCGTCAATAAAAATGTCTTGAATTAAATACTATTTATTTCGTAATACTTTTCTAAGTGTATTCCTAGTTACCATTCATTTTCAAAGATAATGATCAATACAATAAATATCATTTTTATCGAAATATTCAATTAATCTTCCGTTAAACTCGCGAGCAGACGTTACATTATAATCAAAAGGCTTCTCTATAATAAGACGGTTCAATCCTTGTGTAGCCCACAATCCACTCTCCTTAATATTTAAAGCAATCACATCAAATACTTCTGGTACAACAGATAGATAAAACATACGGTTTCCAGAAATGTTTAATTCTGTTTCACGCTTTTTTACAAGGCTCAGTAAATCTTGATAGCCCACTATATTCGCTGTATCTAATTGACAATAACGAAATGTGCTAATAAATTCTTCTACTCCTGATTGGTCATCAGTAGATATTCTAGAAAATGTAGCAAGGGATTGTTCTACCTTTGTTTGAAATTCCACATCTGACATTACCCTTCTGCCAATACCGATAATCGAAATAGATTGCGGTATATGTTGATTACTAAATAGTTTGTATAAAGCAGGGTAAATTTTGCGTTTCGCTAAATCCCCTGTCGCTCCGAATAAAGTGAAACTTTAATCAGCCCTCACCAATCGGGCTTTTACGAGCAGCCCAACTCCCACCTAACTTCTTTGCTTTCGCTGAATTTTGAGGTGGAGGTCTTACTGCCTGTGAATGCGGGATAAACGTAATGAATAAATCATGCTGCAAAAATAACATCTACCCTTTCTTCAAAAAGCTTTACAGTAGTTTTTAGAAGTACGTTACATTATTTCATTTCATGCACTTTCCTCTTCTTTATATAAAATTCTCACTAACCAAATTCAAAATATTATACTTATTTTTCGTACTTTGCTATGCTATAACCACAAACAGGAGGTATAAACTATGAAAGCACAAATTATCCATTCTTTTGGGGATTCATCTGTATTTCAATTAGAAGAAGTTTCAAAACCAAAACTTTTACCAGGTCATGTTCTAATCGATGTAAAAGCAACAAGTGTAAATCCAATCGATACAAAAATGCGTAGTGGTGCCGTTTCAGCAGTCGCTCCTGAGTTTCCAGCTATATTACACGGCGATGTAGCTGGTATTGTTATTGAAGTAGGAGAAGGTGTTTCGAAATTCAAATCAGGGGATGAAGTATACGGATGTGCCGGAGGTTTTAAAGAAACTGGAGGTGCACTTGCAGAATTTATGCTTGCTGATGCACGATTAATTGCTCACAAACCTAACAATTTAACAATGGAAGAAGCTGCTGCTCTACCATTAGTTGCAATTACAGCTTGGGAATCTTTATTTGATCGTGCAAATATTAAACCTGGTCAAAATGTTCTCATTCATGGAGCTACTGGTGGCGTAGGACACGTAGCCATTCAACTAGCTAAATGGGCAGGCGCTAAAATTTTCACAACCGCTTCTCAGCAGAGCAAATTGGAAATAGCCCATCGTCTAGGAGCCGATATAGCTATTAATTATAAAGAAGTATCTGTTCAAGAATATGTGCAAAAACATACGAATGGAAACGGATTTGAAGTTATATTTGATACAGTAGGTGGCAAGAATCTTGATCATTCTTTTGAAGCTGCTGCGGTCAATGGCACTGTCGTAACAATTGCAGCTCGTTCAACCCATGACCTCTCTCCTTTACACGCAAAAGGACTCTCTCTGCACGTTACTTTTATGGCATTAAAAATATTACATACTGATAAGCGTAATGATTGCGGAGAAATCTTAACGAAAATAACGCAAATTGTAGAAGAAGGAAAACTTCGCCCATTGCTAGATTCGAAAACTTTCACGTTTGATGAAGTTGCCCAAGCACATGAATATTTGGAATCGAATAAAGCAATAGGAAAAATAGTGTTAAAAAACGTTTGGTAATTTTGACTCGATAAAAACAACTTATTAGTTATCCTAATTACCAATTAACATGAGATAATGATACATAAAATAAAATGCCATGCGTAACAAAAACCTTGCAGAGAAATTCTACAAGGTTTTTGTCTATATATTTAAATAAAGAATCATATTAAAATAAAAGGTTTACAATTCATCATAGTAGTCTTAAATATAAGCTGCTTTAAAGGCTTGTTGGACAGCTTGTACTTCTAATGAGTCTTTACCATATAAGTTCGTTGCTACACGAATACAAGCTTCTTTTAATTCTTTAAAGTCAGAAGTCATATTTAATTCATCCGTATTTGCATAATAGAAAATATCAAACATTTTATCTTCTCCAATGCCATGTACGTTTACTCCATTATGGTTTCCACCACTAGCAATCAAGTAAGCTACTTTATTAATAATGCTAGAGTTCGTGTGTACACCACCATGATCGTGGTCAGCATCAATAGGTAAGTTATTATAATGTCTATAGTCCTCCGGATATCTAGAAGAGATAGATGATGGGTTTTTCATATCTCTAAAAATAAGACCTGATTGTTCTCCCATTGTCCAATTGAACTTTCCGTTATTGGCATACTTTTCAACTGCTACTCCTAAAATATCAGATAGAGCCTCATTAATTGCACCAGCTTCTCCTGCATACTCAAGTCCAGACTCATTTCTTGTAACCGCGTGTGTAAATTCATGTCCTGCCACATCAAATGCTCTAACAATTGGATCTCCGTATACTAGCATAGCTCCATTACTAAATGCATTAAACCACTGCTTAGGATTTCCTTTATTCGTACCATTTGTGTTCCAACCATGAACGACAGAAATTACTTTTTGTCCGTTATTATCAAAGCTGTTACGGCCATATTTTTCTTGATAAAAATCATATACTTTCGTTGCTAAATAATGGGCACTAACTGCTTTAGGATCAGTAAAATTTGTAGAATTACTTGTTACTAAATCATCGAGATAACCCCATACATTTCTTCTATAATTATTATAATCTTTATAATTAGCAGTATATGTTTCAATTCCCTTACCACGAGAATAATCTGCAAGCATGTACGTTCCATCACTTCGCTGCGTAATTCCAAACGTACGATTAATACCTAAGTCATCTTTTCCTGTACCTGTTAATTTCGAAGGATCTTGTGATTTATTTGCTGTCGCAGATTGGACAATACTACTATCTACTTGTATACCCAATTTTTGAACGAGTTCTTTTAATAGATTCCCCCCAAAAGCATCAATTAATACCGTACCAGATACATATTCAGGTGTAGATGCACTAAAAGTAATTTGATATGCGTTTGTAGCTTTATTTGTATTTTCATCTACATATACCACTTGTTTAATTTCTGGTTCTTCAATAAATATAAGATCATTTCCATAGATGTTGAAAAGCTGTTTCTTTGCATCCTCTTCTGATAAAGTAATAGGTTGTTTCAAATCTTCCTGTTGTTGTAGATCTTGGGCACTATCCCCCGAAACGCTCGTAAGTACACCATCATCATTTATATGTGCTGTTAGTTGATATCCGTATACATCACGTCCTTCATACGTTTGTTGAAGACGTACCAATGTAGTACCATCATAAGATTTACGACTTTGCGTAACATTATAATTAACTTTGGATTCCGTATTAACTTGCTTTGATGATAATGCTTGTTCTGTTTTTCCTTTTAGTGCATCCTTTGCTACATT
>Ga0207655_1001362_pt1 | contig 22923 bp, 19 predicted proteins | sample KBSM44metaG_FD_184398 | JGI IMG/M metagenome (GOLD analysis project Ga0207655, IMG submission 184398) | Miscanthus rhizosphere microbial communities from Kellogg Biological Station, Michigan, USA - KBS M4-4 metaG (SPAdes) (version 2) | ecosystem: Host-associated > Plants > Roots > Rhizosphere >... | reverse complement strand
TCAAGCCGCACGTGCTGCGCTATTGGGAGCAGGAGTTTCCTCAACTCAACCCCGTCAAACGCACCGGGAACCGTCGGTATTATCAGCGCCAGGATGTGCTGATGATCCGACAGATCCGTGCGTTGCTGTACGACCAGGGGTTCACCATCAGCGGCGCGCGTCAGCGTATGTCCGGTGATGAAGCCAAAGACGACACCACCCAATACAAGCAACTGATCCGCCAGATGATCTCCGAACTCGAAGATGTGCTGGTGGTGCTGAAAAAATAATTTCAGCTTTTAAAATACTTCCACATTTCAAAAGCTTGCGGTATATTCCGGTTCGCTTCGTCAAGAAGCGAACCCAGTAACACGCCTAGTCGGGGCGTAGCGCAGTCCGGTAGCGCACTAGCATGGGGTGCTAGGGGTCGAGTGTTCGAATCACTCCGTCCCGACCATTATTCCTGAGTAAAGTCAGACATTTGAGCCGATCAACTAGATCGGCTTTTTTGTGCCTGCGCGAAACTCGCGAATAATGCAAAAGCTGATTGGGCGGGTACTTGGAGATGGCTAACTATTTCCATTGGGAATATTCTTGCTGAATGACGAACGACAGACGCCAATTGCTGGACTGGGAGCGCGATGAGTGCGCAGCTTTGAAAAAGGCCCTTGCGGACTACAATTCCGCACGCGCAAAGGACAAGCGCCTCACCCAGGACGAGATAGCCCATGCGGTAGGGATGAGCCAGGGAACGCTGGGCAGCCATCTCAATGGGCACCGACCATTATCCCAAAAACTTGCGGTTTCCATGGCGCAAATGCTCGGCATCCCAATTGGGTGTTTCAGTAAGCGGATCGAAGCCGACATAGGCCGAATGGCCTCTGCCGTTGGCATCAACTCGACAATCGCCGGCGCGAATATAGACGAGCGCATTCCACCGCGCGGCTTTGACCTCGCTGGTGACGAGAGCTACACCGGCGTGTTGCAACTGAGCGCTCGCGGATCAACCGGTGGCGGCGATGACAACTCGCACGTCGAGATACGTGGTGTGCTGGCTTTCAAGACAGAATGGTTGCGCGCCAACAACCTCAACCAGCGGCATCTGGACGTGATCTACGCCAGCGGCCACAGCATGGAGCCGACCATCAATGATGGTGACGTATTGCTGATTGATGAGTCGAAGATCGAGCCAAAGGACGGCCAGGTCTTTGCCATGCAGAGCGTTTCCAAGGGGACGATCGTAAAGCGCCTGGTGCGGTCCGACGTTGACGGCTGGATTATCCGCAGTGATAACCCTGACAAGACGCGCTACGGCGACGAGGCGCTGCGTGACGGGGAGATAAATGAAATTCGTATCATTGGGCGCGTGGTCTGGCGCGGCGGCGTGCTTTAGTTACCTGAATGCCTTTGCAAGCCTCATCCAGCTCACCAAGCCCGGCCCAGTGCCGGGCTTCTTGTTTCTGCTTGCCACGGCTTCATCCGCAAGCTTGCCACTGAGTATTTTTTATCTCCTTTGGAAATAAAATCTCCAATGGAGTTGACATTAATACTTCCATAGGAGATATTTACTCCATCGCCGGGTAACAACCGGCCAGACAGTAGGCTGCGACGAACCGGCCTCCGCGAGCACCGTCCGGTCCTGGAATTTTTGGCTTCCTACACTGACTTGAGCCTCACCCAATGCGAGGTTTGTGATTGCCCACGGAAAGGGCGGTTCAGCAAAAAGGAGTTTGCTGATGTTGAAAGAGTTCAGATGCGGCAACTGCAAAAGACTGCTCGCCCGTACGGGTGGGTTTACAGAGCTCCAGATCAAGTGCACCCGATGCGGGACCTTGAATCATGTGAAGGCCACGAGCCTCGAGCAATCGCCTTTGAGCGACATGAAAGCGGAATTCTCCGCGACCAATCATTCGACTCAAAGGTAAATAATCATGGAACAATTGAAAGTAGGTGCAAAATTCATCAACTACGACGGCTTCGTTGAGCCTGTTCGTCCAATTATCACACCGGCAGAAAATACCACCGGCATCGTGCTGCGAACCTGCTACGCCTACGGCGGGAAAATGCTTACCGGCACGGTAACTCCCGTTCCAACTAATGGCGAGTTTACGGCGTTCCCGATTGTGTTCCTTGGCTTGGGCAGCCCGTCGGGCGAAGTTGTCATTCCGGCAGGTCAAGGTCTTTGGTGGGCGCCGGTCGAAGGGGGGTTCAGTCCCTCTTACGCTTACACCACCTATGACGATCTTGCCTGATTGAACGGGTCTTAAAGAGGGTTTTGCCCTCTTTGGCCACCCCTAAGGCCCAGCTCAGTGCTGGGCCTTACCTATTCAGAGCCTCTGCAAAGCAGGGGCTTTTTCGTCTCCAGCGCCAGAAAAGGCCTGATCTGCCGACGTATCAGCGCGGGCGAGGCGTTCTGCCTGGGAGCCGCTCAGGTGTTTGGCCCGTTCCCGTGTCGACCAAATGTCACCGCCCCAATCACGCGTCGAAGAACACCAGCGCTCTTACCTCGATACTTCGCCGTGGTGGTGCACCATCTGGGGTTGTGGGGTCGTCAAACGCCGTGTGTGCGCTCAACCTCGCCACATCCTGCCGCGAATCATGGATCTTCAACAGCAATGCTTCATCAGGTCGCAATTGCGGGTAGTAATACCAACGATGTGCCGGGTTGGCCTTGACTGAAAACGTCTCGCCGACCTTGTCGCGATACACCAGGTCACTGGGCAACAGGTCACTCGCCGCCATGCTGCGTGCGTCGCACAACGCCAGCGGGGTGCTCAAAACCGGCGTTCCGATCGGTCGCCATACATTAATAATCGCAAACCGCTTGAGCAGCCGCTGCTGCGCTTCATCGCTGGGCAGGTGGTCATGCACTCGGCGAACGGCCGAGCGTTCGGTCTGGTCGTTGTGCACGTACCGCACGGGTTCGCGCAGCCCGCGTGCTTCTCGACCTGGGTTATCCACGCGAATCGTATGATCGAAAATCACCACCTTCACGGCACCCGTCTGCTGCTTGAGCAGGGCTTCGGTTTCTGGGTAGTACAGCAGGCGCACTTGTTCATCATCTTCCAGGTTGGCGACGGCGCTGGTGTGATCAACTTTCTCGAAGCCGTTGCGATTGATATGGGCCGGTTCAGCCAGCAGCCGCGCGTTATGGATCGTCACCTGGGTGGGATCAAGCACACCGCTGCGTTGGGCGACGCCTTCGGGCGGGGGATAGGTGTAGTTCACCGGACGTTCTCCGGTGTCCAGCAGGTAATTGAGCACGCCGCGCACCGAAGCGGGGGCGAGCTGAGTCTGATGGGTTCCCATAAAACCACCTCTCTATGCGGTCGCCGTCGATCGAGCCATCGATGACCAAATGAGCGACATAGACATTTCAGGGCCGAACTTCCTCGCGAAGGACTGCGCCACCGAACGCTACCCAGCCCAGCCACCGCGCCCACCCCGGCGATCCACACCACTGATTCCGCCATCAACCTTCGCTCCCATGAAGTCCGTGGCTATCAATCTACCGATCCGGCCCCGCCAGGAATAAGAATATCGACAGCTAAGGATATGCCCTCACGCTGTTACTTCCGCCCACCAACGGGGCGTTTTCTGAGCCTTTTGGTAGCAGATTCCTACATCTGCATTCCGGCCGATCAGCCGCAGACCTCATCTATCCCATCCGAATCAACCACTTGCCTCACCGCCCGCCCAATTGGCACGCATCCTGCTTTTTTTGCATCCATGGATAATTGGATACAAAAATACAAAAGGTGCTGCCGATGCAATTTGCCCCCGCTTACGTTGACCGCCAGCCCCTCACCGCCGAGGAGGAGGCCTACAACTTCCTGCTTGATGCCATCTGCAGTGGCCGCTACCGCAAGGGCGACCGGCTGATTGCCGAGGACATCGCCAGTGAAATCGGCATGAGCCGCATGCCGGTGCGCGAAGCCTTCCGCCGCCTGGATGCCCAGGGCCTGGTCACCCTCAGGCCCAACCGTGGCGCCGTCGTCAGCGGCCTGGATATCGACGAATTGCACGAAGTCTTCGAGATGCGCAGCGCCCTCGAAGGCCTGGCAGTACGTGTGGCCGTCAGCCGGATCGGCGAACGCCAATTGGCCGCGCTGGAGCGCATGCTCGACGAGATGGACGACTACCGCGACGAAAGCGCCGCCTGGGTCAGCCGCCACCGCGCCTTCCACGAATACCTGTGCAGCCTCAGCGGCCGACCGCGCTTGATGAAGCAGATCTCGGCGCTGTACTCGCTGGTGGAAGCGCCCATGCGCCTATGGCTGCAACACGGCGATAAACCCCTCAGCGCCCGCGAAGAACATGCGGTGATCCTTGATGCGATCCGCGCCGGTGATGCCGCCCGCGCCGAAGCCGTGGTGCGCGAACACATCGAAGGCACCGTGCCGGCGCTGATCCAGTTTTTGCAGTCGGAAAAATAATCAGAGGTGGGCCCAAGCCCACCCGTGTTTTGACTTTGAGTCCTGCCCCGTTAACCAACGAACTGGAGTGTCTGGTCATGCATAAACGCCGCGCCTTGCTGGTGGCTGTCTCCCTCGGCCTCTGTACCCAATGGGCCTCTGCTGCGCCCCAGGTACCGGAGCGCTTGAAGAACGTCGACAAACTCGTCTACTGCTCGGGGATGGATTCACCGCCCCTCGTGTCCTTCGATGAAGCGCAGAAACCGCGCGGGCTCACCGTCGACCTGGGTCTGGAAATCGCCAAGCACCTGGGCGACAAACAGGTGCAGTGGCGGGTGATTCCATTCTCCGGCCTGGTGCCGGCCTTGCTCGCCCAGCAGTGCGACATGATCGTCGACCAGCTGTTCGACAAGCCCGAACGGCGCCAGGTGATCGACATCGTCAACTACATGTATTCGAGCCAGTCGGTGGTGGTGCCCAAGGGCAACCCCAAGGGCATCAAGGCGCTGGATGACCTGTCCGGACACAAGGTCGCAGTGCTCAACGGCTCCACCATCAAGACCTTGCTGGACACACAAAACGAAAGCCTGTCCAAGGCCGGCAAGCCACCGATGAAGCTGGTGGTCTACAACACCGACACCGACGCCTTCCAGGCCCTGCGCATCAACCAAGTCGATGCCTACGGCACCACCGTGGAAACCGCTGGCTACTACGCCGCCATGGCGCCCGATTTGTTCCAGGAAGGCGTGCCCGCCTTCAGCCGCATCCTCACGGGCCTCGGCATGCGCAAGGACGATCCGCAACTCGCCGCCGCCGTGCAGCAAGTGATCAGCGATATGCGCAGCGACGGCAGCTACGTGGCGTTGCTGAATAAATGGCATGTCAGCAGCGACACTCTCGACTGAGGTTTCCAGCCATGAACTTCAATTGGGATGTGTTCTGGCAGTACCTGCTGCAGCCCAGCGGGGTGTACCTCACCGGGCTCTGGCTGACGTGCCTGATCGCGGTGTCGGCGATGCTGCTGGGCTGCGTGCTGGGCTTGGCGGCGGCGCTGTTGCGCCTGTCGAAGAACCCGCTGCTGCACCTGCCGGTACGCTTTTATGTGTGGTTGATGCGCGGCACGCCACTGCTGGTGCAAATCGTGTTCCTGTACACGGCGCTGGCGGCGGGCGGGATTTTCCGCTTCGAGGACATCGAACTCTTCGGCCTGATCGTGCCGGGTAATATCCAGGCGGCCATCATCGCCCTGGGCCTCAATGAAGGCGCGTACATGGCCGAAATCATCCGCGCCGGCATCGGTGCCGTGGACAAAGGCCAGTACGAAGCCGGGCGTTCCCTGGGCATGGGCTTTGCCAAGTTGATGCGACGCATCGTGCTGCCCCAGGCGTTCCGCGTGATCGTGCCGCCCCTGGGCAACGAGTTCAACGTGATGCTCAAGAACACCACCCTGGTCAGCGTGATCGGCGTGCAGGAGTTGCTGCTCAGCACCCAGATGGTCACCTCGGCGACGTTCCGCGTGTTCGAGTTGTACCTGGTGGTCGCGATCTACTTCTTGATGCTCACCACGCTCTGGGGCTTCTTCCAGCGTTGGCTGGAGGCGCGTTTCGGCCAGTCCGACCGGCCTTCCGCACCGCCTCCCGCGTCCAGCCGCATGTTCGGGCGCAGCACCTTGAAACTGCTGAGAGGACGCTGACCATGGCGCACCAAAGTGAAGAACTGATCATCGAGGCCCTCGACCTGCACAAGTCGTTTGGCGACCTGCAGATTCTCAAGGGCATCTCCTTGCAAGTGCGACGTGGCGAAGTGGTGGTGCTGATCGGCGCCTCCGGTTCGGGCAAGACCACTTTCATTCGCTGCATCAACCTGCTCGAAGACATCCAGGGCGGGCGCATCCGCGTCAACGGCCGCGCCATGGGCTATCGCGAGCGCAGCGACGGCAGCCTGGTGCGCGATTCGGAGCGCAACATCGCCCGTCAGCGCCGTGACATCGGCATGGTGTTCCAACGTTTCAACCTGTTCCCCCACATGACGGCGCTGGAAAACATCATCGAAGCACCGATTCACGTGCTCGGCACGCCACGCGCCGAAGCCTTGGAACAGGCCCGTGGCTTGCTGGCGCGCGTGGGCCTGGCGGACAAGGCCAGCCATTACCCGTCGATGCTCTCCGGCGGCCAGCAGCAGCGGGTGGCGATTGCCCGTGCCTTGGCGATGAAACCCCAGGCCATGCTGTTCGATGAACCCACCAGCGCCCTCGACCCGGAAACCGTCGGCGAGGTGCTGCACGTGATGAAGGAGCTGGCCGAGGAGGGCATGACCATGGTGGTCGTCACCCACGAAATGGGCTTTGCCCGTGAAGTGGCCGACCGCGTGGTGGTGCTCGACCAGGGCGAGCTCATCGAACAAGGGCCGCCGGAACAGATCTTCAGCCGCCCCCGCCTTCCCCGTACCCGGGCCTTTCTCAGCCGCGTGCTGTGACCCTCATAAGGAACTGTGCCATGCGTTTATCGAGTGTGTTAGCGGCGCTGTGCTGCGCCGTCGCTGTGCCCATGGGCCAGGCTGCCGACTCGGTGGTCAAGGTCTACAACTGGTCCGACTACATCGGCCCCGATACCTTGAAGAACTTCGAGCAAGACAGCGGCATCAAGGTGCAATACGACATTTTCGACACCAACGAAATGCTCGAAGCCAAGCTGCTCTCCGGTCACTCGGGCTATGACGTGGTGGTGCCGTCCAGCCAGTTCCTGTCCAAGCAGATCCGCGCCGGCGCCTACCAGCCGCTGCAACGTAACTTGCTGGATAACTGGAAGCACCTCGACCCACGCCTGATGCAACGCCTGGAAGCCGCCGACCCCGGCAACCGCTACGCCGTGCCGTACATGTGGGGCACCGTGGGCATCGGCTACAACGCAGAGAAAGTGCGTGCCGTGCTGGGCAAGGATGCGGTGCTGGATTCCTGGTCGATGGTCTTCGAGCCGGCCAACCTGGCCAAGCTCAAAAGCTGCGGCGTGGCCTTCCTCGATGCGCCGGTGAAGATCATCCCCCAGGTCATGCTCTACCTCGGCCTGGACCCCAACAGCACCCGGCCCGATGACTACAAGCAGGCCTCGACCCGGCTGATGGCGCTGCGCCCGTCGGTGACCTACTTCAACTCCTCGAAATACACCGCCGACCTGGCCAACGGTGACATCTGCGTGGCGGTGGGTTATTCCGGCGACGTGATGCAGGCCCAGAGCCGCGCCAAGGAAGCCGGTAAAAATATCGACATCCGCTACCTGATCCCCAAAGAGGGCGTGAACCTGTGGTTCGACATGCTCGCCATTCCCAAGGACGCCGCCAACCCCGCCAACGCCCACGCCTTGATCAACTACCTGTTGCGCCCCGAGGTGATCGCGCCCGTCAGCGACTACGTGGGCTACGCCAACCCGAACAAAGACGCCACGCCCCTGATGGACCCCAAAGTCAGTGGCAACCCGGGCATCTACCCCGGTGATGATGTGATCAACCACACCTTTGTCTCCGCCGACCTGCCGGAAAATATCCAGCGCCTGATGACCCGGGAATGGAACCGCATCAAGTCCGGCCAATGAATCGAAGAGTCCCTGCCATGTTGAAATTTTCTGCTCACGAGTATCCCTATCCATCGCAACGCCAGAGCGTGTTCGCCAGGCGCGGCATGGTCGCGGCTTCCCAACCTTTGGCCGCCCAGGCCGGTATCGAGATCATGCAACGGGGCGGCAACGCCATCGATGCGGCCATCGCCACGGCGGCCGCGTTGACCGTGGTGGAGCCCACCGGCTGCGGTTTGGGCGGCGATGCGTTTGCCTTGGTCTGGTGTAAAGGCCAACTGCACGGCTTGAATGGCAACGGCCACGCGCCGGCCGCCTTGAGCATCGAGGCGGTGAAAGCGGCGGGGCACGACCAGATGCCGCTGTATGGCTGGACGCCCGTCACGGTGCCGGGCTGCCCATCGGCCTGGGCCGAGCTGTCCGAGCGCTTCGGCCAGTTGCCGTTTGCCGAGTTGCTGCAACCGGCCATCCGCCTGGCGCGCGACGGTTTCCCACTGTCGCCGGTGATCGCCCAGCTGTGGCAGGCCGCGCTGGATGAGTTCAGCCCCCATCGCGACCCGGTACTGGACGCCTGGTTCGACACCTTCCTGATGGACGGCCGTGCGCCCCGCGCCGGGGAGATATTCCGCAACCCGGCCCAGGCCCGCACCCTCGAAGAACTCGCCGCCACCCGTTGCGAAAGCCTGTATCGCGGCGCCCTGGCCGAACGCCTGGACGCCCATTCGCGTGCCAGCGGTGGCTACCTGCGGGCCAGCGACCTCAAGGACTACCGCGCCCAGTGGGTGGACCCGATCCACATCAATTATCGGGGCGTGGACGTGTGGGAAATCCCCCCGAGCGGCCAAGGCCTGGTGGCGTTGATGGCGCTGAAGATCCTCGAAGGGTTCAGCTTCGATCACCGCGATAGCCAGCAGACCTGGCACCGTCAGTTGGAGGCCATGAAGCTCGCCTACAGCGATGGCCTGCATTACATCACCGACCCGCTGCACATGCGCGTGGCCGTGGCGGATTTGCTCAGCGATGCTTACAGCAGCCGGCGCCGCGCTCAGATCGGTGAGCAAGCCCAGCCGCCCAAACCTGGCGATCCCCATGCCAGTGGTACGGTGTACCTGGCCACGGCCGACGCCGAGGGCAACATGGTTTCGTTCATCCAGAGCAACTACCACGGCTTTGGCTCCGGCGTGGTGCTGCCTGACAGCGGCATTGCCCTGCAGAACCGCGGGCAGGAATTCAGCCTCGACCCGGCCCATGCCAACTGCCTGGCGCCGGGCAAGAAAACCTTCCACACCATCATCCCTGGCTTCCTCACCAAGGACGGCCAGGCCCTCGGTCCGTTCGGCGTGATGGGCGGCTACATGCAGCCCCAGGGGCATGTGCAGATGGTGATGAACCTGGTGGACTTCGGCCTCAACCCCCAAGCGGCTCTGGATGCACCGCGCTGGCAATGGCTGGGCGACATGAAAGTCGGCATTGAACAGGGCGCCTCCCGCGACCTGGCCAACGCCCTGGCGCGGCGCGGCCACAAGGTGCAGATCGACAGTGACCTCACCGACTATGGGCGAGGGCAGATCATCCTGCGCGACCCGGTCAGCGGCGTGCTGTGCGGCGGCACCGAGCCCCGCACAGATTCCCACATCGCGGTGTGGTAACCCGGCTTCAACCTTTGCGCTGCGGTCTACCCTGACACACCGCAGCGCGGGGCAAGCCCGCCCATCTCCAACCTCACCCACATCCCTGTAGTGAGCGGGCTAGCCCCGCGCCGCGTTCTACCCGACACCCTATCCTTACCTGACATACTGCGGCGCGGGGCAAGCCCGCTCACTACAGGTTTTGGGTGGTTCATAGATTTCGGGGTGGCGTATAGAGGCTCGGGGGGCCACCCAGATTTCGGAGGAGGCGTTGATAAAATAATTGAACAAGCCTGTCCCTTTTTTTGCCGTCACCGGTCATTCCAGGTAAGTGAACAAAATCGAGAGCTTCCTCCAATGCCCGTTGTCCGTCCCTTGCTCAAGTTGAGCCTGCTGCTGAGCCTCAGCGCCAGCCCGTTCTTCGCCGCCGTCAGCTATGCCGAAGACACCACCACCCGCCGCAGCTACCAGGTGCCGGCCGGCAGCCTGAGCGCGGCGCTCACCCGTTTTGCCGGTTTGGCGGGGGTCAACCTGTCGGTAGACCCTGCATTGGTCAGCGGGCGCACCAGCGGCGGGCTGTCGGGCGAGTTCGGTGTGGAGGAGGGCTTTGCCCGCTTGCTGCAAGGCTCCGGCCTGCAACTGCAGCCGATGGGTGAACAGGCCTACATGCTGGTGCCGATACCGGACGGCAGTACGTTGGAACTGGCGCCGACTGCGATCCTCGGCACCACCGGCCTGTACGACGGCGACACCTACGCCGGCGGCCAGGTGGCGCGCCGCACTGCGCAGGGCATGCTCGGTACGCGGGACTTCATGGAGACCCCGTTCAGCATCACCACCTACACCGCCGAGGCGGTGAAGAACCAGCAGGCCCGCACCCTGGGCGACCTGATCGCCGCCGACCCGTCGGTGCGCGCCACCAACCCGGCCGGTGGGCGTTACGAGCAGTTCACCATTCGCGGCTTCAGCCTGTTCAACAGTGACGTGGCCTACAACGGTCTCTACGGCGTGTTGCCCACCTACACCATCGACATGGAAATGGCCGACCGTGTCGACATCCTCAAAGGCCCCAGCCAGTTGATCAACGGCATCTCGCCACGGGGCAGCGTGGGCGGCGGGATCAACGTGGTGCCCAAGCGTGCCACCGACAAAGACATCAACTCGTTCACCGGCACCTGGGCCTCCGAAAGCCAGGCGGGTGGGGCGGTGGACGTGGGCCGGCGCTTTGGTGAAGACAATAAGTTCGGTATTCGCTTCAACGGCGTGAAACAGGCTGGCGATACCGACTGGGACCACCAGAGCGTCGACCGCGAAATGGCCGTATTGGGCCTGGATTTCCGTGGCGAGCGCCTGCGCCTTTCCACCGATATCGGTCACACCGAACGCAACACCGACGCCCCCCAGGAGCGTGTCCAGGTCGCGGCTGCCGCTCCGGTGCCCAGCGCCAACGACGTGCGCCGCAACTATGCGCAAGCCTGGAGCAAGGCGCGCACCAAGGACACCTTTGGTACGTTCAACGCTGAATATGATGTGAGCGATGACGTGATGCTGTACGGCGGTGTCGGCTTACGCAAAAGCAACCACGACTTCCTGCGCCATGCGGTCTCCGTCACCAATGCGGCCGGTGATTTCAGCGTGCTGCCGCGCGACTTCACCCGTGATGAAAACGTACGCACCTACACGGCTGGCGTGCGTAACTGGTTCCACACCGGGCCGGTCAGCCACGAGGTCAACCTGGCCGCCAGCTACTTCGACATGGATTTCACCAACGGTGGTGCACGTTATGCCGCCGCGCCGAGCAACCTCTACAACCCCGTGCAAACCCCGACACCGTCCACGGCGACGCGTCAGGACGCCAAGGTCTACACCGAGAACAAATTCAGTGGCGTGGCCTTGTCCGACACCCTGGGCTTTTTCGATGACCGTCTGCTGTTGACCCTTGGTGCCCGCTGGCAGCGGGTCAAGGTGGATGACTGGAGCGATGGCATCAAGGGCGACACCGCCTACGACGAAGAAAAAGTCTCACCGTCGGGCGGGCTGCTGTTCAAGGCCACCGATAAGCTGTCGCTGTACGCCAACTACATGGAAGGCTTGAGCCAGGGCAAGATCGCGCCGTCCACCTCGATCAACGAAGACCAGATCTTCCCGCCGTTCATCAGCCGCCAGGTGGAAGTGGGCGCCAAGTACGACGCCGGCACGTTCGCCGTGACCGCCGCCGTATTCCGCATCAAGCAGCCGGCCTATGAAACCAACGCCACCTCGCGGGTGTTTGGCCCGAATGGCAAGCGCCAGAACACCGGGGCGGAACTGAGCGTGTTCGGCGAGCCGCTCAAGGGCGTGCGCTTGCTCGGCGGTGTGATGTACATCGACAGCAAACTCAAGGACACCACCAACGGCACCTGGGACGACAATCGCGCCCCGGCCACGCCCAAATACAACGTCAACCTCGGCGCGGAGTGGGATGTACCGGGCCTGCAAGGCCTGACCCTGACCAGCCGTGGCATCTACTCCAGTTCACAATACCTGGACCAGTCCAACGTCAAGGAAATCGACGCCTGGAACCGCCTCGACGTGGGTGCGCGCTACGCCTTCAACGTCGACGACAAACACGTGACCCTGCGCGCGAACGTGGAGAACGTCGCCGATAAACGCTACTGGAGTTCGGCCGGTGCCTCGGATGACAGCGAACCGGGGCTCACCTTGTCCACCCCGCGCACCTACCTGCTTTCCGCCACGGTCGACTTCTAACCGCAGGACAAAATGTGGGAGCGGGCTTGCTCGCGAAGGCGGTAGTTCAGACAACTCTTTGTGTGACTGACACACCGCTTTCGCGAGCAAGCCCGCTCCCACAGTTGATCGATGGTGCCAAGGTGAATTTCATGACTTTAATGAGAATGTTTTTTGATTGCGCCGCGCCGATATGGAATAGTACCCGCCGTTTTCCCCGGCCCGTCTAGCCGGGGTGTTTTAACGCCGAGGTACTTGCCATGCGACTGTTGCGCTCCATTCCGACCCTTGCCGCCTGCCTCCTGGCGTTGTCTTCCAGCGTACTCAGCGCTGCCCCCATCGACCTCAATGACGGCCAGCACACCGTGCATCTGCCCGATGCTCCCAAGCGTGTGGTGGTGCTGGAGTTCTCCTTTCTCGACAGCCTCGCCGCCGTTGACGTGACTCCGGTAGGCGCCGCCGATGATGGCGATGCCAACCGGGTGCTGCCCCGTGTGCGCCAGGCCATCGGCCAATGGAAGTCCGTGGGCTTGCGCTCGCAACCGAGCATCGAGGAAATCGCCCGGCTCAAGCCGGACCTGATCGTCGCCGACCTCAACCGCCACCAGGCGTTGTACAGCGACCTGTCGAGCATCGCGCCCACCCTGTTGCTGCCGTCACGCGGGGAAGATTACGAGGGCAGCCTCAAGTCCGCCGAACTGATCGGCAAGGCCCTGGGCAAGCGCCCGCAGATGGAAGCGCGAATCCAGCAGAACCGTGCACACCTCAAGGCAGTCGCCCAGCAGATTCCCGCCGGCGCCAGCGTGTTGTTCGGCGTTGCCCGTGAAGACAGCTTCTCCGTGCACGGCCCGGATTCCTACGCCGGCAGCGTGCTGCAAGCCATCGGCCTGAAAGTGCCGTCGGTCCGTGCCAACGCCGCGCCCACCGAGTTTGTCAGCCTGGAACAACTGCTTGCACTGGACCCGGGCTGGCTGCTGGTCGGCCATTACCGCCGTCCCAGCATCGTTGATACCTGGAGTAAACAGCCGTTGTGGCAAGTGCTCGGCGCGGTTCGCAACAAGCACGTAGCCGAAGTGGACGGCGACAGCTGGGCGCGCAACCGTGGTGTGCTGGCCTCGGAGCAGATCGCTGAAGATGCGCTGGCGATTCTCAAGGGCGGCAACGCCGTACTGAGCCAATAGCCGTGCAGCGCAGTCTCGCCGCCCTCGGCATTGGGCTGCTGGGGGCCCTGTTGTTCTGGTACTCGCTGTACAGCTGGTCGCCGTTCGTGATCACCCCGGCAGATGCCTGGAATGGCCTGGTGCACCAGGGCAGTGTGGGCGGCAACATGGCCTACATCGTTGCGCAGCTGCGGGTGCCGCGCGCGGTGTGCGCAGCGTTGGTCGGCGCCTGCCTGGGCCTGGCCGGCGCCTTGATGCAAGGCATTACCCGCAACCGCCTGGCCTCGCCATCGTTGTTTGGCGTGACGGCCGGCGCGGCGCTCGGCTTGGCGTTGTTTTCCACCGGCCTGGTGGCGCTGCCGTTTGCCGGTGGCGCGTTGTTGATGACCTGCGTGGGCGGTGCGCTGGCCTGGATCACCGTGTTCAGCCTGGGCGGTGCCTGGTCGCCGGCCACGGCGCAAGGGCGGCTGGTATTGGCCGGCGTCGCCGTCGCCGCGTTGTGCGCGGCATTGACCCGCCTCACGGTGATCCTGGTCGAGGCCCAGGCGCAAAGCGTGCTCAACTGGCTGGCCGGTTCCCTGGCCAATGTGGGCGCCGCGCAAGTTCAACTGCTGTGGCCGTGCACCCTGATCGGCGGCCTGTGGGCGCTGTGGTGCGCGCCGCGCTTGAACCTGATCAACCTCGGCGAAGACGCCGCCCGCTCCCTGGGCGTCGGCATCACCAGCCTGCGCCTGCAGGTGTTTGTCGCCAGCCTGTTGCTGGTGGGCGCGAGTGTCTGCGCGGTGGGGCCTATCGGCTTTGTCGGGTTGATTGCGCCGAACATCCTTCGCCAGTTCCTGGGCAACGACTACCGCTGGCTGATCCCCCTGAGTGCCGCCTTGGGTGCGGTGATCGTACTGGGCGCCGACCTGCTCAGCCGCGCGGTGGCGTTCCCGGTGGAGACCCCGGCCGGCGTGGTCACTGCGTTGATCGGTGCACCGTTCTTCCTGTTTCTTGCCAGGCGCGCCCTATGAGCCGCCCACGATTGCGCCTGTGGGTGCTGCTCGCCTTGTTGTTGCTGGCGACCTTTATCAGCCTCAGCGCCGGCACCTTGTGGCTCAAGCCCGCCACCGTGCTGGAGCGCCTGCTGGCCCACGATGCCCTCGACTTCGAGGTGTGGAACCACCGCCTGCCGCGCAGCCTCATTGCGATCCTCGCCGGTGCCGCCTTCGGCCTGGCCGGGGCGATTGTGCAGGGCGTGATCCGCAACCCGCTGGCCTCGCCGGAAATCCTCGGCGTGACCCAGGGTGCAGGGCTCGCGCTGACCGTGGCGATCATCAGTTGGCCGCATTTGCCAATTGCCTGGCTGCCGCTGGTGGCGTGCCTGGGCGGTGCCGGTGGCGCGTTGCTGTTGGCGCTGTACAACACCGGCGTGAGTTTTTCCGGCGTGCGTTTTGCGCTGTCCGGGGTGGCGATTGCGGTGACCTTGTCCAGCGTCACCGAATTTCTGATCCTGTCCCATCCGCTGGACATCAACACCGCCTTGCTCGCACTCACCGGCAGCCTGTGGAGCCGCAACTGGCACCATGTGGCGCTGGTACTGCCGTTCCTGCTGCTGATCCCGTTGGGCCTGTGCCTGGCCAAGCCGCTGAACCTGATCGCCCTGGGCGATGAAGCGGCCCACAGCCTGGGCACGGCGTTACGCCGTACGCGCTGGCTGGCGATGACGTGCGCGGTGCTGCTCACCAGCCTCGGCGTCGGCGTGATCGGGCCGATCGGCTTTATCGGCCTGGTCGCGCCGCATATGGCGCGGCGCCTGGTGGGCGGGCATCACCAATGGCTGTTGCCCGCCGCGATGCTGATCGGCGCGCTGCTGCTGGTGCTGGCCGACACGCTGGGGCGCACGTTGATCGCGCCCAGTGAAATCCCCGCCGGGGTGCTCACGGCGGTGATTGGCGCGCCGTATTTTCTTTGGTTGCTGGCACGGTTCAAGGGCTGATCCCATGAGTATTCTTCAAGCACGACAGCTCGATATCGGCTACGGCGACACCCGCATTGTGCAAGGTCTGTCGTTCACGCCGCCGGCCGGAAAAGTCACCGCGCTGATCGGCCCCAATGGCTGTGGCAAGTCCACTTTGCTCAAGACGTTCGCACGCATCCTCAAACCGAGCGCGGGCGAACTGAGCCTGGACGGCCAGGCCTACGCCAGCCTGTCCTCCCGTCAGTTGGCGCAGCAGATCGCCTTTTTGCCGCAAGTGCTGCCGGTGCCCGAAGGGGTCAGCGTGCGCCAGCTGGTCGCCTACGGCCGCAGCCCGCATAACTCATTGTGGGGGCGTTTGAGCGGTAGCGATCAATCCCATGTTTCGCGCGCCATGCAGCGCCTGGAACTGGAGGTTTTGGCCGACCGCGCGCTGGCGGACCTCTCCGGTGGCCAGCGCCAACGTGCCTGGTTGGCCATGGTGCTGGCGCAGAACGCGCCGGTGGTGTTGCTGGATGAACCCACCACCTACCTCGATATCAGTCATCAGGTTGAGCTGTTGGACTTGATGGGGGAGTTGGCCGCCGAGGGCAAGACGGTGATCACGGTGTTGCACGACATCAACCAGGCCTGCCGTTATGCCGATCACTTGGCGGTGATGCGCAGCGGCAAGTTGGTGGCGGACGGTGCGCCGGGGGCAGTGATCAGTGCCGAGTTGATGCGCCAGGTGTTTGATGTGCAGGTGCAGGTCATCAATGAGCCGGTGTCTGGCACCCCCATGTGCATTGTCGAGAAAAGCACCCGTAATCACGTCTGACTCGGTTCAAAAGTGGGAGCTGGCTTGCCTGCGATAGCGGTGTGTCCGCCACCGCCTGCATCGGCTGACACGGCCTCATCGCAGCGGTGCGGCGATCCGACAAGCCAGCTCCCACAGGTTTGATCTCAGTGGGATTCAGATCTCCATACGGCCTTGCTGACGTCAATGGCTCTAGGCAGCAAGCGGTTCTGGTAAAACAAATCCGCCGTCGCCTGCTGCGCCTGGATGATCTTCTCGTCAATCGGCAAGATCGGCGACGGCGGGCGGTTATCCATGTAGCGCGCAATCACCTCGGCAGGCAGCCCCATAAAGCGGGTCAGCACGCTCAAGCTGTCCTCGCGGCTGCTGCGCGTCAGCGCTTCAGCCGCCGTCAGTTCACTGAGCAGGTCCTGTACAAACGCGCCGTTGGCCTGCGCATAGTCGCGCCGCGCGGTGTATACCGGGCCCGACAACCCTAACCCTTCGCCATTGGCCAACACGTGGCTGGGGCTCTGGCTCAACGCCAGGGACGAGTAGGGCTCCCAGATCGCCCAGGCATCCACGCTGCCTTGCTCGAACGCCGCGCGCGCATCGGCAGGTGGCAGGTACACCGGCTGAATATCCTTGTAGCTCAGCCCGGCTTTGTTCAGGGCGCGCAGGATCAGGTTGTGGGAGCTGGAGCCCTTCTGGAACGCAACCTTCTTGCCCTTCAAGTCGGCCACCGAATGCAGCGGGCTGTCGTTGCGCACCAGGATGGTTTCCGCGCTGGGCTTGGGCGGCTCGGCGCCGATGTAGACCAGGTCGGCGCCTGCGGCCTGGGCGAACAAGGGCGGGATATCCCCGGTGGAACCCACGTCCAGCGCGCCGACATTGAGTGCTTCCAGCATCTGCGGGCCGGCGGGGAACTCGACCCATTTGACCTGCGTATGGGGGAAGCGCTTTTCCAGCAGCCCGTGTTCCTTGGCCAGCACCAGAGCGATAGAGCCTTTCTGGTAGCCGATGCGCAGGGTGGTTGGGTCGGCCGCCAGTGCGGTGTGTGTAACGGCCAACAGGGCGAGTAACAGCGCCGGAATTTTCATGCATCGTCCTTTTTGAAGCGGTTTTCGGGGCGCGCCAAACCGAGGTTTTCACGCAAGGTCGTGCCGCTGTATTCAGTGCGGAACAGCCCGCGCCGTTGCAGTTCGGGCACCACCCACTGGGCGAAGTCCTCCAGCCCACCGGGCAGGTGCGGTACCAGGATATTGAAACCATCGGCGGCGCCCTGTTCGAACCAGTGTTGCAGCTCGTCGGCGATCTGCGCAGGCGTGCCGATCAGGCTGTAGTGCCCGCGACCACCGGCAATTCGCCGCCCCAACTGCGCCAGCGTCAGCTGCTCGCGGTTGGCCAGGTCACTGAGCAACTGCTGGCGGCTGCGCTGCCCGCTGTCGGTCAAGGGCAGCTCCGGCAATGGCCCGTCCAGCGGGTAGCCCGACAGGTCGAAGTTACCCAGCATGCGCCCCAACAAGGCGACACCCACCTCGGGCTCGACCAGGTCCTGGAACGCTTCGAACTTGGCCTGTGCCTCGGCCTCGGTCGGCCCGACCACCACAAACACGCCGGGCATGATTTTCAGCGAATCGGGTTCACGTGCGTATCGCTGGAGGCGACCCTTGAGGTCCGCATAAAACGCCTGGGCATTCGCCAGCGACGTCTGTGCGGTAAACACCACCTCGGCCGTCTGCGCCGCCAGTTCGCGGCCCGCCTCGGACGAGCCCGCCTGCACGATCACCGGCTGGCCCTGGGGCGAGCGCGCCACGTTAAGCGGGCCCTTGACGCGAAAATGTTCGCCGACATGCTCCAGCACATGCCGTTTCGCCGGGTCGTAATAGGTGCCGCTGGTCTTGTCGCGCACAAAGGCGTCGTCTTCCCAGCTGTCCCACAGCCCGGTCACCACCTGATGAAATTCCCGCGCGCGGCTGTAGCGCTCGGCGTGGCCCAGGTGTTCATCGCGGCCGAAATTTTGCGCCTCGGCGGCGTTGTCCGAGGTCACCAGGTTCCAGCCCGCACGCCCACCGGACAGGTGATCCAGCGAGGCGAATTTGCGCGCCACGTGGTAGGGCTCGTTGTAGCTGGTGGTGGCGGTGGCGATCAGGCCGATATGCTCCGTCACCGCACTGAGCGCCGAGAGCAAGGTCAGCGGCTCAAAATGATCCGAGCGCGCCATATGGCTGGCGATTTCGCCGGTGGCCGCCGCAATGCTGTCGGCCACGAACAGCGTATCGAACCTGGCCGCTTCGGCCACCCGCGCCAGGTGCGTGTAGTGCTTGAAATCCAGCCCGGCGTTCGCCGGCACATCGGCGTGGCGCCAGGCGGCCACGTGGTGCCCGGTGGCCATGAGGAAAGCGCCGAGTTTCAGCTGACGGCTCATGCTTAGAAATCCTTGCGCAGTTGCACGCCGAAGTAACGCTCATCGTCACGGGGCACGGCGCGGTAGATGTAGTTGCCGCCGCTGGCCAGCAGCGGGGAATAGGATTTGTCGGCGAGGTTCTTCGCCAGCAGCGCGACACGCCATCCGTTGCTGTAGTCGGCCAGGGCCACGCTGGCGTTCCAGATGCCGTAGGCGCCCTGCTTGGTGTCGACGTTCTGGCTGATGTCGTACTGCACTTCGCTCTGCCAGCTGTAGTCGGTGCCCAGTTCGATATCCAGGCCGTTATCCAGCGGGATCGTGTAGTCGGCGCGCACGTAGCTTTTCCAGTCGGGGCTGTACGGCAGCGGCTTGCCGTTCACGTTGCAGGTGGCCGCGGCACCCGCTGGGCAGGCGAACTCGTCGATGCGCGCACGGGTGTAGGCCAGGGCGCCAGACAGCTTGAGTTGTTGGGTGGCTTGCAACGCGTAGTCCAACTCGACACCTTCGGTGCTGACGCTGCCGGCATTGATCAGGCGGGTCACCACCTGGCCGGCGACGGTGTCGAAAAAGTTGGCTTGATAGTTGTCGTAATCGCTGTGGAACACCGCGAGGTTGGTGGTCAGGCGGTTGTTCCAGGCGGTGGCCTTGATCCCGGCCTCCCAGGTGTTGGAGGTTTCCGGCTTGAGCGCGTCGGTGTCACGCGGCTGCATGTTGAAGAACACGTTGTACGCCGGGCCTTTGTAGCCACGCGAGTACGTCAGGTAGCTGGTGATGCTGTCGGTGAGGTCGTACTGCACACCGAGGCGGCCGGACCAACCGTCTTCATCCACCGAGCCCGAGCTGGAGGTGGCCGGTTGAATCCCGCTGACCGTGGTGGCCGAGGTTGAGACGCGGCGGTGATCGTATTTGAGGTCGTCATGGGTGTAGCGCAGGCCGGCGATCCCGCGAAAGCGCGAGGTGAAGTTGAGCGTGGTCTCGCCGAACACCGCGTAGCTGTCGTTGGTGGTGCTGTAGTCGGCGATGCCACGGTCGGTGCGTGTGGTGGTGGTGAGTGTGCGTTGGTAGGTTTCTTCGTCCTTGCCATGCATGTAGTACAGGCCGCCGACGTATTCCAGGAACTCACCCTTGGGCGAGGCCAGGCGCAGCTCCTGGGAGTATTGGTTGAAGGCCAGTTGGCCTTTGTCGGCGGTTCCGGGGAACGCAGCGGTCACGGTGCCGAGGCGGTCGCCGTCCTGGTACTGGGTGTTGTCCCAACCCCGCCAGGCGGTGATCGAGGTCAGGGTGTAGTCACCCAGGTTCCAGTCCAGTTGCGCCGACACGCCCTTGTTGGTGTCGTCGACGTAAGTGCGGGTGTCGGTGTTGATGTCGCGGTTGTCACCGGTGGCGCGCACCGGGCTCAAGGCGTTGGTAAACGCAGGTGACAGGGACTTGCTCACCACCCCATTCGGCGCGTCGTCGTGGGACTGCATGTAGTCGGCGATCAGGGTCAGTTTCACGTCGTCGTTGGGGGTGAACTCCAGCTTGCCGCGAATACCCTTGTGGTTATAGCCGTTGACCTCCTGGCCGTTGTGATGGTTATCCACGTTACCGTCGTAGCTGCCGAACAGCGTGCTGATCGAGCCTTTGAGCACGTCCGGCACCAGGCTGCCGCCGATGCCGAACCGAGTGCGGCTTTCATTGCCGCTGTAGTAGGACTGGTCGATGTAGCCGTGGGTCTCGGCAGTCGGGGCCTTGCTGGTGATGTTCAGCACACCGGCCGAGGCGTTCTTGCCGAACAGCGTGCCTTGGGGGCCGCGCAGCACTTCGATGCGATCCAGGTCCAGCAGGTCAAGCGTCGCCTGGCCGGGGCGGGCGTAGACCACGCCGTCGATCACCGTGGCCACGGTCGGCTCAACGCCAGGGGAGGTGGAGATGGTGCCCACGCCGCGCACGAACAACGAGGTGTCCTTGTTGGACGCCCCCGTGCGAAAGTTCAGCGACGGCACCTGCTGCGCGATGCTTGCCACGCCGTTGCGGTTGTCGCGCTCCAGCTGTTCGCCGTCGAGTACCGAAACCGCCACGGGCACTTTTTGCAGTGACTCTTCACGGCGGGTGGCGGTGACCGTCACGGGTTTGAGGGTCGGCTCCGGCTCATCGGCCGCGAAGGCGCCGGAGACGGGCAGGGCGGTCAGCCCGGCCAGGACCAGCAGGTGTGCTCTGGCGTATTGGAAGTTGTGCATGGTGTGCCCGCTCGAAAAAAATGCCCTGAACCGTTGCCGTTCTGCGACGACAACGCCTGTAAATGTGTCTTTGGCATTCGCTTGAGCGAGTAGCAGACAGAACGCTTTGTTAGCGCTAACATCGGCATAGTGGTGGGTCTGATTTAGAGCGTCAAATACTAAAAAATTAGTCCTATATTCTTTTTGGTTTTTAACAGGATCGTCCCTTGAGCGAAGAAAAACCGCGCAAACGCCGTGGCGCCGGGCGTGTCACCTTAAACACCGTGGCGCGTCAGGCGGGCGTGTCGGCGATCACGGTGTCGCGTTATTTCAACCAGCCGGAGCAAGTGTCGCCCGAGCGGCGTGAGCGGATTGCCGAGGTGGTGGCCGAGCTGGGCTATGTGCCCAACCTGGTCGCGGGCGGCTTGGCGTCGGCGCGTGGGCGGATCGTGGCGATGGTGATCCCGAACATCTCGGGGCCGATCTTTGCCAATACCATCCAGGGCTTCAGCGACACCCTCAGCCGCCACGGTTACCAACTGCTGTTGGCGTCGAGCTACTTCAGCGCCGAACAGGAAGAAAGCGCGGTGCGTGCCTTCCTCGGCTGGTCGCCCGCAGCGCTGGTGCTCACCAGCCGATTCCACAGCGCGGGCACCGAAAAAATGATCGCCGACGCGGATATCCCGGTGGTCGAAACCTGGGACTACGTGCCCGAGCGCGAGCCCTTGCAGATCGGTTTTTCCCATTACGAGGTGGGCGTCACGGCGGCGCGCTACCTGCACGGCAAGGGCTACCGGCGTATTGCGTTTGTCCAGAACAGTGCGGCGGGCGACTTCAGCGCGTTGGAGCGGCGCGATGGGTTTACCGCCACCCTGGTTGAACTCGGTATGCAGCCCTGGGTGTTCGCCCCGGACGCCGATCGCGCGCCCTTCGAGGCGGGCAAGCAGGCAATGGACGTGCTGATGGGCCACGCCAACCCGCCTGACGCGATCTTCTTCGCCAATGACAACCTCGCCGCAGGTGGCTTGCTTGCCGGGCAGCGTGCCGGGCTCAAGATCCCGCACGACTGCGCCGTGCTGGGTTTCGGCGATTACCCGTTCGCCGAAATGTTGCTGCCGAGCCTGAGCACAATCAAACCGCCAGCCCTGGAGATCGGCGTATTAGCGGCCACGCGCGTACTTGAAAGTTTGGGTGTTTTGCCCTGTGATGACCAAGTTAAGCGCTTGAATCTATTAGCCTGCCATTTGATAGAACGCGAGAGCGCTTAATCAACTAACCCGACCTGTAGTGAGCGGGCTTGCCCCGCGCCGCGGTGTGTCAGGAAAAGTTGAGGCGTCAGGTCTCCCGCAGCACAGCCCAAGCCCAACAACCACAAGGCCTGCGCCAGGGCTGTCAGGGAAATCCGGGACAGATGATGGCCATTCATTTCAGTTTGTTTCCCCATCTCAGGAACTAGCGTTGCAACTTCCAGTCGATTAACCCGGCCAACTTTGTCTCCGGGCGTGGCTAACTAATGGCACTTATCAGTAGTTCCAAATAGCCATACTTTCTCGCAACCAGACAACCAACATTATGTCGTCAGCCCTTATCGATGCCTGCCACCTGCAGATACCGCACACCGATCAAGTGTGCGCGTGGCTGAGGCAGCACGCCGGGTTGAAAACCGTCGACCTGGAGCGTGCCCAGCGCCTGTCCACAGACGCCAGCGACCTGCTGGGCCTGCTGACACGCCTGGGCCTGGTGTCCGAGATCGAACTGGCCAGCGCCTGGGCCCACCTGCTGAACGCGCCGCTGTTGTTGGCGGATACCGCGCCCCCGGTGCTCGACCCATTGCCCCCACTCACCGAACGCTTCATGCGCCACTATCAAGTGGTGCCCATGGGATGGAGTGCAGCCGGCCTGCACGTACTGGCCGCTCACCCGGCCCAGCACTATGCCTTCCAGGCGTTGGCCTACGCCTGCCAGGTGCCGGTGTGGCTGGCCGTCGGCCCGCGCACCGAAGTCGACACGCTGATCGAACGCTATTACGGCCAGGGCCGTTCGGCCATGGGCACCCTGATTGAGAACCTCGATGAGCGCAGCGGTGCGCTGGAAGACATCGAACACCTCAA
>Ga0207655_1001359_pt1 | contig 22933 bp, 30 predicted proteins | sample KBSM44metaG_FD_184398 | JGI IMG/M metagenome (GOLD analysis project Ga0207655, IMG submission 184398) | Miscanthus rhizosphere microbial communities from Kellogg Biological Station, Michigan, USA - KBS M4-4 metaG (SPAdes) (version 2) | ecosystem: Host-associated > Plants > Roots > Rhizosphere >... | reverse complement strand
GCAGCATCAACCGCGAGCGGTCAGGTTTCCGCCGGTTGCGGCGGCGGTGCGGGAGCGCCATTTGATACGTGGATCACCAGCGGTTTCGATGGTGTGACGGTCACAATCGGTAAGGGCGGCACCGGTGTGCTCGTTGGTCCCGGCAATAACGGCGGTGCAACTTCGTTCGGATCACATGTCACCGCGCCGGGCGGAATCGGTGGCGGGTTGTCGGCGAACGTGGTGCCGCCGCTTTACCTCGGCCAGACCCCGAATTCACAGCCGGCAGTCGGCGCGACTGTCAAGAACGGTACGGGCAAGGGCGGCGGTGGCGTCATTGGGCCAAAGACGGATTTTGTCGTGTCTGGCGAGGGAGGTGCGAGCGAGATGGGGCCGGGTGGTAACTCAATCTCAACCAGCTCGCAGGGGGCTGATGCGGTCAATCCGGGTGCGGGTGGTGGCGGTGCGGTTGCGCTTCCTTCCTACCCTGCTCATTTGCGTGGTGGCCATGGTGCTGATGGCTGGGTCGATGTTGAGGAGTGGACATGAGTATTTATGCGCGGATCTATGCCGATCAGGTGTTTGAGTTTGTCGAGGTGAGCGGCAATATCTCGACGATGTATCACCCCTCCATGATCTGGGTGTGTATGGACGGCATCGAGCCAGCGCCGGCCATTGGCTGGAAAGCGATCGAGATGGACGGAGCGTGGCAATTTTCGCCGCCAGGGTTGCCCGTCGTGGTTCCTGAACCGCTGAGTGAAATTATCGCCGCCGAGCGTTTCAGGCGGGAGGGTACCGGCGTCACAGTCGAAGGGCTGCCCATCGAGACGACACGCGACAGCCAGGCGTTGATTGCCAGTACCGGATTGTCCGCAGTGCTTGATCCGGATTATCGCTGCAACTTCAAAACGGCCGCCGGTTTCGTCGAGATCGGATCGGCGCAAATTATTGCCATAGCCAAGGCCGTGCGTGCACACGTTCAGGCATGTTTTGACCGCGAGCATGCATTGTTGCAGGCGATTGAAGCCGACGAGTATCACGATGAAATGCTAAATGAAGGTTGGCCGGATTCAAGGACGCCAACCACCGAATCGTAATAGGTCTCGTCGGGAGGCGCTGTCCTGTAGCGCCTCTCCCTACAAGTCCCACCCCTCGCCCATCCGGCGCGCGCGCGGCAGCCTGTGCACTGTCATCCCATTTACTGCGCAGGCAAATCCATGGCCGATTATCTTCACGGCGTGCGGGTGCTCGAACTCAACGACGGCACCCGCCCCATTCGCACCATCCCCACCGCTGTCATCGGCGTGGTCTGCACGGCCGACGATGCCGACGCTAATGTCTTCCCGCTCGACACGCCGGTGCTGCTCACCAACGTGCAGACCGCCGTCGGCAAAGCCGGTACCACCGGCACCCTCGCCGCCAGCCTGCAAGCCATCGCTGACCAGACCAAGCCCTACACCATCGTCGTGCGCGTCAAGGCAGGCGCCACCGAGGCGGAAACGGCCAGCGCATTGATCGGCACCACCACAGCCGACGGCAAATACACTGGCATGAAGGCTTTGCTCGCCGCCAAGGCAAAAGTCGGCATGGTGCCGCGCATCCTCGGCGTGCCAGGCCTCGACAGCCAACCCGTGGCCACGGCATTGGCAAGCATCGCCCAGCAGTTGCGCGCCTTCGCCTACGTCAGTGCCTGGGACTGCAAAACCAAGGAAGAAGCCGTCGCCTATCGCGAGAACTTCGGCGCCCGCGAAGTCATGGTGATCTGGCCGGACTTCCAGAATTGGGACACCGTCACCAGCACCACCGTAAAGGCCTCGGCCATCGCCCGTGCACTCGGTCTGCGCGCCAAGATCGACCAGGAAGTGGGCTGGCACAAAACTCTGTCCAACGTCGCAGTGAACGGCGTCACTGGCATCAGCGCCGACGTGTTCTGGGATCTGCAAAACCCAGCCACCGATGCCAATTACCTCAACGGCAACGAAGTCACCACCCTGATCAACGAGGGCGGTTTCCGCTTCTGGGGTAGCCGCACGTGCAGCGACGATCCATTGTTTGCCTTCGAGAACTACACCCGCACCGCGCAGATCCTCGCCGACACCATGGCCGAAGCGCAGATGTGGGCCGTAGACAGGCCCATGCACCCGTCGCTGGTGCGCGACATGATCGAGAGCATCAAGGCCAAGTTCCGCGAAATGGTTGGCAGCGGCTACCTGATCGGCGGCGACTGCTGGTATCCAGAGGACATCAACGACAAGGACACGCTCAAGGCCGGCAAGCTCTACCTCGATTACGACTACACACCCGTGCCGCCGCTGGAAGATTTGACCCTTCGCCAGCGCATCACCGACCGCTACCTGATCCAGTTCGCCAGCAAAGTGAACGCCTGAATCGGCGCTCCCCTGCGGGGGAGTCCGTACCCCGGAGACCAACGCCATGGCCATGCCTCGCAAACTCAAAAACATGAACCTGTTTAACGACGGCAACACCTACCAGGGCGTTGCCAAAAGCGTCACCCCGCCGCCGCTCGGTCGCAAGATGGAAAGCTATCGCGGCGGCGGAATGAACGGCCCGGTCAAGGCTGACCTCGGCTTCTCCGATGACGGCATCCAGTTCGAATGGAAAACCGGCGGGCTGGATCTGATCGCGCTTCGGCAATTTGGCAGCGTCAACGCGTCCGGCGTGCAGCTGCGCTTTGCCGGCTCTTTCCAGCAGGACGACACCGGCGAAATCAGCGCTGTAGAAATCATCGTGCGTGGACGTCACGAAACCATCGAGATGGGCGACGCGGCGCCTGGTGAAGACACCGAACACAGCATCACCACGACGTGCAGCTACTACAAACTGATCGTCGATAACGAAGACATCATCGAAATCGACTTGCTCAACTTCATCGAGAAGGTCAACGGCGTGGACATGCTGGAGAAACAGCGCTCTGCCATCGGCCTTTGAACCACCTATAAACCCATTAACCGGAGCAACATATGAACACCGAAGACACCAACACCGAAGCTCTGCCGGCAGTCGATGACAACACCGTCAACCTTGACACGCCCATCGTTCGCGGCAAGTCCTACATGACCAGCCTCACCCTGCGCAAACCGTCATCCGGCGAACTGCGCGGCGTGCACTTGGTGGACCTGCTGAACCTCGACGTCGCCGCCCTGCTCAAGGTGCTGCCGCGCATCACCTCGCCGAGTATCACTGCCACCGAAGCCGCCGGCATGGACCCGGCCGATCTGCTGGCCTGCGGCAACAAGGTTGCACATTTTTTGTTGCAGAGGTCGGTGAAAACGGACGCCTCCCTCGTTGCGTAGAGGACGCCATGGCCGATCTGGCCGTGGTCTTTCACTGGGCGCCGGCTGATATGGATCAGCTCGGCCTGCAAGAACTGATGGACTGGCGCGAGCGCGCCAGGGTGCGGAGTTCCACCGATGGCGAATGACTTAAAACTTCAGGTCCTGCTCAACGCGATTGACCGGGCGAGCGGCCCCCTGAAGGCCATCGACAAGGGCAGCATTGGCGCGGCGCGCGCACTCAAGGTCGCGCGCGACCGGCTCAAGGAACTCAACGCCCAGCAGAAAGACGTCAGCGCCTGGCGCACTCAGCGCGCCGCCGCTGAACAGACCGAAACCGCCCTCACCTCGGCCCGCGACAAAGTGCGCGCGCTCAGTCAGCAGTTCGCCGCCACGGGCGTTCCGACCAAGGCGCTGGCCAAGGACTTTCGCACCGCCGTGCGCGAGGCCCAGCGGCTCAAGGAACAACACCAACAGCAGTCCGAACAGTTGCAGGCCTTGCGTTCAAAGCTGTACAGCGCAGGGATCAGCACCAAAGACCTCGGCACTCACGAACGCCAGTTGCGCGAGCAGATCGGCGCCACCAACACCACGATCAGCGAACAAGGCAAACGGCTGGTCGCGTTGAATGCACAGCAAAAACGCATGGCCGCCGAACGCGCCAAACTGGCGAAGACCCAAGGCCTTGCCAGTGACATGGCGGTCAACGGTGCGGCCGGGTTGGGCGTTGGTTACGCGGCCAGCCGCCCAATAGCCAAAGCCGTGGGCGCATTCGCACCGAACGAAGATTCAGCCACACAGCTGAAAGTGTCGATGATGGACAACACCGGCAAAGTCGCCGAGGACTTCCAGAAAATCACCGACCTCGCCACCAAACTCGGCGACCGATTGCCTGGCACCACCGCCGACTTTCAAGAAATGATGACCATGCTGCGGCGCCAGGGCCTCAGCGCGCAAAGCATCCTTGGAGGAACCGGCGAAGCGGCCGCGTACCTGGGCGTGCAGTTGAAAATGCCGGTGGCCGAAGCCGCCGAGTTCGCCGCCAAGATGCAGGACGCCACGCGCACCACCGAGAAGGACATGATGGCGCTGATGGACACCATCCAGCGCGGGTTTTACTCCGGTGTCGATTCGACCAACATGCTTCAGGGCTTCAGCAAGATCGCCCCGGTGATGGACACCATCAAGAAATCCGGGATTGAGGCCGCCAACGAACTGGCCCCGCTGCTGATCATGATGGACCAGGCCGGCATGGAAGGCGGTGCTGCTGGTAACGCCTTTCGCAAAATCTTTCAGGCGGGCCTGAACAAGGACAAGGTCGACGACGTCAACAAAATCCGCCAACTTAAGGGCCAGGAGATTCAGTTCAGCTTCACCAACAAGGAAGGCAACTTCGCCGGGCTGGAGAACCTGTTCGCCCAGGTTGAAAAGCTGAAGGCGCTGAACGACGAAGACCGTACCGAGACCATCAAGGACTTGTTCGGTGATGACTCGGAAACCATGACCACCCTCAACACGATGATGAACAAGGGGCTGGCGGGTTACAAAGAGGTGCAGCAGAAGCTCCAGAATCAGGCGGACTTGCGCACGCGCGTCAACGAGCAACTCAGCACCTTGACCAACGTCATGGAAGCCGCCGAAGGCAGTTTCACTAACGCCATGGCCGAGTTTGGCGCCGCCGTTGCGCCTGAATTGAAAGAGCTGATCAACACGCTCGGCGAAGTCGCCAACAACGTCGGCGCCTGGGCGCGAGAAAATCCGAAACTGGCCGGCGGCCTGGTGAAAGTTGTTGCCCTGGTTGCAGGTCTGTCGTTCGTGTTCGGTGGCTTGGCCATCGGCATGGCCAGCCTGCTCGGCCCGTTTGCCGTGATTCGTTACGGCATGGCGATGTTCGGAATGCAGGGTGGTGGCACGCTGCGAATTATGCAAAAGCTCGCCCCCACCATCACCGGTCTGGCCCGCAATGCACTCCCCATGCTGGGGCAAGGCCTTCGCACGCTGGCCAGCACACTCAGCGGCGCACTGGTAACCGCCCTGCGAACCGTGAGCATTGCCCTGTGGGGCCTCGCCACCAACCCGGTCGCGCTCGCCATCGGCGCAGTAGTCGCGGCTCTCGCCGGTGCGGCCTATCTGATCTACACCAATTGGGACGCAGTGAAACTGTACTTCAGCAACGCCTGGACCGAGATCAAAGCCGGTTTCAGTGGAGGCATCGGCGGCATTCTCACCACGCTTGCCAACTTCAGCCCCATCGGTCTGATCTACCAGGCCTTCGCCGGCGTGCTGAGTTACCTGGGCGTAGATCTGCCGAGCCGCTTTACTGAGTTCGGCAACATGCTGGTCAACGGCCTGATCAACGGATTGCTTGCAGGGCTGGGCCAGATCAAAGACGCCGTCAGCTCAATCGCTGATTCGGCCATCAACATGTTCAAGGAAAAGCTCGGCATCCACAGCCCGTCCCGCGTGTTCACCGCGCTCGGCGGCTTCACCATGGCCGGGCTGACTCAAGGTCTTGAAGGTGGCCAGGACGGCCCGCTGGGCGCCATCACCGACATGGGCAAACAAGTCGTGTCTGCCGGGCAACGTGCGCTCGGCGCCGTGGCTGGCCCGCTCGGCGCCATTGGGCTGCCGCAGTTGCCGGCTGGCGCCGCCGCATCCTCCTCAGTGTCGATCGACAATCGCGCGCCCATAAGTCCGTCACCGACCGCAGCCTACGACAGTCACGACACCTACGAAATCAACATCCACACCACGCCCGGCATGGATGAGCGCGCCATCGCCCGCGCCGTGCGCGCCGAGCTGGCCCGCGTCTCCAGCGAAAAGAACGCTCGCCAGCGCAGCAAACTGTCCGACCTGGAGTAACCCGCCATGATGCTTGCCCTGGGCATGTTCGTTTTCAGCCTCTCCACCGCCGCCTACCAGGAACTGCAACGCCAAACCGAATGGCGCCACGCCAGCAGTAACCGCGTAGGTGCCGCCCCAGCTCGCCAGTTTGTCGGCCGTGGTGATGACTCCATCACCCTGCCCGGCATCATCCTGCCGGAACTCGCCGGCAGCGCCCTCAGCCTCGACGCCTTGCGCTTGATGGCCAACACCGGAAAGGCGTGGCCAATGGTCGAGGGCAGCGGCCGCATTTACGGGCTGTGGATCATCGAAAGCTTGAGCGAAACCAAGACGATATTCTTCCGCGACGGCACGCCACGCCGCATCGAATTCACCCTCAGCCTCAAGCGCATCGATGACGACCGTATCGACCTGATCGGCGCCGGTACCAGCGCTGGCGTCAGCATCATGAGGGCGCTGCTGTGATCGATGCCGCGCTCTCCCGCGTCACCGGTTTTCTGGACAAGACCATCGAGCGATACAAGCGCGAGGCCGCTTACCCGGTGCCGGCGTTCCGTATCACCGTGGACGGCAACGACATTGCGCAACTGATAAGCCCGCGCCTGATGAGCCTCGACCTGACCGACAATCGCGGCATCGAGGCCGATCAACTGAGCATCACCCTCAGCGACCACGACGGGCTGCTCGCCATCCCGCCCAAGGGCGCAGTGATTCGGTTGTGGCTGGGCTGGAGCGACACAGGACTGGTAGATAAAGGCACGTACACCGTCGATGAAACCGAACACTCCGGCTCCCCCGACGTGCTGAGCATCCGCGCCCGCTCGGCCGACCTGCGCAAAGGCCTGAAGACCAAACGCGAACGCAGCTGGAGCAACACCACGCTCGGTGACGTGTTGGGCGATATCGCCCTAGGCAACGGCCTGACCGCAACCATCGCCGGCGCCCTCGACGGGCTGCCCATCCTCCAGCTCGACCAGGCCAACGAATCCGACGCCAACCTCATCAGCCGCGTTGGTGAAGAGTTCGACGCCGTGGTTACCGTCAAAGCCGGTTGCCTGCTGTGCCTTCCCGCCGGCGGCGGCAAGACCGCCAGCGGCGCCGAGCTGCCCCACATCACCCTCACCCGCGCCGATGGCGACCAGCACCGGTACTTGCAAGCAGACCGCGACAGCTACGACGGCGTACGCGCCTATTTTTATGATGTGAACAGCGCCAAGAAACAGGAAGCCATTGCGGGCGGCGGGGAAAACCTCAAGGATCTGCGCCACACCTACAGCGACCGACAATCTGCGCTACGGGCGGCCCGTGCCGAATTCAATCGGCTGCAACGTGGGAGTGCGACGCTCAGTTACACACTGGCTATGGGCCGGCCGGATTTGATACCGGAGCTGACGTATACGTTGGAAGGTGTTAAACCGGAAATTGACGAGATAATTTGGTACGGGGGGAACGTGCAGCACACGCTAAGCGCGGACAATGGCTATACCGTCAGCCTAGAGCTGGAGAGCAAGCTGCCAGAGCACACCATTGAAGATTTGGCGGAAGAGAACAAGGGGGAATTCACGGGGATCGTCGCCTACTATCGCGACAAGAAGAGCGGGAAGGAGAAGACGGTGACAGCCGGTGATCAAAGCAAACCAAGACGACTACATTGGTTGTATGCCAGTGAAAGAACCGCAAAGCGAGCAGTTGATCGAGAGTTTCAGCGCATATGAATGTTTAGCTCCACTTACTTAAATAGTAAGCATCGCATGCATCCTTTTCACAATCATAAGAATGGTGAGCATCAAATTAACAACTACAAAAATAACCAACGGAGTCAATATGTACTTGGCGTAATTTAAGCCAACCTCATACCCGTTAAAATCGATCTTACTTACAAGCCCATCCAACACCGAATGGGCAAAACACAAAGCAACCAAAACAATCGAACTAATTATGGAGAAACAGATATTATAATAGAGCTGGCGCAAAAGGGTTTTTTTTGCTTCATACAGTGGATCTGTATCTTTGACTGAACTCAACTTACTTTCCTGATCGTAAACCAGCACCAACACAGAAAGAAGCAGCGCTGTAAAGATCGCTCCAAAGTTAACAAGCATTGAGGAAACATCTTTATTTAAATTATAGCCTACAAAACACGCTACCGCAGCGACAAGGCTCGGCACAGCGAAAAATGTCACGTAATCCATAAGGGAACGTTTCCCCGCAGGATCAGCAAGTGTTGCAATATGCCCTAACACAATATTCGCGACATTTATCTTGCTGCTCATACCTTTACCTTTAGCCCGGGATATATGTATCCGACGAATTCCTGAAGAAGTGATGTACACCATTTGTGTAAAGACACTGGCTCTGGATTTCCAGCAACCATAACGACTTCGTCCTCGTCTATGATGATCTCACATATTTGTTCTTCTGCGGGACGTCCAATTGTAAAAGTTCTTTTTTTACCATCCAACTCGGCGACGGCTTTAATCTGTGCGCAGTGGGGCCTTAAAAATTCGACCACTTCATATTCTTCGGTTCCGGGTTTGAAGAAGTCTTTAAGTTTCCCCAGCTTGCCACGACTTGGAGGCTTCACTATCAATTGTTGTTCTTTATGACCGAGTCGAGTCAATTGATCTGTAATGTCAGGCATCCCCATAAACTTCGTAAGCTTAATCTCTTTCGTTACAGCTTCTTCCCAGATTTTAAATGCCTTCTTGTACGCCAAAGGATTCATCTGAAAAGTTCGCTTAGTAACCTTGTTAAAGTCTTCCCTTAAGAGATCATGCAATAAGGTTTTTATTCCATTCCCTTTATAGTTATGAAGTAAAGCAACTCCCTCATCAAACCCATTAGGAATATAAAACCTCACATAATGCCTAATGATCTCGGCATTATTTTGAAGCTTTTCAAAGTCAACGTTACCCGTTTCAATATCAATGATATTGTTTTTGACTCCATAATATCCAGCTTCAAACCAACCGACCATCTCTCTTTTGTCATCATAAAATTTCATTCCATGAAAACGATAAACTTGCTGTGTGGCCTCAACAATTTTGAATTTATCCCCCTGAGCCTCTATAAAAGCTTTAAAAAGCTGATACATATCAAACTGCCCAATCTTGTCCAGCACAGCATAGCGATCTTCACCTTTATTAGGATCACTATAAGGATTGAAACAACGAAGGGAATAAGGGGCTATTGAATGCATTTGCTGACCACATTATTTATAGTTAATTTTATTTATTTAAAGGTAAGCAAACAGGAAGTCATTGCACACGACCCGCTACCGACCAATCCATTCGCATAAGTTCTTTCTTTCAATACCTGCCCAGCACTAACCTTTGCCACCTCGACGCCGCTCTCCTGCGTTAGAGCTTGAACGGCGCGAGTTGCAAGCTCCAATGCATTCTCGCTTCGGGCTTGGTTCTTGAGTTCTTTAGAGCTTGTCCATGCAACATTTATCCGATTGCATTTAAACTCAAGCTTCATATCAAAGACCTTATCTCCGAACGTATAGCGAGTGGTATTACAACCGGGCGAATCCTCTTCTGCCACTCTCTTGAGTACAGGCGCGCCAACAGCTTTCACGATGGCCGCCTCGTCGATTTCTCGAATATCAGCAAAAACTGCTGGGAGACTGAAAGAAAGCAAAGAGGTAACTGCGGTTGCTACTTTGCGCATGGATCACGTCCCTATGGTGGCTTGGATATAGCGCCTGGCGGCGTACTCGTGAGCCCGAGATCTGGGCTTCGGCAAGTGGATCGTCGTAGTCCTTTCTGACTGATCCGTTCTTAATGGGTACAGATTATGCTGGCCGTTTGGTATCGGCAAGGGCTTCAGTCAAATCCTTGAGGCGCTGCTCGACATCCATTAAGCGTTTCTTTTCCTCAGCAGCGCTTTGTATCTCCCGCTTGCCCGCATCGCCCAAGGAGCGAAACAGCTCAAGCATGGCCTTTTCCTGCATGTCTGCGGTGACGGTGCTCACACCCTCGGCCGACACACCAGGAAACATTGAGCCTTCACCCGTGAGCAACCAATCCACGCTAATACCCAAATGAGTGCGTATCGCACTCATTGCCTTCGCATTGGGCTCTCGCTCATCCAGAAGATAGTTCTGAAGCGTTCTATATGGGATGCCGACGATCTCTGCTGCCTGCTTTATGGACAGACCTTTGACGTCGAGAACATCGCGAAGACGCGTGGCTATACTCATTTTTTCATATGATCCGGTTGACGCACCCATTTGAGTGCGTATACTGCGAACAAACAGGTACATCTTAACCAACTAGGAACACATCAACCATGAGCCAAGCCATGGAAAAGCGCCAGATCCAGGCGCGGTTGATCGAGAACGGCAGCAATTTCCGCCAATTCGCGATCAGCCACGGCTACGAACCGCGCACGGTGACTCAAGTGGTTCAGCGCTGGGCCGGGCATGACACGCTGCCACGAGGTCGTTTGTCGTTCCGCATTCTGCGTGATCTCTCCAAGGTGATTGGCAAAGAGGTGCTGCCTGGCATCTTGGCAGACTCAAACGAGCAACCCTCAGAACTCAAGGCCGTATGAAACGACTGTAGGGGTAATAACGCCAGGGAGAAACCAGAAGATGAAACGTCCAGTTCTAGCCAACAGGAAAGATGTTGTCAGCGCAGTCATCTGCGCTTATCCGGGCGGTCGCCTATATGCCGCCGCCGAACTCGGTATGCCGATCAAGAAATTCGACAACCAGGCCTATGAAAGCGCCGGCTGCCGGCCGCTGAGTGACGACCACGTTCACCGTCTAGAGCAGATTGCGGGCACTGCCTTCCTACCGGACTACATCGCGGCCAAATACGGCGGCATGTTTGTCCCCATGACAGCGTCGGCAGATCTGGACAACGTCGAGTTGTACAGCCGGTCAGTCCACGCCGCAGCCAAGCGCGGCAGGGTTGATCAGATCATTGCGGAGGCCTTGGACGACGGCGTGATTAATCCCGGGGAGGCACAGGCAATAATCACAGCCCTGATGAATTACATGTCCGCTCGCTACGCCGAGGTACTGGCAACCATCCAACTACACGCTCGGGGGATTGTTGGGTGAGCACTTACAAACTTGTCTGTCCCCACTGCCTCGGCCGCATGCGCATCCGCACCAGTGAAGGCACACACATTTTCCTGCGTGTGGCCTACCTGCAATGCACCAACGAGGCTTGCGGCTGGTCGGTACGCGCTCAGTTCGAGATGACCCACGAGATGAGCCCCAGCGGCATGGCCAACCCGTCCGTGCGTCTGCCCATCGCCGACATTGCTTTGCGTCGCGCCTCGATGAAGACCGCCAACGATCAACCCGACCTGCTCGACCAAATGGAAATGGAGTGTGCGCAATGAACCATGATCAGTTGACCCACGACTACCGCAGCAGCATGCAACAGGCGGCGTTCTCGTACCTGCAACGACACGAAGCGCATTACCTGGTGGATTCCGATCTGCTCTACGAAAACTGCGTTCGGCACCTGACTACCTCGCTGGAGGTGCCGGTGTTCATGGCTGAGCGACTGGTGCACAACGCCTGGACGGAATTGCAGGTGGTCAACCAGCGCAAGTGGATCGGTGTCGATTGGGGCAACAGTCCCGATTGTACCGTCGTCCACTTGATCGACGCCCGGGAAGGTCTGCGCTACCCGGTACCGGCAAGGCTGCTGCCTCAGACCCTGCTGGCCCAGCGCGACTCCGCGCACAAGCACCACCCTCAGTAATCCCTTTTTAAACACCCCACCCTGCCCCGCTTCCCGTGGGTTTGGGTGAGCTTTGCCCGAAATCCGAGGTGGACCATGGAAATCGACGTCGCCATCACCGCAAAACTGCCCCGCGACCAGGCCGAAGCCCTGCTCCAGGCACTGCGCAACCAGTACTCGATGCAGTTCAACGAGTACTGGTACGACGATCGATTTCGGCTGATTCCTGAGGGTTTACGGCACGGCTCGTTGCTTGCGGCCTTCCCTGTGATGGCCGCGCAGAAACGCCTGATTGGCGCCCTTAAACACAGTCTCGGCGAAGTGAAGTAAGCCCCGATGAATATGAAACACGATCTACGCGCCGAAATTCTGGAGAAGCTTCAGGCTGACTACGGCCTGAAGCACAAGGCAGGCAAATACATGCGCGAAGGGGTTTGCCCATCGTGCAAGAAAAAAGAGCTGTATGCCTTCCATGATGACCCGTGGATGATCCGTTGCGGCCGGGGCAAGTGCGGTCACACCTGGCACGTCAAAGAAATCTACGAAGACTTGTTCAATGACTGGAGCAAGCGCGCCCCGGCGTCTGAGCAACATCCCAATGCCACGGCCCGCGCCTATCTGGAATTTGCCCGCGGCTTTCGCCTCGATCTGATTCAGGGCTGGTTTACTCAGGAAACGTACTTCTCTGGTGAGTTGAATGCCGGTAGCGCTACGGTGCGTTTCGCTCTGGAAAAGGGTGGCTACTGGGAACGCCTGATCGACCGGCCGCACCGGTTCGGCAAGATGAAAGCGCGGTTCAAGCCTGGTGATAGTCCACGTGGTTTCTGGTGGTGTCCGCCCTGTGTCGATCTGCTGGACGTCAAAGAGCTGTGGATTGTTGAGGGCATATTCGACGCCATCGCCCTGGTGCACAACGGCATTGCAGCGGTGTCGGCGATGTCGTCCGGTGCCTATCCTGAAGAGTCGCTGAAAGAACTGGCACGGCTGCGCGGCGGCAAGTTGCCCAAACTGGTTTGGGCACTGGACAACGAGCCAGGCGCGCATAAGTACACCAAGCGCTGGGTGCGTCAGGCTCGCGCCTTGGGCTACGAATGTGAAGCGGCTCAGATCCCACAACCGGACAGCCGCAAGGTCGACTGGAACGATCTGCATCAGCGCTGGGCGTTCATCGATGGCGAAAGCGAGCGCGCTGAGCAGGTCGAAAAAGACCTCGCCACGGCCCGCTACCACGGCTCACTGCTGATCGCTGAAAGTGCGGCAGAGAAAGGCGTGTTGATGTATGACTGGCGCGAACGCCATGAATTTCACTTCGGCTTCGACAGCCGTCTGTACTGGTTCAAGATGGACCTGGAGAAGTTCAGCAAGGCGATGTTGTCGCTAGAGACATCTGACCGCCACGAAGACCAGCTACTCAATGAAGATCAGCGCCGGCAAAAAGCCCTACGCCAGTGCGGTGGTGTCGTTGAAATCGCCAACTGCTATCCGCAGGCGCTGTATTTCCAACGCAACGAAGTCACCGACGAATCCTGGTATTACTTCCGCGTCGATTTCCCGCACGACAGCGGCAGCGTCAAGAACACCTTCACCGGTGGCCAGGTCGCCGCCGCAAGCGAGTTCAAAAAGCGCCTGCTCAGCATGGCAGCCGGCGCGGTGTTCACCGGCAGCGGACAGCAGCTCGACAAGATCATGAAGGATCAGCTGTTTGGCCTGAAAACCGTTGAGACCATCGACTTCATCGGCTACAGCAAACTCCACAGCTGCTATGTATTCGGCGACCTTGCCGTGCGCGGCGGCATCGTCAGCGTGGTGAACAAAGAAGACTTTTTCGAGTTCGGCAAGCTGCGGCTCAAGACGCTGCAAAAGTCGATCGCCATGCACATCCAGCGCGACAGCAAGCAGTACCGCACCGACTGGTTGCCGATGCTGTGGCTGTGCTTCGGCGCCAAGGGAATTGTCGCCCTGGCGTTCTGGTTTGGCTCGCTGTTCGCCGAACAGATCCGCGCACAGTACAAATCCTTCCCGTTCCTTGAAGTCACGGGCGAAGCCGGCGCCGGCAAAACCACGCTGCTGACCTTCCTGTGGAAACTGCTGGGCCGGGAGCATGAAGGTTTTGACCCATCGAAATCGACCCGTGCCGGCCGACAGCGCGCCATGGGCCAAGTCTCCAACATGCCGGTGGTGCTGATCGAAGGCGACCGTAACGAGCCGGACAAGGCCCACGCCAAAGGCTTCGACTGGGATGAGCTGAAGGACTTTTACGGCGGCGGTACGCTCGGCACCAAGGGCATGAAAACCAGCGGCAACGAGACCTACGAACCGCCGTTTCGTGGCGCCATTGCCATCAGCCAGAACGCTGATGTCAGCGCCTCCGAGGCGATCCTGACCCGGATTATCAAATCGCACTTTGCACGCCCGGAAGTCACCACGGAAAGCCGCGCAGCCGCTGACAACCTAAACCTGATCCCGGTTGAACAGCTGAGCCACTTCCTGCTGCTGGCCGTGCGCGCAGAAGCGCAGGTGATGGCGAAGTTTGCCGAGCGCGTGCTCGTTCACGAACGGCAGCTGCGCACCCTCAAAGAAATCCGCGTTGAACGGATCATCAAGAACCACAGCCAGTTAATGGCCCTGGTCGACTGCCTGCGTCTGGTCTGCCCGCTGGATGAAAACCAGGTGGTGACCACGCAACAGGCACTCACGGTCATGGCCCTGGAGCGGCAGTCCGCAATCAGCGCAGATCACCCACTGGTGGCTGAATTCTGGGAAGTCTTCGAATACCTCGAAAGCCTGGGCGAAGGCCCGCAGGTCAACCACAGCACCGACCCGAAACTCATCGCCATCAATCTCAACGAGTTCGCCGAAAAGGCCAGCGAGCATCGGCAGAACCTGGCCGACCTCAAGACTTTACGCGGGCTGCTGGTGAATAGCCGTAGCCGTAAATGGCTGGAAACCAACAAGGCGGTTTACAGCGCGGTGCGTGCCTCGCAAGCCGCCGGCAACTCGATGTTCAACAAACCCACCACCGTGCGTTGCTGGATTTTCCAGAGCGCGTAAACCGCTGTAACCGAAGGAGCAACACAATGCAAAACGAACTGAAATCCGCCATCCGCTTTGACGACTTCCATGCCGTGTTTGGCGCGCAGGGTGTTGTCGCAATGGCCTGGTGGCTTGGCGCAAAACACGCGGAGCAGATCCGTGCGGAACAGCACGGCTTTCCCTTCCTGTACATCACCGGCAGCACGGGTAGCGGGAAAACGTCCTTGCTGAGTTACCTGTGGGCACTCAACGGCCTGGACTCATTGACGTCCTATTCCCCATGGCATGCAACACCAAGAGGACTTGCCCGCATCATCGCCAACGCCGGTGATTCACCCGTGATTCTTGAGAGCAGTAACGACTTCGAACACGAATCCAAATTTGATTGGGAACAAATTGCCTCGCTCTACAACGGGGGCACCCTCTCAGTCCATTCGCCAAGTGAACAGACTCAGGCCACCTTCAAGGGAACGTTGGTGATCAGCGCGAATCCGCCCATCGAATGCAGCGACGCACTTGAAAGCCGGATGGTCCGCGTAATGCTGACGACGCCCCATACAACCGAAAGCCGCCACCACGCACAAGCGTTGTATCAACTCACGTCTGAGCAGGCCGGGGCATTTGGTCGTGCCCTGGATCAGCGGGCAGATCAAACGGTCAGCTCGGTTAACAGGCTGGCTCCAGCCTACTCAGCAACTCTTTATGAAAAGCACCCAGCTCAACCGAGTTCGCGAGTCGCAAAAAACGGCGGATTGCTAATGGCCTTGGTGGACGTGCTCAGTCTCCTGCTCAACCTCACCGAAGAGCAACGCCGCAGTGCCCTTAATCAAGTCGAACACAACGTTGGTTTGGCGTCTATTCCGTACTGATCGGCCTTCAAAATTTACTCATCAGGCGCTGCAACGCCTGGGCTACATAAAAGGAGAAGCACCATGCAAGACAACCTCAAGCACCTGAATCTGCGACTCGCCTTTGAGGACTGGGCAGCAGCCGAAGGCCTAGACCTGACGATCTGTGAAGGTGAGTCCGCCTACAACAATTCAAGCACCTTCGACGCATGGCGCGGCTTTTACGCAGCCCATGGTTCGCACGAGGTGCCCGCTGCCAGTCAGCAGCTTTACGCGGAAATCAAGAAGTCGAGCAAGTACGCCTGTCAGGTGGACCTTTGCCGTAATAGCCAGTACGGCTACCCGTTCAAGGTCTGCATCGTCGAGGACTTTGGTGGTTACGTGGTCAAGGGAGGAATCGGCGGCCAGTACCGGATAGCCGATGTGAATCTTTACGTGATGCAGGACGGCAAGAAAATCCGCCTGCACTGATCTCGGCAAAACCGGAAAAGAACTGGTGCCGAGGGGCTGCAACCCCTCGGCACCGACCACACAAAAGGAGAAGCACCATGCAAGTGAATCAACCCAAAGGCGGTATTGAAGAGGCTACCACGAACCCGCTCGCTATCGGTGATCGTGTCAGCTACGTCCAAATCACGGCAGTAGGTCGTGGCTACCGATTCAGCGCTCGCAAAGGAGTGATTACCGAGATAGATGGCCAGGTTGCAACAGTGCGTGTTGGCAATGGCCGACACATCACCCAACCGCTCGACAAGCTGACGCAGGAAGGCCAACCGAACGCGCTGACACGCCTGCTGACTGGAGGGCAATGGTCATGACCGCCCTCCTTCTGATGTACCTGTGCGTCGACGCGTCCCACACTGACTGCCAGGTGATCCCAGTTCAACGCTGGATCAAACCTGATGCATATGAACAGTGCATTGCGACCGTCCCGCAGTTGACGGCCGCATTGACCGCCAAAAACCGGAAGCTTCATTACTTCATTTGCGAAGTCCAGGGCCGACATGAACAGGGGCCGGCGCAGCTGGCGGCACCGAGGTTTTCCAATCAGTAGTTGCGCATGTGACTAGGAGCGAAACCATGGCCGAGAACGGCAAATCCTTCCCCTGGAATCTGGACCTCACAGGCATCTGCGACCAATGCGGCAAATCCCGCGCCCATGGCAATCACCAGAAATGCAGCAAAGCGCGCCAGGCGCTCAACGCGCAACGGCGGGCTGAGGAAGCCAGATCCGGGGCTGCCCCCCGACCTAGAAAAAGCGCCAGCTTGTTCTGGTTACTTCGCCAGGACTGATCAGCAACACTCAAATCCAAGGCAACGCGACACAGAAAGGCCCGATAACGGGCCTTTCTGCTCTCAGCCTGCTGATCAGTTGTTCAGTTCATCGTGTAGGGACGTATATGGCACATGGCGTAGAGGCCCGTGGCAATTCGGTGCGGGTCTATTTTCGTTTCAACGGCAAGCGGTACCGGGAGCTCATCCCCGGCGGCAACACTGCGGCCAACCGAGAGCAAGCAGAGCGCCTGGTAAACATCATCGAATACGAGATACAGGCCGGCACCTTCAACTACAGCCGGCATTTTCCTGACTCAGCCAATCTAGTCGAGAACACCTTCGGTCATTACCTTGATCTGTGGCTGAAGATCAAAAGCAATAGCGTTGCCGCAACCTCCTATCGGGGTTATGCCAACAAGGCTGAGGTGCATGTCCGGCCGCGCTGGGGCAAGGTTCAGATCGATCAGATCGATCACCTGGATTTGCAGGAATGGGTGCAGGACACGCTGTCGAAGCGGCTGAAGAACAAGACCATCCGCGACATTATCAGCAACGTGCGACAAGTCTTCCGGCTTTACCGTACCCGCAAGAAAGTCGCTCATGATCCGACTGAAGGGCTGTTCGTCCGCTTGCCCGATCCTGAAGCACCGGACCCGTTCACCAGGGCGGAAATCAAACAGATCCTCGAAACACCGACCCATCGCACGCAAGAGCTGCTGATGATCCAGTTCATGATTTGGGCGGGACCACGGGTATCAGAAACCATCGCCCTGGCTTGGGAGGATGTCGATCTGCAGCAAGGGACGGTGACGTTTCGTCGATCCAAGGTGCGCGGGGCTTACCGGGTGACGAAAACCCGGCGCTCGACTCGGAAGGTTCGGCTGTTGGAGCCAGCGTGGGATGCGCTACGCAAGATTGATGCAATGAACCCGACCAAAAAAGCGCAGACGGTCGATATCGTTGAACGGGACAACAAGACCGTGCGGCAACACAAGCTGCACTTCGTATTCCTGAACACGAAGAGCGGTTTACCGCATGTCAGCGACTTCGTTGTGCGAGATCGGTTCTTCAAGGCTCACTTGAACACGGCCGGGGTTCGTTATCGTGGGCCTGGCCAGTGCCGGCATACCTACGCCAGCCAGTTGTTGACTACGGGGGTAGCTTCGGTCGATTGGATCGCCGAGCAGATGGGACATACCAATGGGAACATGATCCGTCAGCACTATGGGACGTGGATCAATGAGGATGGGCCGGATGTCATAGGGATTTTGCAGATGGCGCTGAAGCTGTAGAAACAAAAAGGCCCCGCACCTAGTCAAAGTGTGGGGCCTTTTTACATAAGTGGCGTTACTCGTAACGCGCGGGGCTTACGTGAAAAATCCCTTCGTCGCCGGAACATCTTCCTTTTCCGGGCTCCGCTCGGACTTGCCCAGCACATAGGCCACATGCGCCAAGCCGGAGTTATTCGCATTGGGCACTACGGCCAGCAGCGTCCAGCCCTCGGCCAGTTTCTTGTTGGCACTGGTCGCGCCGGCGACTTGCACCACTTCTGCCGCTTCACTCATTTGCATAGGTGTCGCTCCTTTGATGGGTTGCCCCGGGTAGTGTAGTCGGCCGCCGTGGGTTCCTTTCACGATAAACGCCGTTATTCGTAACGCTCAGTCCTTCCCGGCCGCCTTCAATTCGGCCTTGCGCTGGTCGCGCTGCTGGTCGACCGCATCGTTCAGGAGACAGTACTCGGCCCAGTCGATCAGCCCTTCAGCGTACAACGCTTCCACATACCCTCGCGCCCAGAGATTAAGCAGACCAACAGCGGTATGCGACTCAGCGCCGGCGATCTTGGCAATCTGCTCCCGGGCACGGCCCACCGTGGCAGGATTGTTCGGCTCGCTCATGGTTAGGGTTCCTTTGTGTTCTTTATTGGAAGCTTATTTGACTTCACCCAGAGAAGGTTCCCGAAAGCGACTTTTCCTTTTCCGCTCATCTAATTCGGCTATCACTTCACTCATGCTCTTATCCCGATGGGCCGGATGTCGTCGGGATGTTGCAATTAGCACTGGAGCTATAGAGGTTCAGCTATACCGTACTGAAGTGGGGGTGTAACACCACCCCCACCCGCTTCGCTCCCAAAGCCAAGGAGGCGTCATGCTAAAAATGTGGGTTTTCATCCTGATGATCGACGGGAAGGACGTAGAGGCCTTCCCAAGCGATTCAGAGGCGCACTGCAAGCAAGGCATGGAAAAAATGTTAATGCTCCAGAGAGTTCAAGGACAGAAGGCCTCAGGTGCCTGCTACGTAAGAGCCACCGAAATCGACGACACCGAAAGACGCCGCATTGGTCATTCGGTCGAAAGTCGCTAGAGAATTGGACTTGCCGGGACCTATCCCAGTATCTCGACGGTAATCCCGGCGCGCATCAAAACAACCCCGCTTGGATTTTTTGCTGCAGCAGCACAGCCAGTTCACGGCTGGGGTATTGGGGTTCGACGGTGCGAGCTTTGCAGTACGGTGCATGGGTAAAAGCGCCGGCCTGCGTTAGGTCCTGGACGTGGTTACACAGCCGACAGCACACCTGCGGGCCGTCGAGTTGCCAGTGTTTGTTCCAGGCTTCCAGCGGGAGATAGGGCACGGACATTCCAAAGCAGGCCTCTGGGCAGGAAGGACAGGGGCTGAATACGCGTAAAACCCCTCACTGTTGGAATGGTAGGCCAGATCCCGCCTCTCTGGCGTCCAGTCGGCACAAAAAAGCCCACCGAGGTGGGCCTTTTTGTGGGGGGCGATTAAACGAAAACGCCGTTATTCGTAACGCGGCGGTCACTCGCCGGCGGCCGCCCCGAACTATTTTTAGGCCGCCCGACGAACGGTAGCGTTTTCCGGCTGATTCAGAATCTCGCCAAGCTAAATAAAAGACATACGAGAGAATTTACCGATGTCTTTAAACCAAACCCTAAACAATTTACTCCTGGTCGTTACCATTATCGTCACGCTGTACGGCCCCGTTCCACCAGCCCCGCCGGCCCCCAATCCCGTCTTGGCCTTACCTTTGATGATTTGCCCCCGATAAATCCGGGGTTCCGTTCAGGGGAAAGTTTGTCCGGTTAGAGGTAGAGTTTTCCCGGTCCGATCAATGGCCGTTATACATCACGCGCCCGGGCCTTGCGCCGGGCTTCCAGAACTTCAGGTAGCAGGTATGCCACAAACATGGCGAGCGTGGCGGCATAACAGAGCCAGATGATGATAAGCGACCAGCGCAGCACGTTAAATTCGCCATAGGAGCCAAACGCTACGTACTCAATAAGCGCGACGGCGAGCAAATTGCCGACGAAGCCGAACCAAGTCATGGGGTATTCCTTTCAATTGGCCGGCGGCAGTCGTCGGTTCCGTGGATTGAGTGTATTAAACGCTGATTTTAGGCACAGCGATCAACGAGATGCGGCTCGCATCTTTAAGCCAGAAAAAGACGCTCCAGTCCCATATCAGTCCCATATGGGCATTTTCCAGACGCCAAAAACCACAAACCCCCGACTTTCTTTAGGAAAATCAGGGGTTTGTGTTTACTAAATGTGGCGGTGAAGGAGAGATTCGAACTCTCGATACAGTTTCCTGTATACACACTTTCCAGGCGTGCTCCTTAAGCCACTCGGACACTTCACCGTATCTCGTCAAACTTATTCAGTCTGTCGAGGCGCGCTAATGTAGTCGAAAGCTTTTCTGATGGCAAACATTTTTTTCAGAATTTTCATGCGCTTAACGCGATTAGCGCTTTGGGGGCGTTCAAGGGCATGGCAAACCTGCCAATCTCCGGCTTCGCCTCCCCTTCTATATAGAAGCCAATGCGCGATGGGCGGGGCGGACAATGCCTGGAGGGCTGGAAAAGGGTGACTGGCGGGTCAGTCACGGCGCTTTACCTGGCCTACAGCGGTGGGTAACGTCTGCCCTACTTTATTAGAAGGATTGGCGTCATGAGTGAGTTGATTTCCTACCATCTCGAAGACGGTATCGCGACCCTGACCTTGAGCAATGGCAAGGTCAATGCTATCTCTCCGGACGTGATTGTCGCGTTTAACGCTGCGCTGGATCGGGCGGTAGCGGATCGGGCGGTGGTGATCATTACCGGTCAGCCGGGGATTTTGTCGGGTGGTTATGATTTGAAGGTGATGACGGCCGGCCCTAACGAGGCCATGGCGCTGGTGGCTGCGGGTTCGACCCTGGCTCGTCGCCTGTTGTCGCATCCGTTCCCGGTGGTCGTGGCATGTCCTGGGCATGCGGTGGCCAAGGGTGCGTTTCTTCTGTTGTCGGCTGACTACCGCATCGGTGTCGATGGCCCGTTCAGCATTGGCCTGAACGAAGTGCAGATCGGCATGACCATGCACCATGCCGGTATCGAACTGGCCCGTGATCGTCTGCGCAAGTCGGCGTTCCATCGCGCGGTGATCAACGCCGAGATGTTCAACCCACAAAACGCCGTGGACGCCGGCTTCCTCGATAAGGTGGTGTCGGCCGAAGAGCTGCAAGACGCGGCGCTGGCGGCGGCTCGTCAGTTGAAGAAGCTCAACATGATCGCCCACAAGAACACCAAGTTGAAAACGCGCAAGGCGCTGCTGGAGACGCTGGACAACGCGATCATCCTGGATCAGGAGCACATGGGCTAAGCCCGAACGCGTTGCACCGAAAAGCCCGACCGTCGTGTCGGGCTTTTTCTTGGGTGTCTGGTTTAAAACCTTACAACCGCTCTAGGCCGCATCTGACCCACAAGTCGGAAACATGCACTAAAAATCGGCTATCTCCCACTTTTATAGCGGCAATTGCCGAAAACAGTGCACATCCGTACACTGCGCCACCTTTTGTCCCGGTGGGCCTTTAAATGCTGTTTGTGTTTCGTATGTTATTGATGGGCCTGCACTTTATTCTGGCCGGTGCGCTTGGAGTGATTCTCGGGCTGTGCCGTCCGTTCAATCCGGACAACAGCCGTTTGTGCGCCCGTCTGTATGCGTGGCCGGCAATGTGTATTTTGCGTTTACGGGTCAAGGCCGATGTCGGGCCGCTGATGGATAAACCCGACAGCTGTGTGATCATCGCCAACCACCAGTCCAACTACGATCTGTTTGTGTTCGGCAACGTGGTGCCCCGCCGCACCGTGTGCATCGGCAAGAAGAGCCTGAAGTGGGTGCCGCTGTTCGGGCAGTTGTTCTGGCTGGCGGGCAATGTGTTGATCGATCGCGGCAATGCGCACAAGGCACGCCAGTCGATGCTGACCACCACGCACACCTTGCAAAATGAAGACACCTCGATCTGGGTCTTCCCCGAGGGCACCCGCAACTTGGGCGAAGAGCTGCTGCCGTTCAAGAAAGGCGCGTTCCAGATGGCGATTGCCGCCGGCGTGCCAATCGTGCCGGTGTGTGTCAGCAGTTACGTCAAACACATGCGATTGAACCGCTGGCGCAGTGGGAAGATTCTGATCCGTTCGTTACCGGCAATTCCTACGGCTGGATTGAGTCTGGATGACATGCCGATGTTGATCGCCCAGTGCCGCGAACAGATGCGTGAGTGCATCGACTCGATGGATCGGCAACTGCAAGCCGCCTGAATGAAACCCGCCCTGTGCGGGTTTTCTTTTGCCTGCGAACTCTACCGATTTTGCTGACTCTCAAGCAGTAGACAAGGTTAAGCTGAAACCTGCCTGGCACCGCCAGTCTTTACCAATAGAAAGCGACCGATAAGAAGTGTGAATCATCATGGGTAGAGTCGTTGCTGCTGCGGTTTACAGCGCTGGTAAGAAAGTCACCAATATCACGCTTGACGAAGGTGCGGCCTGGGCTGCCAAGCCTGGCCACTTTGTGTGGATCGGCCTCGAAGAGCCCAATGCGCAGGAGCTGTTCAACCTGCAACGCCAGTTCAACCTGCACGAATTGGCCATCGAAGACGCCCTGGAAAAACACAGTCGACCGAAGCTGGA
>Ga0207655_1001357_pt1 | contig 22968 bp, 20 predicted proteins | sample KBSM44metaG_FD_184398 | JGI IMG/M metagenome (GOLD analysis project Ga0207655, IMG submission 184398) | Miscanthus rhizosphere microbial communities from Kellogg Biological Station, Michigan, USA - KBS M4-4 metaG (SPAdes) (version 2) | ecosystem: Host-associated > Plants > Roots > Rhizosphere >... | reverse complement strand
TTTGGCGGTGGCGAGCTTTTCAGGCGGCAGTTGTGTATTGAGGGCCTCGGCAAGCTCGGTCGCTTGCGGGGTCTGACTGGCCAGCGCCAGTTGCGCGAACACCCAGGCGTTGACCGGGTCGGGCATAGTGCCCTTGCCCTGCGAGAACAGTTGCGCAAGGGCGAAGTCGGCGCTGTTCTGGCCACCACGGGCGGCGGTCAGCAGCTCGTCCACGGCTTTTTGCGAGTAGACCTGGCCCAGGTAGCCGCGACGGTAGATCTGACCCAGGTAGTAATGGGCAGAGATTTCCGTGGCGGTGGCTTTCTTCAGGTGCTCCTCGGCCTTGAAGGCATCGGGCGTGACCCATTTACCTTCGTAGTACAGGCGTCCAAGCAGCAGCTCGGCGCGAGGCTGGTCTGCCGCGCGGCCGTTGTTCAGGTATTCCATCATCTTGTTGACGTCACCCAGTTCGGGGAAGTCGTAAAGCAGTTTGGCCAGCGTGACCCACGAGATCGGGTAGCCCGGCGCAACGTTTTCCAGCAATTGCTGAGCGGTCTTTTCGTCTGGTGTACCGATGGTGGAGTCACCCAGTACACGCGCGACGCTGTCCACACGTTGAGCATTGACGCGGCCAGCGGCGTAGTCGCTCTTGAGCTTTTCGATCAAGGCCGTGCGCTGCTCGGCCTGGCCACGTGTCTGGTAGACAGTGGCCAGTTCGACGTAGCAGATATCCGTGGCCGACAGCGCCTGTTTGCAGATGCTCTCGACCTCATCGAGGTGTTGAGCATATGTGCCTTGAGTGCGATACAGCAGCACCTGAGCCAGACCTGCCTCCGGATAACCGGCAGCGCGCCACTCACTGATCTTCTGCTGCGCATTCACTTCAGGGAAGGTGTGCGGGTATTGCAGATACAGCATCGCCAGCGGGATCAGCGTGCCGGATTCGCCATTGGCGAAGGCCTTTTTCAGCAGGCCTTCGGCTTCGCGATGTTCGGCTTCGGTAGCGTCGGGCTTGGCAGCCAGCAGACGGCCCAGGCGCGACTGCGCACGGGGGGAGGTCTGCGCGGCAGCGCGGTAGGTAGCTTCGGCCTGCTTGAGCTGAGCCGGGTCGCGAGTCGCGACCTGAATATCAGCCAGGCCGACTTGCGCGTCGCTGTAGCCCAGGTCCGCCAGCTGCCGATAGTTCTGCTCCGCCAATGCAGTGTCGCCGTTTTTCAGGGCTTCATTGGCAAGGCGTTGATCAGGCAGGCCGGCACAGCCGCTCAGGCCGAGCGCGACGGCGAGGCTCAGTAGCGTGGGGGTCGACAGGCGTCGTAGTGGGCTGTTCATGGTTACAGACCCGCAGCCATTGCTTTATCGATCAGCCAGTTCACGGACGGGCCGCGATCGCTGACCACTTCGACAGGGCGACCGGCAAGCGAGCTGCTCAGGCTTTCGTCAGGCTTGATCTGCACGCGGATGTCGGTGGACAGGTCGGCGTCGCTCAGGTTGGTGCTGCTGATGATCTGACCCGTGCGCAGTTTGTCTTCGCCAGCGATCTGGAAGCTGACACGTGTGCCTGGCTTAACGTCGTTGAACTGGCGATAGGTGAAGCGAGCTTCAACCGTGGCCGGCGCGTTGCGTGGCACCAGTTGGAAGATCACCTGACCCTTGGACGCGAACTGACCGTCGGCAACCAGCTGGCGAGCCACGACGCAATCGCACGGGCTGGTCATGGTGCCGCTCATCTGCTTGCCATACAGCTCTTCGATCTTGGCTGGCTGCAGGTCTTCACCGGTCAGGCTGCCCTTGAGCATTTCCAGCATGCTGGTGTTGAAGGACGCCAGTGGCGCGCCTTTCGCGGCTTCGCCATTCTGGGCGACCAGGCTTTGTACGGTACCTTCACGCGGCATGGTCACGTCCATGCTTGGAATGGTGACCAGACCGGCCGATGCATGGCTGACGAAGTACAGGCCGTAGATCGTCTTGAAGATGAAGCCGAAAGCGGCCAGACCGACAATGAACACGCCCAGGCTGAAGGTTACGGCGCGCAGGCGACCCATGGCGCTCATGCCGCTGTCCTTGCCCTTGACCTTGCGTGCCTTGGTGAAGTTATCGCGCTGCAGCGTGGCCAGCACTTCGCCCAGGGTGACGACTTCGCCGGACAGGTGCGAGGTGATCAGGTGGCGCAGGGTAGCGATGTCCTGAGGTTCCAGATTCTGGAACTGGCAACCGATGCGGTTGCTGGCGTTGTCGATCGAGCGCACCTGCAGATCGACGTCCATGGCCAGGCCAAGGTTGTCGATGATGAATTGCAGGCGTCCCTTGACGATCTGCCCTTCGCTGAATTTCTGCCCGGACGGAGCAACGAAGCTCAGGCCACCGGCCGACAGGTCTTCGACACGTACCAGTGGCGCGTTGGGCTGATCATTCAGCAGGCGCAGCTTGGCAGGGATCTTGATCCGCGCGTGTTGGCGCTGGGCTTCGGATTCATGTACGACGTTCGCATTCACGGCTGTATTCATGGCTATTTTTCCTACTTAAGCGATTAATCCGTTGGCCCGGTCAAACCATCGTCAACAGCACAGCGACGAAGATGGTGCCAGCCGAGAAAGTCATGGTTCGGGACGACCACGTGTTGAACCAGCCCTGAAAGCTGGCCATGTCGCGGCTTAGTTTGGTGTCCTGGCGAGTCCAGGACTGGCGGTCCAGGCGGAAGAAGACATAGATCTTCATCAGCGCGCCGACGATCTGGTTGTAATAGAGAATGATCGGGTAGGCAGGCCCGATCCTGTGTCCCGAGAGGGACAGCAGCAGGGTAAGGATCAGACGGGTCATGCCGATCCACAGCAGATACATCAACAGGAACGCGCCGCCATACTTGAAGCTGGCGATCAGGGCGACGGTCAGACCGAGGATGGAGGTCCACATCGACACACGCTGGTCGAACAGTACGATGCTGGTGAAAATCCCCAGGCGACGTACGCCCAGACCCAGTGCACGCGAGTTCTGACGCAGGTTGTTGCCGTACCAGCGATACATCAGCTTGCGGCTGGCTTTCAGGAAGCTCTTCTCGGGCGGGTGTTCCACGGTGTTGATCGCTGCGTCCGGCACGTAGAACGTGTCGTAACCCAGGCGCATCAGGCTGAACCAGCTGGACTTGTCGTCGCCGGTCAGGAAGCGGAAGGTGCCCAGACGCCAGTGATTGAGCGAGTCGCTTTCCACGTCGGCAATGAACTCGGGGTCGGTTACCACGGTTGCGCGGAACACCGACATGCGACCGGTCATGGTCAACACGCGTTTGGACAGGGCCATCGAGCACATGTTGATGTGACGCTGAGCGAAACGCAGCTTGTGCCACTCGCTCATGATGTAGCCACCACGTACTTCACAGAACTCGTTGGTGGTCAGGCCGCCGACGTTGTCGAACAGCTGGAACCACGGCACGGTCTTGGCGACCACTCCTTCGTTGAGCACGGTGTCGCCGTCGATCACTGCAACCACCGCACGGCTGTCAGGCAAGTGACGCGAGATGGCGCGGAAGCCATAGGCCAGACCATCGCGCTTGCCGGTGCCCGGAATGCGTACGAAGTCCAGCTTGACGCGCTCCGGCGGGTTGAACTTCGCCCACATGCTCTTGACCAGCAGCTCATCGGACATTTCCACCAGCGAGCAGACGATAGTCGTCGGCAGGCCGCAGTCTATGGCTTCGCGGATAACCGAGTTGTAGACCTGTGCGGTGGTCAGTGCGTCGATGCGGAAGCTGGTGACCATCAGAAACACATGGGACGGGTCTGCTGCACTGCCCAGCTTGCGAACCTTGCGTCGCAAGTGCGGGTAGACGATGTACAGGAAAATCATCCCGCGCACGAAGTGCGTGATCCCCATCGAGTAGCGCCAGATACCAACGGCGCCAATCAGGAATATAAAGTTCTTCGACTGTGAGTCGAAGATACTGGTAGGCAATGCCGCGGCAAGGCCCATGAGTAAACTTAAATAGAACAGCCAACCTGCGGCCTGTAACAGGCCGTGCTTGAGCCTCTGCATAATCGTATCCCTAAGTCAGTTGCGAGCCTCAAGCCCCAGGCTGCAAGCACATTGCTTGAGCCTGTGGCCTGGAGCCTGGCGCTTGTGGCTTGCGGCTGATTTACCAGCAGATACCTTCGGCACGACCGTCTTCGCTGGTGGCGTTGGCCATGAAGCCCACCAGATCGATGACGCGCTTGCCTTCAGGGGTCTTGTTGGCGAGGGCGCGGAAACGCTCATCGCGGTTGCCGAGGATGATGACGTCGGAGTCATTGATGACTTGGTCGAAGTCCGAGTTCAGCAGCGAGGAAACGTGCGGAATCTTGGATTCGATGTAGTCCTTGTTGGCACCGTGAACGCGTGCATATTCAACGTTGCTGTCGAAGATGCTCAGGTCGAAGCCCTTGCCGATCAGCATTTCGGCCAGCTCTACCAGCGGGCTTTCACGCAGATCGTCAGTACCGGCCTTGAAGCTCAGGCCCAGCAGTGCAACCTTGCGGGTGTCGTAGCTGGCAACCATGTCGAAAGCGTTCTGTACTTGCGACGTGTTACTGCGCATCAGCGAGTTGAGCAGGGGAGCTTCAACGTCCAGGCTGCCGGCGCGGTAGGTCAGGGCACGAACGTCTTTCGGCAGGCAGGAGCCGCCGAATGCGAAGCCAGGGCGCATGTAGTACTGGGACAGGTTCAGCGCCTTGTCCTGGCAGACAACGTCCATCACTTCACGGCCATCGACGCCGACGGCCTTGGCAATGTTGCCGATTTCGTTGGCGAAAGTAACCTTGGTGGCGTGCCACACGTTGCAGGTGTACTTGATCATCTCGGCAACAGCGATGTCCTTGCGAATGATCGGTGCATCGAGTTCTTCGTACAGCGATTGCAGAACGTCGCCCGACGCTTTGTCGAACTCGCCGATCACGGTCATTGGCGGCAGGTCGTAGTCCTTGATCGCAGTACTTTCGCGCAGGAACTCAGGGTTGACGGCGACGCCGAAGTCAACACCGGCTTTCTTGCCGGAGCAGTCTTCCAGAATCGGGATAACAACGTTGGCAACAGTGCCCGGCAGTACGGTACTGCGAACCACGATAGTGTGGCGAGTGGCTTTGTCACGCAGGACATAACCGATTTCGCGGCACACCGATTCAATGTAATCCAGTTCCAGATCGCCGTTCTTCTTGCTCGGCGTACCGACGCAGATCATCGACAGGTCGGTGGCGCGAATGGCTTCGGCGAAGTCTGTAGTGCCGCGCAGTTTTCCGGTACTGATACCTTTCTGCAACAGCTCTTCCAGACCCGGTTCAACGATAGGTGATTTGCCGTTGTTGATCAGGTCGATCTTGGTGCTGGAAATATCCACACCAACTACTTCGTGACCGCGGGCAGACAGGCAACCGGCACAGACTGCACCGACGTAACCCAAACCAAATATGCTGATACGCATCGTATTCTCCTCGATTTTTCACGCCATAAATTGGCTGGATATTAATTTTGGCCAGCAGATGTCACGCGCCATCCCTCACGGCTAACAACGCCGTGGAACTAACGCAGGCATATTTAATGAGTGAGTGCCCAAAACAAGTAAGGCGAACTCAAATGACACTAAGTGCAAGCGGCAAGTAACCTGTCCGTTCGGTCAGGGCCTTGCTCTCCTTGGATGCAGTAAACCACTCCTTGTTCGACGATTGACGGCGGACCTCGGTAAGCCTGCCTCTGGCGCAAGCCAGGGCCGTCCTGTTCGAATCCTGCGCATCACACCGGTTCGGCGCTTCGCCTGTCTACAACATCAACTAGTGATGTGAGTTTAGTTCTGGTACCTGACGCCAGGATCACGTGGGGCCTGGCTTCCGTGTCGGTAACTTCCCGTTTTTCGAGGCGACCTGTAAGTGATCTCTTACACGTCAGCCCAGAATTGTTACGGGATGTAGGAGCGTATGAATTCGTATTTAGTTCCTGGCCGCTCGTCCTGATTTGCAGATTTTGCGGTATCCGATTTGTCACAGGGAGGGTATCGAGATGATGGCTTTTTTCGTAAAAGCCTCGATTTACGAGGGGTGTAGAGGGGTGAATATGAAAGTGCCACTACTGTAAAAAGCTGAAACGCCACTAGTTAAAAAAATGGATTTTTTTTTAAGAAAAAATCGCACGTGAGTGGCGAGTCGAAAAGTTGACGTTTGTCTGGCGTCATGAAGTTGGCATTTGGTGTTGGATCGTAGGACAGGCCGTGTAACAGCGCTCTGTTACACGACGGTTACATCATCTAGTGTTCTGCGATGTTGCGCAAAAACACCAACTTGTCAGGGGTCGACTGTTCGCGGTTGTAACGATAGCCCTGTGCATCGAACGCTTGTAATGCTTCGGGATCGTTGATGCGCTCTTCTATAACGAAGCGGCTCATCATGCCGCGGGCTTTTTTCGCATAGAAGCTGATGATCTTGTACTGGCCGTTCTTGAAGTCCTTGAACTCGGTGTCGATGATCCTTGCCTTGAGCGACGAACGTTTGACGGCAGAGAAGTATTCAGTCGAGGCCAGGTTGAGCAGCAGGTCGTCGCCCTGGTCTGCCAGCGCTTCATTCAGCCATTCGCTGATCCGCGTGCCCCAGAAGGCGTAGAGGTCCTTGCCGCGAGCGTTGGCCAGCCGGGTGCCCATTTCCAGCCGGTAGGGCTGCATCAGGTCCAGTGGACGCAACAGGCCGTACAGACCTGACAGCATGCGCAAGTGGCCCTGCGCGTAGTCGAGCTGCGTTTCGCTCAGCGTTTCCGCTTCCAGGCCCGTATAGACGTCACCCTTGAAGGCCAGCAGTGCCTGCTTGGCGTTGTCGAGGGTGAAGTCCGGGTTCCAGCTGCCAAAGCGTGCCGCGTTCAATCCGGCCAGCTTGTCGGACAGGTGCATCAGTTCGCTGATCTGCGCCGGCGTCAGTTCACGCAGCTGTTCGATCAACACCCGGGAATGGTCCAGGTACTGCGGCTGAGTGAAGCGGCCGGTCGTGGGCGGTGTCTCGAAATCGAGGGTTTTTGCCGGGGAAATCACCATCAGCATGAAATCGTCTCCTTTTATCGTCCGTGGATTCTAGGGGCTGACAGCCTGCGACTCCAGCTATGGTGGCGATAGAGACCGTTCCGCGGGTGATGCCAGCATGACCTGCGGCTTTGTATGCGCGCCGACATAAGAAGCCCGGCACATATCAGCTATAGTGGCGCGCTGGTCATGACGTTAATGGTTGATCGAGAGGACATCGGGTTTGCGTATCGTTTTAGCAGTGTGTGCAGGTCTGTTCTGGCTTCAGGCGCAGGCGGCAGCGCCGGTCATTGCCACCATTGACCGCAGCGTCTGGCCTGAACGGCTCGAGACGCCGGAGTTGTTCGACGTCGCGTCGCGTGCGGAGATCCTCGCCTTTGCCCACGAGCTGTACCTGAGCGAAAAGCTCGACGAGGAGGGCCTCAAGCAGCGCCTCGGCCTGCGCTTCGTCAACGTGCCGTCGTTGAATGTGGTTCGTCATCGGCTGTGGCTGCGGTTGCTGGAGAACTACCAGAACGCGCAGAAAAGCTGTGAGCAGGACGCCAATTTCTGTGTGCTGGTCGAGGACATGGATCAGTTGCGGCAGCGCGCCGAGGAATACCAGGTATCCAACGATTCGTTCTACGCCAATTGGGCCAGACCCAGCGCCGCATTCCACCAGCGTTACCTGAACGAGCTGCTGTTCATGGCAGCCCTGTTTCCGCAGACCAGCAGCGAGATCGAACGCTACAACTCCGATGAGATGAGCGGCGACGAGATGCCGGATCGCACCTTCATGCTCAACTTCGAAAGTGGCCCGAGCCCGGCCGACGGTGGTACCGACTGGCTGGCTGACTTTATGCGCCAGCAGAAAATGACCGCCACCTTCTTCGTGCTGGGCAAGAGTCTTCAGGAGCGTCTCGACAGCACGTCGGTTGCAGGTTTGCAGGCGCTGTATCGCCAGCAGTGTGTGGGCATCCAGGGCTGGGAGTACCGTTCGCACAGTCAGTGGCTGGACTGGCAGAATTCAGTGCAACGCAGCGCGGCACTGGTTCAGCAGGTGTTGCCGGACAACTTCGTGCCGCTGTTTCGCCCTCCTTATGGCCATCGACGTGCCGACAGCGGCGACTTCTTCCGCACCGAGCATTTGCGCGTGTCATTGTGGAATATCGACGCCGAAGACGACACCGGAAGGCTTTCTGCAGAGCAGGTGGGCGACCGTGTACTGACCCTCATGCTGCTCTGGCGCAAAGGGACGGTGGTATTCCACGATGTGGCCAACAAGGCGCAGTCGGCGCTGCCATTGCTGCTGGCCAATACCGCGCAAAGCGAGTTGATCTGGGACGATTGCCGAAATATCTCTGAAGCGCCCGAAGAACAAGGGCTGCAGAGCAGTGAAGAGGCTGCGCCGGAAGGGGAATGATGGCAGATTCGGCGTGGGTGGACTTCCGACTTTAAACGTGCGGGGTACGTCCGCCAAGTCCTATTCGTCAGGCTGTGAAATAAACTTCAAAAAACTGTCAAAGAGCTTTTTTCTGTCATCCCTTTTGCTGTATTACGAATACAGACCGCCGAAACCTGCAACACAGGTGGCGTCTTCCAAGACCCACCTTGAGCGACATTTCTGCCCTGCCTGAAGGGGAGAATCCGGCGGCCTTTTCGTGGCGCAGTACTGTCGTGGTTCTGCGTCGCCCGGCTTCTACAAAGGTGAGCGAGTATGGATGACCACGGACGCACCCCTTCCACCAACCAGCCAATCCTTTACGTGCTCGATACCAACGTATTGATTCATGATCCAAATGCACTGCTGAACTTCGAAGAACACCACGTCGCCATCCCCATGACGGTTCTGGAGGAACTGGACAAACTCAAGGCCGGTAAACATTCGGTTGCTGCCGAATGCCGTCAGGCCATCCGTCTGATCGACAAGACCCTGGGCGAAGCTTCGCCGGAGGAAGTCGAGAAGGGCGTGCCCATCGATCGTGGTACAGGCGTGCTCAAGGGCTACCTGTCGATTTTGATGAGCAAACGCGAGGAACCCAACAGCCTGCTGCCCGAGCACCTGAACGACAACATCATTATCAACCAATTGATTGACCTGCATGCGCGCAACAAGGACTTGAGCGTCGTGCTGGTGACCAAAGACATCAACATGCGCCTCAAGGCGCGCGCCTGTGGCATTGCTGCCGAGGATTACAGTACAGACCAACTGGTCGACGACGTTTCACTGTTGTCGCGTGGCTACCATGACATGACCGGTTCGTTCTGGGACCGCGTCAGCAAGGTCGATACGCGTCAGGAGCGTGGTCGTACCTGGCACCGCGTGCAGCTCACTGAAATGCTGCCGGCGGTTCATATCAACGAGTTCATTGTCGATGAGCAGGGTTTTGTCGGCTGGATCAAAGGCGTCAAGAACGACGAACTGCTGATTCTCGACATGCACCAGGAGCCTTTGCTGCATCAGGAGGCCTGGGGGCTGAAGCCGCGCGATATCTATCAGGGGCTGGCGCTGTTTGCGTTGCTCGACCCGGATATTCATCTGGTCAACCTGTCAGGCGCTGCGGGCTCGGGTAAAACCATTCTGGCCCTGGCCGCTGCCATCGAGCAGACCATGGTCACCAAGCGCTATCGGCGCATCATCGCCACCCGCAGCGTTCAGGGGCTGGATCAGGAAATCGGTTTCCTGCCCGGCACCGAGGCGGAGAAGATGGAGCCGTGGCTCGGCGCTATCACCGATAACCTCGAAGCGCTGCACATGGATGACGAAAACACCCATGGCAGTGTGGATTACATCCTCAGCAAGGTGCCGTTGCAGTTCAAATCCCTCAACTACATTCGAGGTCGCAGCTTCCAGCAAAGTCTGATTCTGATCGATGAATGCCAGAACCTGACCCCGCACCAGATGAAAACCATCATCACGCGTGCCGGTGCCGGTTCCAAAGTGGTCTGCCTGGGCAACCTGGCGCAGATCGACACCCCTTACCTGTCGGCCACCAGTTCCGGGCTGACCTACCTGACGGAGCGCTTCAAGGACTTCCCGAACGGCGTGCACATCACCCTGCAGGGCGTGCCTCGCTCGATACTGGCCGAATACGCGGAGAGTCATTTGTAAATCAGATGCATGCGGGGAGCCCATGTGTGAATGGGTTCCTTGCTTGCAGCTCACGGCTTGTAGCGTGTAACTGCCACTCCCTCTACACTTCTTGCTTCTGCCAAGGAGTAACGTTGTGCTCACTCATCTCGATTCCCAGGGTCGCGCCAATATGGTTGATGTCACGGATAAAGCCGTGACGTCCCGTGAGGCGGTGGCCGAAGCCTTTGTGCGCATGCTGCCGACGACGCTGCAAATGATCGTCAGCGGTGGTCATCCCAAGGGTGACGTGTTTGCCGTCGCACGTATCGCCGGTATTCAGGCGGCGAAGAAAACCAGCGATCTGATCCCGCTTTGCCATCCATTGATGCTCACCAGCATCAAGGTCCACCTCGCCGCTGAGGGTGATGATGCCGTGCGCATCACCGCGAGCTGCAAGCTGGCCGGGCAGACCGGTGTGGAAATGGAAGCCCTGACGGCCGCCAGCGTTGCCGCGCTGACCATTTACGACATGTGCAAGGCCGTAGACCGGGGCATGGTCATCGAGTCGGTCCGGCTGCTGGAGAAGCTGGGCGGCAAGAGCGGTCACTTCATCGCCGATCAGGCACAGGTATCGTCATGAAGGTTCAGGTCCAGTATTTTGCCCGTTACCGTGAAGTCCTGGGCGTGGACAACGAGTCCGTCGAAGGCGAGTTCGCTACGCTGGATGCGTTGCGCCAGACGCTGCTGCAGCGTGGCGAGGCCTGGCAGGTGCTTGCCGAACAGAACCTGATGTGTGCTCGCAACCAGGAACTGTGCAAGCCGACCGAGCCGTTGGCCGATGGCGATGAAGTCGCGTTCTTTCCGCCCGTGACCGGAGGTTGATGATGAGCGTTCGCGTCCAGGCGGCAGCCTTCGACCCAGGCACTGAAGTCAACGCGCTGCATGCTGCCAACCTCGGCATCGGCGCAGTGGTCAGTTTTGTCGGCTATGTTCGGGATTTCAATGACGGGCGCGAAGTGTCCGGCATGTTTCTGGAGCACTATCCGGGGATGACCGAAAAGGCACTGGCAAAAATCGTTACCGAGGCCGAACAGCGCTGGCCGTTGCTGCGCGTCGATGTGTTGCACAGGGTAGGAGCGCTGGAGCCTGGCGAGCCGATCGTGTTCGTCGGCGTTGCCAGCGCGCACCGTCAGGCGGCGTTCGAAGCCTGTGATTTCGTCATGGACTACCTCAAGACCCGCGCGCCGTTCTGGAAGCGTGAAAACACGTCAGAAGGCACGCGCTGGGTGGAAGGTCGTCACAGCGATCACCAAGCGGCTGATCGCTGGAAGTAAGCATCAGGCGTTGCTGCGTACCACGGCCCTGAGCAAATGAGTCGGCGGTGTCTCGCAACTGATCTTGCGGCCCAGTTTTTCCTCGATGGCGGGCAACTGGTAAGAGTCATCCTCACCGGCAAAACTGATCGACACGCCATCGGCGCCGGCGCGACCGGTACGGCCGATGCGGTGCACATAATCGTCCGGCACTTCGGGCAGGGTGAAGTTGATCACGTGGCTGATGCCGTCGATGTGAATGCCGCGACCGGCCACATCGGTGGCGACCAGCACGCGGATCTTGCCTTCGCGGAAGCCTTCAAGGGTCTTGATGCGCTTGTGCTGAGGCACATCGCCTGACAGCTGCGCCGCGTTAACGCCATCGCGCACCAGACGCTCTTCGATGCGCCGGACTTCGTCCTTGCGGTTGGCGAAGACCATCACCCGTTCCCAACCGTTGTCGGTCACCAGGTTGTAGAGCAGCTTGTACTTGTCGGCGCCGGCGACGGCATAGATATGCTGTTCGACGTTGTCACTGGCAACGTTCAGCGATTCGATCTCGACGATCGAAGGGTCCGTCGTCCACTGCTTGGCGAGGTTCATCACGTCCTCGGTGAAGGTCGCGGAGAACAGCAGGGTCTGGCGCTCACCCTTGTGCGGCGTCTGACGAATGATCTGACGTACCTGCGGGATGAAGCCCATGTCCAGCATGCGGTCGGCTTCGTCGAGGACCATCACTTCGACCATGTCCAGATGCACTTCGCCGCGCTGGTTGAAGTCCAGCAGGCGGCCAGGCGTGGCGACCAGGATGTCGCAGTGCCGTGCTTCGAGTTGTTTGAGCTGCTTGTCGAAGTCCATGCCACCGACGAACGTCATGACGTTCAGGTTGGTGTACTTGGTCAGGTCGGCGGCGTCCTTGGCGATCTGCACCACCAGCTCGCGGGTCGGTGCGATGATCAGCGCGCGCGGCTCACCCATGTAGCGTTCTGCAGGCGGCGGCGTCTGGGTCAGCTGTTCGATGATCGAGATCAGAAACGCAGCGGTCTTGCCGGTGCCGGTCTGGGCGCGTCCGATCGCATCCTTGCCCTTGAGGGTGAAGCCCAGTACGCCCGCCTGGATCGGTGTGCAGTACGGGAAACCCAGGTCCTGAATCGCATGCATCAGTTCAGGCGCGAGGTTGAAGTCGTGGAAGCGGGTCTTGCCTTCCTGGGGTTCGACGACGAAATCTTCGAGTTTCCAGGCCGGCGCGGGCGGTTTTGTCACGCGCTCGCGACGCGGGCGCTCGGCCCTCGGCTTGTCGGTGCGCGGCGCTCTGGCTTTGGAGGGCTCGCTGGTCGTGTCCAGAGCCTGAGTCTGGACAGCATGATCCGGTGTGTCGCCTGTGGCAGCGGGAGAGGCGGGAATAGAGGTTATCGGAATAGGCGCAGGCTGCTCAGCCTCGCTCTTACCGAACATCTTTTTAAGTGCTTTGAGCACGGTCATCTCATCAATTGGTTAAGGAATGTACGCCGAGCAGTGTAAAGCAAGAACCGTGCTCGGCGTAGTGCCATCCATGGCGAGCTACAAAAGCGGTCCGCCGCAACGGGCTCAGAGCGCTTCAGCGAAGCCGTTCAGCCAGCCAGACGCCGATGTCGCGAATTTCCTCCGGTAACACTTGATGCTCCATTGGGTATTCCTGCCATTGAACGGTTACACCCTGGGCGGTGAGGTGGTCGTAGACGGCACGACCCATTGGATAATGCACAACCGCGTCGTGCTTGCCGTGCAGGCAGTAGGCCGGGATGCGTTGCTGACTCGCCGACAGGGTCATCTCGTTGCTGAATGTAGGGGCATAAGTGGACAGCGCGAGTACGCCGCCCAATGGGCCCTGCCAGCGACGGTAGCCAGCGTGCAAGACCACCGCGCCCCCCTGGGAAAAACCGGCCAGGAAGATTCGCGCCGGGTCGATGCCGCTGTCGCGCTGCTGCTCGATCAGGTCCAGCACCTTCTGCGCCGAGGCTTCCATCTGATCATGATCAATGGCCCGGGCCTCTGAACTCATGGACTTGATGTCATACCAGCTCGGCATTTCATAACCGCCATTGACGGTCACGGCGCGCGTCGGTGCCTGAGGCAGTACGAAGCGGGTGGTGCGCAACGACTCCTGCAGCGCCTCGGCGACCGGCAGAAAATCATAGCGGTCGGCACCCAATCCATGCAGCCAGATAACGCAGGCGTCGGCGGGGCTGGAAGGTTCAATGATCAAAGAATCGCTCATGACTGCTCCATTTGTGTGCGCGGGCTCTTTTTGAGCGCATTAATAAGGTGCGCGAGTAGATAAAAAATGAAAGAAGATGTCGCAAGGTTACAAGTTTTTGTCTTGACCTGTCGCTAATTCGACTTAGCCAGCATGCTGGTACGGGCTTTGCTACAGCAGGACTGGAGTCGAGGCGCTCACATCGTTCGGTAACACTATAAGGCTATTACTTATAGCGATCGAAAAGCAGCTCGGGAGTCCATGCGTCAGGATTCGCGGCACGATTCAACCTGTACCGCTCCGGTCCGGGAAAATCATGGGGTTTCAGTCCACGGGGCCGATTCTGAATGATGAAGACGAATGACGGGATGATCCTGCAGGCAATTCATGATTCAGGCCCAGCGTTGCATGACCCAAAAATAAGCCAGCACGGGTCATTAGCGCCTCACAAAGGTGCGACGCGACTGAGACACCTACACAACAAAGAGCAAACTGGAGGTTTTTGAATGAAGATGTTGAAATCTACCCTGGCTGTCGTCACCGCCTTGGCCGCATTCGGTGTGACCGGGGCTGCCAACGCCGGTGCCACGCTTGACGCTATTCAGAAGAAGGGTTTCATCCAGTGCGGCGTCAGCGATGGCCTGCCAGGGTTTTCCGTTCCGGACTCCACCGGCAAGATCACCGGTATCGACGCTGACGTCTGCCGCGCCGTTGCAGCCGCTGTGTTCGGCGACGCCACCAAGGTCAAGTTCAGCCAGTTGAACGCCAAGGAGCGCTTCACCGCGTTGCAATCCGGCGAGATCGATATCCTTTCGCGTAACACCACCTGGACCAGTTCCCGTGATGCGGGCATGGGCCTGGTGTTCACGGGCGTTACCTACTACGACGGTATCGGCTTCCTGGTAAACAACAAGCTGGGTGTGAAAAGCGCCAAGGAACTGGACGGTGCAACCATCTGCATCCAGGCCGGTACCACCACCGAGCTGAACGTCTCCGACTACTTCCGTTCGAACGGCCTGAAGTACACCCCGATCACCTTCGACACCTCTGACGAAAGCGCCAAGTCGCTGGAAGGCGGCCGTTGCGACGTGTTGACTTCCGACCAGTCGCAGCTCTACGCACAGCGCAGCAAGCTGGCCAAGCCGGACGATTACATCGTTCTGCCTGAAGTGATCTCCAAGGAGCCTCTGGGCCCAGTCGTGCGTAAAGGCGACGAAGACTGGTTCTCGATCGTTCGCTGGACCCTGTTCGCCATGCTCAACGCCGAGGAAGCCAAAATCACTTCCAAGAACGTTGAAGCTGAAGCCAAGTCGACCAAGAACCCCGACGTAGCCCGTATGCTGGGCGCCGACGGTACTACGGCAAGGACCTCAAGCTGCCGAAAGACTGGGTCGTGCAGATCGTCAAGCAGGTCGGTAACTACGGCGAAGTGTTTGAACGCAACCTGGGCGAAGGCACCCCGCTGAAAATCAAGCGTGGTCAGAATGCCCTGTGGAATGCCGGTGGCATCCAGTACGCTCCACCTATTCGTTGATTGACCCGGCGCCCGACAGGCTTCCCAGCCTGTCGGGCGTTGTTCTGTTGGATTTTTCCTGGGGCATTTCATGGAAAAGCAAATCGTCGCACCCAAGCAAAAGCTCTCTCTGAGCGATCCGAAAGTGCGCGCGTGGTTATTTCAGATCATCACTGTCGTGGCGGTGATCGCGTTGGGCTGGTTCATCTTCGACAACACCCAGACCAACCTGCAACACCGTGGTATTACCTCGGGCTTCGGTTTTCTTGAGAACAGTGCCGGTTTCGGTATTGCTCAGCACCTGATCGACTACAGCGAAGCGGACAGTTATGCCCGTGTGTTCGTCATCGGTTTGCTGAATACCTTGCTGGTGTCGGTTATCGGTATTGTCCTGGCGACCTTGCTGGGCTTTGTCATTGGTGTCGCTCGCCTGTCTCCGAACTGGATGATCAGCAAGCTGGCCACCGTGTATGTCGAAGTCTTCCGCAACATTCCGCCACTGCTGCAAATCCTGTTCTGGTACACCGCCGTATTCCTCACGCTGCCCGGTCCGCGTCAGGCGCATGGTTATCTGGATATGTTCTTCGTCAGCAGCCGCGGGCTTAACATGCCCAGAGCGTTGCCTGCCGAAGGCGCCTGGGCATTTCTGGTCAGTCTGGTTGTTGCCGTGATCGCCATCGTCATGATGGTGCGCTGGGCCAACAAACGCTTCGAAGCCACTGGCCAGCCGTTTCACAAGTTCTGGGTCGGCCTGGCATTGTTGCTGGTCATCCCCGGTCTGAGCATGCTGATCTTCGGCAGCCCGGTGCATTGGGAACTGCCACAACTGAAGGGCTTCAACTTCACGGGCGGCTGGGTGCTGATCCCTGAACTGATCTCCCTGACCCTGGCACTGACCATCTACACTGCGGCGTTCATCGCTGAAATCGTGCGTTCCGGCATCAAGTCGGTCAGCCACGGCCAGACCGAAGCTGCCCGCTCACTGGGCCTGCGCCCTGGGCCGACGCTGCGCAAGGTGATCATTCCGCAGGCGCTGCGCGTGATCATTCCGCCGCTGACCAGTCAGTTCCTGAACCTGGCGAAAAACTCTTCTCTGGCAGCAGCCATCGGGTATCCGGAAATGGTTTCCCTGTTTGCCGGTACGGTGCTCAACCAGACCGGGCAGGCGATTGAAGTCATTGCCATCACCATGAGTGTGTACCTGGCGATCAGTATCAGCATTTCCCTGCTGATGAACTGGTACAACAAGCGCATTGCGCTGATCGAGCGGTGAGGAAAAGCGCATGACAACTCATACTTTCAAACCTGATATGCCACCACCGGGCAAAGTGTTCGGCCCTATGGCGTGGATGCGGCAGAACCTGTTCTCCAGCTGGATCAACACCCTGCTGACCCTGTTCTCCCTGTATCTGATCTATCTGGTCGTGCCGCCTATCATCAGTTGGGCCCTGCTGGACGCCAACTGGGTCGGCACGACCAAGGCAGACTGCACCAAGGCGGGCGCCTGCTGGGTGTTCATCGAGCAGCGCTTCGGTCAGTTCATGTACGGCTACTTTCCCAATGAGCTGCGCTGGAGGGTCGACCTGACCGCTATCCTGGCGATCGTCGGCGCTGCGCCGCTGTTCATTTCGAAGTTTCCGCGCAAGGCTGTCTACGGTATCGCCTTCCTGGTGATCTATCCGGTTGTTGCGTTCTACCTGCTGCATGGCGGCGCGTTCGGTCTGACCAACGTACCGACCAGCCAGTGGGGCGGTCTGATGCTGACCCTGGTGATCGCTACCGTGGGTATCGTCGGTGCCTTGCCGCTGGGTATAGTTCTGGCGCTCGGTCGTCGCTCAAACATGCCCGCTGTGCGCGTGGTGTGCGTGACGTTCATCGAGTTCTGGCGCGGCGTGCCGCTGATCACCGTGCTGTTCATGTCGTCGGTCATGCTGCCGCTGTTCATGCCAGAGGGCATGAACTTCGACAAGCTGCTGCGTGCGCTGATCGGCGTCATCCTGTTCCAGTCCGCGTACATTGCCGAAGTGGTGCGTGGCGGCATGCAGGCCATTCCCAAGGGGCAGTACGAAGCAGCCTCGGCGATGGGCCTGGGTTACTGGCGCAGCATGGGGCTGGTGATCCTGCCGCAGGCGCTGAAGATGGTTATTCCCGGCATCGTCAACACCTTCATTGCATTGTTCAAAGACACCAGTCTGGTGATCATTATCGGTCTGTTCGACCTGCTCAACAGCGTCAAGCAGGCTACCGCCGACCCGGCATGGCTGGGTATGGCCACTGAAGGCTACGTCTTCGCGGCCCTGGTGTTCTGGATCTTCTGTTTCGGTATGTCCCGCTATTCCATGCATTTGGAACGTAAGCTGGACACAGGCCACAAGCGTTAGGAGTTTTGTGATGAGTGAAGTTATCAATAAGCCTCTGGGCGCTGAAGGCATGATCCGCATGGAGGGCGTACACAAGTGGTACGGCCAGTTCCATGTACTCAAGGACATCAACCTGAATGTGCGTCAGGGTGAACGTATCGTGCTGTGCGGCCCGTCGGGTTCGGGCAAGTCGACCACCATTCGCTGCCTCAACCGTCTGGAAGAGCATCAGCAGGGTCGTATCATCGTCGACGGCACCGAGCTGACCTCGGACCTGAAGCAGATCGAAACCATTCGCCGTGAAGTGGGCATGGTGTTTCAGCACTTCAACCTGTTTCCGCACCTGACCATCCTGCAGAACTGCACGCTGGCGCCAATGTGGGTGCGTAACATGCCGAAAAAGAAGGCTGAAGAAATCGCCATGCACTATCTGGAGCGTGTGCGTATTCCGGAGCAGGCCCACAAGTTTCCGGGTCAGCTTTCCGGTGGTCAGCAGCAGCGTGTGGCGATTGCCCGTGCCTTGTGCATGAAGCCGAAAATCATGCTGTTCGATGAGCCGACTTCGGCGCTTGACCCGGAAATGGTCAAGGAAGTGCTCGACACCATGGTCGGCCTGGCTGAAGAAGGCATGACCATGTTGTGCGTAACCCACGAGATGGGCTTTGCCCGTACCGTGGCAAACCGGGTGATCTTCATGGACAAGGGTGAAATCGTCGAACAGGCTGCGCCGAACGACTTCTTCGATAACCCGCAGAGCGACCGTACCAAGCTGTTCCTCAGCCAGATCATTCACTGAGTGGACATCTGCTGAACAAGGAAACCGGGCCATGTGCCCGGTTTTTTTATGCCTGTCGTCGCTGTGCGGGTTGTATGCAATTGCGCTGAACCTTGTATTCGCGATGATTCTCCAACAGGATACCGACCCCCTGAAAAGGGTCGACATACCTGATGACCGAGAAACTGATGACTGCCAAGGCTCAACCCAGCCCCCAACCGACTACCGATCAACCCCATTCTGCTTTGAAGCGCCCCTGGCTGCTGTTGCTGGGCCTGGTGCTGGTTGCCCTCAACCTGCGCCCAGCGTTGTCCAGCATTGCGCCACTGCTCAATACAGTTTCAGACAGCCTCGGCATGTCCGCCGCCGAAGCCGGACTGCTGACCACCTTGCCGGTCCTGTGTCTGGGCTTGTTCGCGCCGCTGGCACCGATTCTTGCCCGCCGGTTTGGCAGTGAGCGCGTGGTTCTGGTGGTGCTTCTGACGCTGGCAGGTCTGGCAGTGCGCAGTCTGTTTGGCCAGATCGGGCTGTTTTCCGGCAGTCTGCTGGCGGGCGCGAGCATCGGAATCATCGGCGTGCTGCTGCCGGGTATCGTCAAACGTGATTTCCCGCGCAAGGCCGGAGCCATGACCGGTGTCTACACCATGGCCTTGTGCCTGGGCGCAGCAATTGCAGCGGGTTCGACGGTGCCGCTGAGTCAGTACGTTGGTGGCAGTTGGCAGATTGGCCTGGGTTTCTGGCTGGTTCCTGCGCTGATTGCCGCAGCGCTGTGGCTTCCGCAGGCGCGTGAGGTGCATGGCACGCATCGCGATGTCTACCGGGTCCGCGGTTTGTTGCGTGATCCACTGGCCTGGCAGGTCACGCTGTACATGGGCCTGCAATCGTCGCTGTCGTACATCGTTTTCGGCTGGTTGCCGTCGATCCTCATCGGTCGCGGCCTGACGCCGACCCAGGCCGGTCTGCTGCTGTCCGGCTCGATCATCGCGCAAGTCATCAGCGCGCTGGCGGTGCCCTATCTGGCCACACGCGGCAAGGATCAGCGTCTGGCGATCATGCTGGTCATGTCGCTGACCCTGATCGGCCTGTTCGGCTGCCTGTACGCGCCACTCGGCGGTCTGTGGGGCTGGGCGATCCTGCTGGGGATCGGGCAGGGCGGCACGTTCAGTCTGGCGCTGGCCTTGATCGTCCTGCGCTCGCGTGACTCACATGTCGCTGCCAATCTGTCGAGCATGGCGCAAGGCTTCGGCTACACCATCGCCTCGACCGGCCCGTTTGCCGTGGGCGTGGTGCATGACATGACCGGCAGCTGGAGCGCGATTGGCTGGATCTTCGCGGTACTCGGGCTGGGCGCCATCATCGCGGGCATGGGTGCCGGTCGGGCGCTGCAGGTGCAGGTCAGTAGCGAGAAGGTTTGATTTTCGATGATTGTTGATCGTTCGGACCGGGCTTGAGCTGCTTCAGGTCTGAGCCAGATTGGCCAGGGCCCATTGTTCGGCACTGGTGACGCTCAGCCCTGATTTCGCGTTGTAGGTACGGGCGACGTCCCATGCCACGCCTCGGCCCATGGCAAAGACTGCCCGGTATTTGCGCAGATTGTCATCCGGCATTTCCGTCAGATCGGCCTGCAACTGCGCAACACTCCATACGTGCCGCTCGATGTCGCGCCCCGTGACACGCTCCACAAGATCGGCCAGCCCGGCGTACGTCAATGTGTCGCCAGCGGTGTACACCACCTGATTCACAATGCGCGGCTCGTGCATCACGATGGCAGCAGTCAGCCTGCCAATGTCCTCTGCGGTGGTGACTGTCACGGCCGTATCGAGGCTGCCCAGCGCATTGATCCGACCGCCTTGCAGATCGACGACACCGAACGCGGGTTCGAACAGGAAGCTTGTAAACATACCGGTCGAGACGATTACCCACTCGGTTTGCTGCTGGGCGCGCAGCTTTTCTCGTACATCGAGTTGCTCATCGAACAGATCCTGAGGGCTGCCCCGGCCGATAAGGTCGTAGTCAACGCCGAACTGCCAGGGCAGGTAGCGTTTTATGCCGGCCTTGAGCGCCGCATCGGTCAGTTTGCGTTGAGTGCCCCGGCCAGCGGCAAAACCCGCACAACTGATTACCGTGTCATAGCGCTTCATGACAGTGGCTAGTTCATCCACGGTGGCATCGGCCAGATCGGCGGTTTCGATGGCAATGTTCAGCGCGCGGATTTCTTCGATTTCCACACGCTTGGCGGGCGCTTGAGTGCTCAAGCTGCTCTGGCGCAGCAGTACGGCAATGCTCAAGTCATATGCTCCGGCTTTCTCGACCAGCCCTCGCAGCACGGCGAGCCCAAGCTCTCCTGCGCCTATTACCAGAATGCGTTGTTTGACGTTTGCGTTATCGGCTTGCATGGTGACCCCTTTGGACAGTCTTTCAATTCAGGCGGGAGAGATGCTGGCATGCCTGTCGACATACAAAAAGTAGGCACATCGGTGATACCGGGCGGGCTGGACGCGCAGGAAGTGGTCAGACGCTCCGAAGCGGCCTGTGCTGCGCTCAGCGATGATGAGGATGGTCTCAAGCGCGATATTCTCGGCCACGCCGGAAACCGCTGGTCATTGGGCGTGGTACATGCCCTCGGCGTCAGCAGCCCTTTGCGCCATGCCGAATTGCGCCGAAAGCTGCACGGTGTCACCCAGCGCATGCTCACTCATACCTTGCGCCAGCTTGAACAGGACGGGTTGATCACCCGCCATGACTACTGCGAGAAGCCGCTCAGGGTGGAATATTCGTTGACCGACCTGGGCATGGGGCTGCTGGTACAAATGATTCCGCTGTGGACTTGGGTGATTGAAAATTCAGAGGCGTTCAGTGCAGCGCGAAATCGTTATGCGGACAGGTAAAAGTGATGGCTGATGCGCCATCAACCCTCGCCATTTTCAGCGGCGCCGCTTATCGTGCACGGATAATTCGCCAAGGGATGTGCACGCATGAACTACGAGGAACAAAGTCAGGCCAACAGCGCACTGATCACCCGCTTTTATGAGGCGTTTGCGCAACTGGATGCCGAGGCGATGAGTGCCTGTTATACCGATGACGTGCTGTTCAGTGACCCGGCCTTTGGTGAATTGCGTGGCGCTCAGGTCGGCGACATGTGGCGCATGCTGACTTCCCGGGCGAAGAATTTCTCGGTGGTCTTCGATCAGGTGCGAGCCGATGACCAGACTGGCAGTGCGCACTGGGTGGCGACGTACCTGTTCAGCCAGACCGGGCGCACGGTGGTGAACGATATTCAGGCCCGGTTCGTGTTCCGCGATGGCAAGATCTGCGAGCATCACGATCATTTCGACATATGGCGCTGGTCGCGTCAGGCCCTGGGTTTGAAGGGCCTGTTGCTTGGCTGGACGCCTTTGGTACGCAATGCCGTGAGGGCTCAGGCGCTCAAGGGTCTGAAGACCTTTTCAGAGAATCGCCGTGCCTGAGGTTGCCAGCACCGCGAGTGCGCCGCCTGCCGAACAGGCGGTCGGCAAACCCTGGTTTGTCTATCTGGTGCGCGCTGCCAACGGCTCGCTGTACTGTGGCATCAGTGATGATCCGCAGCGCCGATTCGCTATGCACCAGAGCGGCAAGGGGGCGCGCTTTTTCTCTTCGAGTCCGGCGATGGCACTGGTCTACGTTGAACAATGGCCCAGCAAGGGCGAGGCGTTGCGCCATGAGCGGCTGATCAAGAAGCTCAAAAAAAGCGCCAAAGAGGCGTTGGCTGCCAGCTACGCAACTTCATCGATCCATGAGCGTGATGCCGTCCCATCAGTTTGAGGCTGTGTGCGGGCAGGGTGCTGCGGGTTAAGCTGTGTTTTTCCCATGTGCACAGAGGCTGAACATGTCCGAGTTGATCCTTCACCACTACCCCACGTCGCTGTTCGCCGAAAAAGCCCGCCTGATGCTGGGCTTCAAAGGCCTCACATGGCGTTCGGTGACTATCCCTTCGATCATGCCCAAGCCTGACCTGACTGCATTGACGGGCGGTTATCGCAGAACCCCGGTGTTGCAGGCGGGTGCGGACATCTACTGTGACACTGCGCTGATGGCGCGGCGTCTGGAGCAGGAAAAAGCGTCGCCAGCGTTTTATCCGAAGGGACAGGAGTTCACGGTTACCGGCCTGGCCGCCTGGGCCGATTCGGTGTTGTTCATGCATGCCGTGAGCCTGGTGTTTCAGCCTGAATCAATGGCTGTGCGCTTTGCCAAGGTGCCACCAGACGCCGCCAAGGCGTTCGTCGCCGACCGTTCGACGCTGTTCAACGGCGGCACTGCGTCGCGCCCGCCTGTGGAGCAGGTCAAACATCAATGGCCTACGCTGATGTCGCGTCTGGAACTGCAACTCTCGCACGGCGGTGACTTCCTGTTCGGCGTACCGTCGATTGCCGATTTCTCGGTCGCCCATACATTGTGGTTTCTCAAGCAGACGCCGGTCACTGCACCCTTTGTCGATGATTATCCGAGTGTCAGGGCCTGGCTCGATCGTGTGCTGGGTTTTGGCCATGGCACGTTCAGCGACCTGAGCTCGGCAGATGCCATCGACATCGCCAGAAACGCCACGCCTGCGTCGTTACCGGATGAAACCTTCGTCGATCCAAATGGCTTCAAGGCAGGCGACAAGGTCGCGGTTTCTGCAGTCGACTATGGCGTCGAAGCGGTTGAGGGCGAGCTGGTGTTTACCGGCCGCGAAGAACTGATCCT
>Ga0207655_1001355_pt1 | contig 22998 bp, 21 predicted proteins | sample KBSM44metaG_FD_184398 | JGI IMG/M metagenome (GOLD analysis project Ga0207655, IMG submission 184398) | Miscanthus rhizosphere microbial communities from Kellogg Biological Station, Michigan, USA - KBS M4-4 metaG (SPAdes) (version 2) | ecosystem: Host-associated > Plants > Roots > Rhizosphere >... | reverse complement strand
AGCCCCGGCGTCAGCGCCTGAATAAGCAGCGTGGTGCCCGCGTTGTTGCGGTTGTGGCACTCGTCGCCCATGTGCAGCGCCTGGGCCAGCATCAGGCGCAGGTCGATTTCGCCGATAATCTTCATCGCGTCGCGCAGCATCGGGCCGAGCACGTCGCGCATCCAGTTCAGGCGGTCGATCACGCTCTGGTCGTTGGCCCCCATGCGCAGGATCTTCGCCATCTGCTCGCTGAGGTTGGTAAACGCGCGGTTGCCGTAGGTTTTGTTTTCCACGATGTGCATAAACATCGACGCGGAGGTGACGCCCGCCATTGAGCCCACGCAGTCGTGCTCGTGGCACGGCGAGAAGGTAATGTCGCCGGAGGCGGCCAGCCTTGCCGCGTCGTCCAGATCTTTCGCCAGCCCTTCAAACACCAGCGCCCCGGTGACCGCACCCTTCATCGCCCCGCACATGTTTTCCCAGGAGACGGGCGGACCGGCGTGCAGAATGGTGGTGCGGGTCATGCCCGGCACAACGTTAATGGCCTGGTCGTAGCCCACCAGCACCGGATGGGACTGAATAATGCGCTCAAGGGCGATTTGGTTAGCGGCGGCGATTTTCTCCGCCAGCGGTTTTTCCGCCAGCTGGTCAAGCGCCTCAACGACCTGCATATTGCCCTGCCCCGGCGGCGTCCAGTCGAGCCGGGTGACGGGTACGTGCTGTTTTTTAAGATCGTCGCTGAACATCGCAATGCCGACGTTAATGACGTTCAGCGGCTGGTTGAATAAGGTGGTCATTATGCTTTCTCCCCTTTGCAGACAAATTCGCGCGCCAGTAATCCGGTATTGGTGCTGCTGCTGGCCCAGATCACGCCAGCGTCGGTCAGCAGCTGGCACTGCTGCGACAGCGACTGCGGATCCTGGTCGGTGCCGAGCACGTAGCCGAGGATCTCAAGCGGACGGCGATCGGCCTTCGCGATGGCCTGCGCCTCTTTGATGGCGTCGAGCATCACGCCGACCGGATCCTCGTGCGCGCCGAAGCCCAGCACGAAGTCCATCACGATGACGCCCACCTCCGGGTCGCGCGCCTCCTGCAGCAGGCGGCTGATGCGGTTGGTCGGGTCGATCATCGGGTGCGGCTTGCCGTTGGTGAAGTCGTCGTCGCCGAAGTCGAGGAAGGTATGGGCTTTACTGACGCTGATGTCGCTCAGGCGCCTGGCCGGATCCGGCTGGATGTTGCTGTAAACGTCGTCAAATTTCGCAAGCGCCGCGAACATCGCCTCGTCGCACAGCGTGCCGCCGCAGAACAGGCCGCGAATGTACTTTTGCTGCGGGGTCAGGCGGGCGCGCACCTCTTCAATCAGCGGCCAGTTGAGCGGGTGTAGATCGAGGGATTCTTTTTTGATGCCGGTGAGCAGGACCGCCTTCAGCGCCGCCTCTTTGGTGCCGCGCGCAAACTGCAGGCCGTCCTCATCGACGGGCGGTTCGCTGCGGCCAAGGAAGCAGACGACAACGGGCTTGCGGCAGGCGCGGGCGCGGGCCAGCACCTTTTCCGCCACGGCAGGGGCCGGCGGCTTGGAGATGAGCGCAATCACCTGCGTGGCGTCGTCGGCCTCCAGCATCTCGATGGCGTCGAGCATCATCAGGCCGCCGATTTTCTCGCTGAGATCGCGCCCGCCGGTGCCAATCAGCTGCGACACGCCGCCACCGAACTCGTGAATGCGCACGCTCAGCTCCTGGCTGCCGGTGCCGGATGCGCCGACGATGCCGATCGGGCCGCGGCGCACCGCGTTGGCAAAGCACAGTCCCGCGCCGTTGATGATGGCGGTGCCGCAGTCCGGCCCCATCATCAGCAGCCCTTTCCGGTGCGCCAGCTGCTTAAGCGCCAGCTCGTCGTCGAGCGACACGTTATCGGAAAACAGCATCACGTTAAGGTCGTTTTCAAGCGCCTGGCGCGCTTCGCGGGCGGCGAAGGTGCCGTTGACGGAAATCACCGCAAGGTTGCTGTCCGGACGATGGGTTTTGGCGCTGGCAATCGTGGCGTAGCGCGCCTCATGGGAGCCTGCGCTCTCTTTACGGGTGAACAGCGCTTCAATAGCGGCCAGCGTTTCCTCATTCGCCGCGTCGCCTTTAATCACGATCATCAGGTCGCCGTTTTTGGCTTCCGCTAATTCCGGCGTTAATAGCCCGAGGTTTTTTAATACGCCTTTATTCATTTCCGTTGCCATAGCCACAAACGCCTGCTCGACGCCCGGCAATTTATTGGCTTTGGTGGAAACGGACATTAATGATACCGAATCAAAATAGGTGTTCTTTTTTATGACGATTTTGGTTGGCATTATTTTCTCCAGAACGCGGATAAAAGGGGGCCGCCGTCGCGCAAAATGCACGTCGGTTAAAAATACTTTTCAATTAACGGCCAGCCGGAAAAGGCTGGCCAAATGCGTTATGCGCCCGCCGCCAGCAGCAGGTCAGCTATCGCATCGAAGCCTTTTTCCCGCGCCAGTTCGAGCGGGGTTTTGCCGTATTTATCGGTCATGTGCGGGTTTGCGCCGTGATCCAGAAGCAGCCTGACGATCTCCTGCTGCTTCGCGCCGCCGTCGTTGAGCACGATCGCTTCCAGCAGCGGGGTCCAGCCGACAAAGTTGGTGTGGTTGACGTTGATATCGGTTTTTTCCAGCAGCTCGCGCACGATCTCAACGTGCCCCTTTTCGCTGGCGGGCGTAATGCCCACGCCGCCGAAACGCGTCAGGCGGTCGAGATCGGGATTGGCCGGAAGGACAGTGCGCAGCAGGGTGATATCGTTGGTCAGGCAGCTAATCAGGAAGGGGTTAAAGCAGGTCTGATCCTGTTTATCAATATCCGCCCCGGCGGCAATTAATAACGCTACGCAGTCATAATGCTTTTTCAGGCTGGCAATAATAACGGCGGTTCTTTTCTGGCGGTTGGTGGCGTTAATATCCACGCCTTTCTCCAGACAGGCTTTTAGCGCGTCGCTATTGCCCTCTTCGGCCGCCAGCAGAAATTCAGTAACGAGTTCGTTCGCAGACATATTCAGACTCCCGATGTTTTTATTTCTGTTGACCTGAGAATAGCAACAGCCTGGTCATAAAAGAATCCGCTTAAAAATGATTCATCGACAGTCAATTCATTGTTGAGGTAAATTCAACAGTCCGGTCAAAACGTGCGTCCGTGCAATCTTTTTCTTATGTTTCTCCGCGTTTTAGCGCGCGAAGCTGCATTCTGCTTATGTCTGATGAAGCCTTACTGCGTGCGGCCTACGACAAAGAGTCAGAACTGTGATCGGCTTCAAATGCGTTGTAACGGCGTTGTTAAAATATGTTCAAAACTGATGGCTGACGGGAGTGAGATATGAATTCCATCTTTACCGAAGAGAACCTGCTGACCTTCACCACCGCAGCGCGCTTCGGCAGCTTCAGCAAAGCCGCCGCCGAGCTGGGTGTCACTACCTCGGCCGTTAGCTATACCATCAAGCGCATGGAGACCGGGCTGGACGTGGTGCTGTTCGTGCGCAACACGCGCAGCATCGAACTGACCGAGTCCGGGTTTTACTTTTACCGCAAGGCCACCGACCTGCTGAACGATTTTCACGCCATCAAGCGCGGGATAGATACCATTTCCCAGGGGATCGAAACCCGGGTGCGCATCTGCATCAATCAGCTTTTGTATACCCCACGCCACACCGCCCGGCTGCTGCAGGTGCTGAAAAAGCAGTTTCCCACCTGCCAGATCACCGTGACCACCGAGGTGTATAACGGCGTCTGGGACTCCATCATTAACAATCAGGCCAACATTGCCATTGGCGCGCCGGATACCCTGCTCGACGGCGGCGGCATTGACTACACCGAGATCGGCGCTATCCGCTGGGTCTTTGCCATTTCACCGACGCATCCGCTGGCGTTTTCGCCAGAGCCGATAGCGGAAAGCCAGCTTCGTCTGTATCCCAACATCATGGTGGAAGACACGGCGCACACCATTAACAAGAAGGTTGGCTGGCTGCTGCACGGGCAGGAGGCCATTCTGGTGCCGGATTTCAACACCAAGTGCCAGTGTCAGATCCTGGGCGAAGGGATAGGTTTTTTACCGGAGTATATGGCGCGGGAGGCGATGGAAGATGGGCTGCTGATAACGCGGCGGATCAATAACCCGCGTCAGGATTCACGCATGCTGCTCGCCACGCAGCATGCGGCGACCGGCCAGGTGACGCGCTGGATCAAACAGCAGTTTGCGCCAGACGGCGTCCTGACCGGGATCTACAGCGATTTACTCTGGCGGGCCTAGCTTTTGGATTGCACCCAAAACGCGTGGATAAGGCCGGGAATATAGCCCAGCAGCGTGAGAAGGATGTTGAGAATAAATGCCCAGCCAAATCCTTTGCCAAGCAGCACGCCCAGCGGTGGCAGGATGATGGTAAACACGATACGCCAAAAACCCATAAAAAACTCCGTGCAAGCTAACCAATTGAAAATAAAAAGAGAGTATCTCTAAGCATAGCCAGTTTACCGCTTGCTGCCAGGGCGCCCTCGCGCTTTTACCTGCCTTTACCCTCTTTACACTGGCTTAAGCGCTCACCACTCAGGGGTAGAAACAGGAAATTCATTGTGCCCTGGACGCAGCGTGGGCTAAGGTGAAACGCACAAATCAATGAGGAGGTATTATGTTTTCTGTCGGTGATTATGTACAACCGCGTCAGGGCGGCCCAAAACTGAAAGTGCTCGAAGTGGACGGTGAGAACATTGTGGCGGTACAGGCCAGCAATGAGCAGGGCGAGAAATTTACGCTGAAAGCCGCAGACGTGACCTTATATACCGAAGCAGGTGATTTCGGCGTCTGCTAATAATATAACCGGGCGGCGCTCCGCCCGGCTTCTGGATTAGATCAGGAAATCATCCAGTGATTTGCCGTTTGCCAGCGCAGTGGCAATTGGCTTCGGCGTGCGGCCCTGACCGGTCCAGGTTTTCTCTTCGCCATTCACGTCGGTAAAGCGATATTTCGCCTCACGAACTTTGCGTTTTTTCGCTGGCTGACCCGCGATTGCGCGTTCTGAACCGAGCAAATCAGAAGGTGAAATACCATCGGCTTTCATCAGTTCCAGCAACGCATTAATTTTATCCTGCTGCTCAGCACGTTGTTTCTCGAATTCCGCCTGTTCGCTACGTTTCTCTTCGGCAACGATGCGGACTTTCTCCAGCATTTCCTCGAGCACGTCCAGGGATATTTCACGCGCCATCGCACGCAGAGTACGGATATTATTAAGATTCTGTAACGTCAAAGACATAATAATTGAAAACCTTTTCTTTGGGGTAAGTCGAAAAATCAACGGGTAGAATAATTGATTTCCCCGCCAATATCTACCCATCCACTCTTTTTGACAATATTGTAAGTATTTTAAAATATGAATTTTAAATATCTGAACAGGTGCCTGCATGTTTACCCGGGAATATATCCCCCACTTCAATATAAATGTTCACTTTTAAGCCAAACTGCAGAATGCTGTGCTTCAGGCCATAAGAGCCAAAATCGCACGCCATCCATAAAATTTAAGCTATTGATTTTGAATTACAAAACGGCGGTTAAGGAACATAATAACGAAGCGTGCAAAAATCGCACAATCATAGAGGATTTTGTGGACAAAAGGCGATTAAATAAAAATTAATCACTAGTTGTTAGTTTAAACGCAGAGAGATACGCTATACACACAAAACAAACCAACCTAAAGCACTAATTGCTGCGGGCAAAACGTTACCCGTGTGTCTTCTCAAGGAGTTCAGACATGTTCTCACCGCAATCTCGCCTGCGCCACGCGGTAGCGGATACCTTCGCGATGGTTGTCTACTGTTCCGTCGTGAACATGCTGATTGAAATATTCCTCTCCGGAATGACCTTCGAGCAGTCGCTTTCTTCTCGCCTGGTCGCGATCCCGGTCAACATCATCATTGCCTGGCCTTACGGATTATACCGCGATGCCGTGATGCGATTTGCGCGTCGTATTAGCCCCGCAGGCTGGGTGAAAAATCTGGCAGACGTGCTGGCGTACGTGACGTTTCAGTCACCGGTTTACGTCGCCATTCTGCTGGTCGTTGGCGCAGACTGGCATCAGATTGCCGCTGCGGTCAGCTCAAATATCGTGATTTCGATGTTGATGGGTGCGGTTTACGGCTATTTTCTCGACTACTGTCGTCGGCTGTTCAAAGTCAGCCAGTACAGCCAGGCAAAAGCGTAATATGAGGCGACTGGCCCAGGCCAGTCGCAAACCTACTGAACGTCGCCAAACAATCCCTTCAGGAATCGCTCCAGCGCCATACGCGAGCTGAAACCGTGCGGAATACCATAATGCTCATGCCTTTCACCGCCTAAATAGAGCGGAAATTGCTGATAATGATCGCAGGTTTTAATATCCGAGGCGGGCTCAGCAAATGACAAACTTCTGTCTTTCAGCGTCGGGTGAATAATGAGAGCGGTGCGCCCCATTCTTGCTTCACGGTTAACGTAAACATAATTCTCGCCACGGCGATATCCGTACGCTTTTGACGTTACCTCATCCATGGTGAACCCTTCTTTTTCAAGAACGCGCGCCACCTCATCGGGTCGTAAATACATATCTCTTCCTCATTATCATTCCTGCCCGGCAACCTTACAGTATTCAGCATTAGCAGGGCTTTCAGAATATTCCATAAACTGCCCGATAAGGCGTGACTCCCTTCAGATATTAAATTTCTGAACTACACTAAACGGGAACGCAAATTATGGAGGATCGTATGTTTAACAGACCGAACCGAAACGATATTAATGACGACGCTCAGGATATTCGTAATGATGTCAGTCAATTAGCGGACACCCTGGAAGATGTATTGAAATCCTGGGGAACCGACGCGAAGGATGATGCGGATGCCGCGAAACGTAAGGCTCAGTCTCTGCTGCGTGAAACGCGGGCCAGAATGAACGGCCGCTCGCGTACCACGCAGGCTGCCTGCGACATGGCGAGCTGCGCCACTACCTTCGTGCGCGAAAAACCGCTTTGCACGCTGGGCACGGTCGCGGCGGTCGGCATTTTCGTCGGCGCGCTGCTCAGCCTGCGCAAGTAAGCGCGGCCTGTCAGCCCCGGTAGCCTCTGGCGCCGGGGCTTTTCTTTGCCCGCTCGCCTGAAAATCCCGTACAGCCTGCCCTGCCCCGCCGGGCTCATCGCCGGGGCATAATCAATCTAAATTTCCCATATCTTGTATGGTTGAAACTTATCACAACTACATCTAGTATTCCCTTTAGCAAGATACACACAACCTGACGCGACAAATCGCGCCAGCCTTTCATTCTAAATGGAAATACGAATCATGAGCATTATTATTTACACTCGTAACGATTGTGTTCAGTGCCACGCCACCAAACGCGCGATGGAGAGCCGCGGCGTACGTTTTGAGATGGTGAATATCGACCTGGTTCCCGACGCTGCCGATACCCTGCGCGCGCAAGGCTTCCGCCAGCTGCCCGTCGTGGTTGCCGGGGAAACCAGCTGGTCTGGCTTCCGCCCGGACATGATCAACCGCCTCGCCGCTCAGGCCGCCAGTGCATGAGTGGGCTGGTCTACTTTTCCAGCAGCTCGGAAAACACGCTTCGCTTTATCGAGCGCGTCGGGCTGCCTGCAATCCGCATTCCGCTGAACGAGCGGGAGCGTATTCAGGTAGACGAACCCTTCATACTGGTCGTGCCCAGCTATGGCGGCGGCGGGACGGCGGGCGCGGTTCCCCGCCAGGTCATCCGCTTTCTGAACGATCCTCATAATCGACAGCTTATCCGCGGCGTGATTGCGGCGGGAAACCGCAATTTCGGCGATGCCTTTGGCCGCGCCGGGGATGTCATCTCTCAAAAATGCGGCGTGCCGTATCTCTATCGCTTCGAACTGATGGGGACACAGCAGGACGTAGAAAACGTGCGTAAAGGAGTGAACGAATTTTGGCAACGACAACCGCAGAACGTGTAATTCAGGCCGCGCCGGATTACCACGCGCTAAACGCGATGCTCAATCTGTACGATCGCGAGGGGCGAATTCAGTTTGGCAAAGACCACGAGGCGGTCGACGCGTTTTTTGCCGCTCACGTTCGCCCGAATACCGTAACGTTTGGCAGCCAGCAGGAGCGTCTCGACTATCTGGTAAAAGAGGGCTACTACGAAGAAGGCGTGTTGACCCGCTACGATCGCGACTTTGTCGTGACGCTGTTTGAACGCGCGCACGCCAGCGGTTTCCGTTTCAAGACCTTCCTCGGCGCGTGGAAGTATTACACTAGCTATACCCTGAAAACCTTCGACGGCAAACGCTATTTAGAGAGCTTCGAGGATCGCACCGTGATGGTGGCGTTAACCCTGGCGCAGGGGGATGAAGCGCAGGCTGAACGCCTGATGGAGGAGATCCTCTCCGGTCGCTTCCAGCCCGCCACGCCGACCTTCCTCAACTGCGGCAAAGCCCAGCGCGGCGAGCTGGTTTCCTGCTTCCTGCTGCGCATCGAAGACAACATGGAGTCGATTGGCCGCGCGGTGAACTCGGCGCTGCAGCTCTCTAAGCGCGGCGGCGGCGTGGCGTTTCTGCTCTCGAACCTGCGCGAGGCGGGCGCGCCGATCAAGCGCATCGAAAACCAGTCCTCCGGCGTGATCCCGGTGATGAAGATGCTGGAAGATGCGTTTTCTTACGCCAACCAGCTGGGCGCGCGTCAGGGCGCGGGGGCCGTTTATCTGCACGCGCACCACCCGGATATTCTGCGTTTTCTGGATACCAAGCGCGAGAACGCCGACGAAAAAATCCGCATCAAAACCCTGTCGCTCGGCGTGACGATCCCCGATATCACCTTCCGGCTCGCCAAAGAGAATGCCGACATGGCGCTCTTCTCCCCTTATGACATCGAGCGAATCTACGGCAAAGCCTTTGGCGACGTGGCGATAAGCGAACTGTACGACGAGCTGGTGGCCGACGATCGCATTCACAAGACGTACATTAACGCCCGCGACTTCTTCCAGACCCTGGCGGAAATTCAGTTTGAGTCCGGCTATCCGTACATCATGTACGAAGACACGGTGAACCGCGCGAACCCGATCGCCGGGCGCATTAACATGAGCAACCTGTGCTCGGAGATTTTGCAGGTCAACAGCGCCTCCACCTATGACGAAAACCTCGACTATGCGGATATCGGGAAAGATATCTCCTGCAACCTCGGGTCGCTGAATATTGCCCACACCATGAATTCACCCGACTTTGGCCGCACGGTGGAGACCGCCATCCGCGGACTGACGGCGGTGTCCGATATGAGCCACATTCGCAGCGTGCCGTCCATTGAGGCGGGCAACGCCGCGTCCCACGCCATCGGACTGGGGCAGATGAACCTGCACGGCTATCTGGCGCGGGAAGGCATTGCCTACGGCAGCCCGGAGGGGCTGGATTTCACCAACCTCTATTTCTACACCGTCACCTGGCACGCGCTGCACACCTCAATGATGCTGGCGCGCGAGCGTAACCAGCACTTCGCGGGCTTTGAGCAGTCGCGCTACGCCAGCGGGGAGTATTTCAGCCAGTACCTTGAAGGCGACTGGCAGCCGAAAACCGAAAAAGTGCGGGCCCTGTTCGCCCGCGCGGGGATAACCCTGCCGACGCGCGAGATGTGGCAGCAGCTGCGCGATGACGTGATGCGCTACGGCATCTACAACCAGAACCTGCAGGCGGTGCCGCCAACCGGCTCGATTTCCTACATCAACCACGCCACGTCGAGCATTCACCCGATCGTGTCAAAAATTGAAATCCGTAAGGAAGGCAAAACCGGGCGCGTTTACTACCCCGCCCCGTTTATGACCAATGAGAACCTGGCGCTCTATCAGGACGCGTATGAGATTGGGCCGGAGAAAATCATCGATACCTACGCGGAGGCAACGAAGCACGTGGACCAGGGGCTGTCGCTGACGCTCTTCTTCCCGGATACCGCCACCACCCGCGATATCAACAAGGCGCAGATTTATGCCTGGAAGAAAGGCATCAAGACGCTCTACTACATTCGCCTGCGCCAGCTCGCGCTGGAAGGCACCGAAATTGAAGGCTGCGTGTCCTGCGCGCTGTAAGGAGAAAGGATGAAACTGTCACGCGTGAGTGCCGTTAACTGGAACAAAATTCAGGACGACAAAGACCTTGAGGTGTGGAACCGCCTGACCAGCAACTTCTGGCTGCCGGAAAAGGTGCCCCTTTCAAACGATATTCCGGCCTGGCAAACGCTCGGCCACGCCGAGCAGCAGCTGACGATCCGCGTTTTCACCGGCCTGACGCTGCTGGACACCATTCAAAACACCGTCGGCGCGCCTGCGCTGATGGCGGATGCGCTGACGCCGCACGAAGAAGCCGTGATGTCGAACATCAGCTTTATGGAGGCGGTGCATGCCCGCTCCTACAGCTCGATTTTCTCGACGCTGTGCCAGACTAAGGACGTGGACGCGGCCTACGCCTGGAGTGAAGAGAGCGCATCGCTGCAGCGCAAGGCCGATCTGGTGCTGGAGTATTACCGCGCCGACGAGCCGCTGAAGAAAAAGATCGCCAGCGTGTTTCTGGAATCGTTCCTCTTCTATTCCGGCTTCTGGCTGCCTATGTACTGGTCGAGCCGGGGCAAGCTCACCAACACCGCCGATCTGATTCGCCTCATCATCCGCGATGAAGCGGTACACGGGTATTACATTGGCTATAAGTATCAGAAAGGGCTGGAGAAAGTCAGCCCGGAAAAACGCGAGGAACTTAAAGGATTTGCCCTCGATTTGCTGATGGATCTCTACGACAACGAGCTGAGCTACACCGAGGAACTGTACGCCGGCAGCGGCTGGGAAGAGGACGTGAAAGCTTTCCTCTGCTACAACGCCAACAAGGCGCTGATGAACCTGGGCTATGAGGCGCTGTTCCCGCCTGAAATGGCGGAAGTCAACCCGGCGATTCTGGCCGCGCTGTCGCCGAATGCCGACGAAAACCACGACTTCTTCTCCGGGTCCGGCTCGTCTTACGTAATGGGCAAGGCGGTGGAAACGGAAGATGAAGATTGGGATTTTTAATGTTTTTTTTACCCCCTCACCCTATCCCTCTCCCCGGAGGGGAGAGGGGATCGCTCGGTGCCGTCTTTTCTCCCTCGCCCCTCTGGGGAGAGGGCGGGGTGAGTGGAAAATAACGTTCATTAATTTAATATAAATCTCCGCATTATCCCCATAATATTTCCATGTCATCTACACTGTAATTGCCGCTTCATATTCACCTGAATCACGCCGATTCAGGTGATATTTCCCGATGCTGCGGTAAAAAATTCAGAAAAATTCAAACCACCCTCAGCCCTTTACTCATGGGTAATTCAGCCGTTTCGCTTGTGACAAAATTCGCGCTTATGGCGGGCTCAGGGTTGTCTCAGATTCTCAGTATGTTAGGGTAATGCCAGTTAACTATTTACCATGGTAATCATATCGACATAAACAAATAACAGGACACTCTCTATTGCATGGCAATTAAATTAGAAGTGAAAAATCTTTATAAAGTATTTGGCGAGCATCCACAGCGCGCATTCAAATATATTGAGAAAGGCCTTTCGAAAGAGCAAATTCTGGAAAAAACCGGGCTATCGCTTGGCGTTAAAGACGCCAGTCTGGCCATTGAAGAAGGCGAGATTTTTGTCATCATGGGATTATCCGGCTCGGGTAAATCCACTATGGTTCGCCTTCTCAATCGCCTGATTGAACCCACCCGCGGACAGGTGCTGATTGACGGCGTGGATATCGCCAAAATATCGGCCGCAGAGCTTCGCGAGGTGCGCAGAAAAAAGATTGCAATGGTGTTTCAGTCATTCGCGCTGATGCCGCATTTGACGGTACTGGACAATACCGCGTTTGGTATGGAATTAGCGGGCGTGCCTGCTCAGGAACGTCATGAAAAAGCGCTCGACGCGCTGCGTCAGGTAGGGCTTGAAAATTACGCCCACGGTTATCCGGATGAACTTTCTGGCGGTATGCGCCAGCGCGTGGGATTAGCCCGCGCATTAGCCATTAATCCAGACATATTATTAATGGATGAAGCCTTCTCCGCCCTCGATCCGTTAATTCGCACCGAGATGCAGGATGAACTGGTAAAATTACAGGCAAAACATCAGCGCACCGTTGTCTTTATTTCCCACGATCTGGATGAAGCCATGCGTATTGGCGATCGTATTGCCATTATGCAAAACGGTGAAGTCGTGCAGGTAGGGACACCGGATGAAATTCTGAATAATCCGGCGAATGATTATGTCCGCACCTTCTTCCGCGGCGTGGATATTAGTCAGGTCTTTAGCGCTAAAGATATTGCCCGTCGTTCCCCGAACGGCATTATTCGTAAAACGCCTGGCTTCGGCCCGCGCTCCGCGCTTAAGCTGCTGCAGGATGAAGACCGTGAATACGGTTATCTGGTCGAACGCGGCAATAAGTTTGTCGGCATTGTCTCCATCGACTCCCTGAAAACCGCTCTGGACGAAAATCAGGGGATCGATGCGGCGTTAATCGACGCTCCGCTTGCCGTGGACGCCGAAACGCCGCTCAGCGAGTTGCTCTCCCACGTGGGCCAGGCGCCGTGCGCCGTGCCGGTCGTCGGTGAAGAACAACAGTACGTCGGCATCATCTCAAAACGGATGCTGCTGCAGGCTTTAGATCGCGAGGGGGCACACAATGACCGATCAATCTAACCCGTGGGGAACCACTGAAGCAGCGGACAGCGCTGCGCAATCTGCCGACGCGTGGGGTTCCACGCCTGCTCCTGCCGATGGCGGCGGTGCAGCAGACTGGCTCAACAGCGCGCCTGCGCCTGCGCCAGAACACTTCAACATTATGGACCCGTTCCACAAGACGCTGATCCCGCTGGACAGCTGGGTCACGGAGGGGATCGACTGGGTGGTCACCCACTTCCGTCCGGTCTTCCAGGGGATCCGCGTGCCGGTGGATTACATCCTCAACGGCTTCCAGCAGCTGATGCTGGGCATGCCGGCCCCGGTCGCCATCATCCTGTTCTCCCTGATCGCCTGGCAGTTCGGCAGCGCGGGCATGGGGATCGCCACGCTGATCTCCCTGATTGCCATCGGCGCGATTGGCGCGTGGTCACAGGCAATGATCACCCTGGCGCTGGTGCTGACCGCCTTACTCTTCTGCGTGGTGATAGGCCTGCCGATGGGGATCTGGCTGGCGCGCAGCCCGCGGGCGGCGAAGATTATTCGCCCACTGCTGGATGCAATGCAGACCACGCCAGCGTTCGTCTACCTGGTGCCTATCGTGATGCTGTTCGGCATCGGCAACGTGCCGGGCGTTGTGGTGACCATTATCTTCGCCCTGCCGCCGATTATTCGTCTCACCATTCTGGGGATTAACCAGGTGCCTGCGGATCTGATCGAAGCGTCGCGCTCGTTCGGTGCCAGCCCGCGCCAGATGCTGTTTAAGGTTCAGCTTCCGCTGGCGATGCCAACCATCATGGCGGGCGTAAACCAGACGCTGATGCTGGCCCTGTCGATGGTGGTAATCGCCTCGATGATTGCCGTTGGCGGCCTGGGTCAGATGGTGCTGCGCGGCATTGGCCGTCTCGACATGGGGCTGGCCACCGTCGGCGGCGTCGGCATTGTGATCCTCGCCATTATTCTTGACCGCCTGACGCAGGCTGTCGGTCGTGATTCACGCAGTCGCGGCAACCGTCGCTGGTATACCACCGGCCCTGTCGGGTTACTCACCCGCCCATTCATAAAATAAGGAACAACGATGCGACATAGCGTACTTTTTGCCTCAGCGTTTGCGACCCTTGTCTCCACCAGCACCTTTGCGGCCGAGCTGCCGGGTAAAGGCATTACCGTTCAGCCGGTGCAGAGCACCATTTCGGAAGAGAGTTTCCAGACCCAGATCGTCAGCCGCGCGCTGGAGAAGCTGGGCTATACGGTGAACACCGCCAGCGAAGTGGACTACAACGTGGGCTATACCTCGATTGCCTCCGGTGACGCCACCTTTACCGCCGTGAACTGGCAGCCGCTGCACGACGACATGTATGCCGCCGCCGGGGGCGACAAGAAATTCTATCGCGAAGGCACCTTCGTGACCGGTGCGGCGCAGGGTTATCTGATCGACAAGAAAACCGCCGATAAGTATCACATCACCAATATTGAACAGCTGAAAGATCCGAAGATCGCCAAACTGTTCGACACCAACGGCGACGGCAGGGCCGACATGATGGGCTGCTCGCCGGGCTGGGGCTGCGAAGCGGTGATTAACCACCAGAACAAAGCGTTCGATCTGGCGAAAACGGTCGACGTGAGCCACGGCAACTACTCCGCGATGATGGCCGATACCATTGCCCGCTTCAAAGAGGGCAAGCCGGTTATCTATTACACCTGGACCCCGTACTGGGTGAGCGACGTGCTGAAGCCGGGTAAAGACGTGGTGTGGCTGCAGGTACCGTTCTCCTCCCTGCCGGGCGAGCAGAAGGATATCGACACTAAGCTGCCGAACGGCATGAACTATGGCTTCCCGGTGAACACGATGCATATCGTGGCCAACAAAGCCTGGGCGGAGAAAAACCCGACCGCGGCGAAGCTGTTCTCGGTAATGAAGCTGCCGCTGGCGGACATCAACGCCCAGAACGCCATGATGCACGAGGGCAAATCGTCTGAGGCGGATGTGAAAGGCCACGTTGACGGCTGGATCAAAGCCCACCAGCAGCTGTTTGACGGCTGGGTGAAAGAGGCGCTTGACGCGCAGAAGTAAAGTACTTCCCCCCTCACCCTGCCCTCTCCCCAAAGGGGAGAGGGTGTATAAAGTCCCCTCTCCCCTTTGGGGAGAGGGTTAGGGTGAGGGGTCCAAACCGCACAAACCCACACATAACAATCCCCCAACATTCACAATCATTGGTTATTATGTTTCCGGAAAAATAATCACTTAACTTACGATCCCTGAACATAATGACTAAAACCACTCACGGGCTTAGCCCGGCACTGATTCTTTTAATGTCCGTGGCAACGGGTCTGGCGGTCGCCAGCAACTATTATGCGCAACCTCTTCTCGACACCATCGCCCGCGCGTTCAATCTCTCCGCCAGCTCCGCCGGTTTTATCGTCACCGCTGCACAGCTTGGCTATGCCGCCGGGCTGCTGTTCCTGGTGCCGCTCGGCGATATGTTTGAGCGCCGGATGCTGATTGTCTCAATGACCTTACTGGCCGCGGGCGGGATGCTGATCACCGCCAGCAGCCAGTCGCTGACGATGATGATTATCGGCACCGCGCTGACGGGGCTGTTCTCCGTCGTCGCGCAAATTCTGGTGCCGCTGGCGGCAACGCTCGCCGCGCCGGAAAAACGCGGCAAGGTGGTGGGCACCATCATGAGCGGGCTGCTGCTGGGGATCTTACTGGCGCGTACCGTTGCCGGACTGCTGGCAAGCCTGGGCGGCTGGCGCACCGTTTACTGGGTGGCGAGCGTGCTGATGGTCGTCATGGCGCTGGCGCTGTGGCGCGGCCTGCCGAAAGTGAAGCAGGAAAACCACCTGAACTATCCGCAGCTTCTGGCTTCCGTATTCAGCCTGTTCACGCAGGATAAACTGCTGCGTACCCGCGCACTGCTTGGCTGTTTAACCTTCGCCAACTTCAGCATTCTCTGGACGTCGATGGCCTTTTTGCTGGCCTCCCCGCCGTTTAACTATTCCGAAGGGGTGATTGGCCTGTTTGGCCTGGCAGGTGCCGCAGGCGCGCTGGGCGCGCGTCCGGCCGGTGGGCTGGCCGATAAAGGCAAGTCGCACATGACCACCTCCGCAGGGCTGGTCTTACTTCTGCTCTCCTGGGCAGCGATCTGGTACGGACATTCCTCCGTACTGGCGCTGATCGTCGGGATTCTGGTGCTCGACCTCACCGTGCAGGGCGTACATATCACCAACCAGACCGTTATCTACCGCGTGAAGCCGGACGCGCGTAACCGTTTGACCGCCGGTTACATGACCAGCTACTTCATCGGCGGGGCGGCGGGCTCATTAATATCAGCCTCGGCATGGCAGCATGCGGGCTGGGCGGGCGTGTGTTCGATTGGGGCCATCGTCGCCGCGCTGAACCTGCTTGTATGGTGGCGTGGCTATCATCGCCAGGAGGCGATTCACTAAGATTTACATTGCTTTGGACCTCTTGGGGTGTAAAGGGGTCCTGCATCTGTTAATGTAAACGCAATCATTTATCCCAGAAATTTTAATGTGGGTGACATATTTAGTACCGGCATGAATAGTTCAGACCCCCATCCTCACCTCCTCTCTTCTATGGGTTCACTCCCTACGCTTTCTGTGCTCACCGGGTCACGGACTTACCCGGCGCTTTCTGATGGTGACATACATTTGGCGGATATAACCGCACAAATAATTCATTTACATTATTTGTCACTGTCGTTACTATATCGGCTGTAATTAATGAGGTTATGCCCAAATGGATAGTTCGTTTACGCCCATTGAACAAATGCTTAAATTCCGCGCCAGTCGTCACGAGGAGTTCCCGTATCAGGAAATCCTGCTGACCCGCCTGTGCATGCACATGCAGGGGAAACTGCTGGACAACCGTAATAAGATGCTGAAAGCTCAAGGGATTAACGAGACGTTATTTATGGCGTTGATTACCCTGGAGTCTCAGGAGAACCACAGCATTCAGCCGTCTGAGCTGAGCTGCGCGCTGGGTTCATCCCGCACTAACGCGACCCGTATCGCGGATGAGCTGGAAAAACGCGGCTGGATTGAGCGCCGTGAAAGCGACAACGATCGCCGCTGCCTGCACCTGCAGCTGACCGACAAAGGTCACGAATTCCTGCGTGAGGTATTACCGCCTCAGCACAACTGTCTGCACCAACTCTGGTCTGTTCTCAGCACCGCCGAGCGCGACCAGCTTGAGCACATCACTCGCAAGCTGCTGACCCGTCTGGATCAGATGGATGAAGACGGCGTTATTCTTGAGGCGCTGCGCTAACGCGACGACACTCTCGACAATCCAGATTTATAAGAAAACCGACAGGCCAGCACGTCACACTGCTGGCCTTTCTGACAACAGGTCGGCTCAGCCGATGTGAAAATAAGAAGATCGTGGAGAACAACAATGAGCGCAAATGCGGAGAACACAACCCCGCAGCAACCGGTCAACAAGAAAGGCAAACGTAAGAGCGCCCTTCTTCTGCTGACCTTGCTCTTTATTATTATTGCCGTGGCATATGGGATCTATTGGTTTTTAGTATTGCGTCATGCTGAAGAGACAGACGATGCATACGTGGCAGGGAACCAGGTACAAATTATGGCGCAGGTGTCGGGCAGCGTGACGAAAGTCTGGGCTGACAATACCGACTTTGTGCAAAAAGGCGATGTGCTGGTCACGCTCGATCCGACGGACGCCCAGCAGGCGTTTGAAAAAGCACAGACGGAGCTGGCGTCCAGCGTTCGTCAAACCCGCCAGCTGATGATTAACAGTAAACAGCTTCAGGCCAGCATCGACGTGCAGAAAACCGCACTGGCGCAGGCGCAGAGCGACCTGAATCGTCGTGTTCCTCTGGGCACCGCTAACCTGATTGGCCGTGAAGAGCTGCAGCACGCACGCGATGCCGTTGCCAGCGCGCAGGCACAGCTGGACGTTGCGATCCAGCAGTACAATGCGAATCAGGCGATGGTGCTGGGCACAAGCCTTGAAAACCAGCCTGCCGTTAAGCAGGCCGCGACCGAAGTGCGTAACGCATGGCTTGCCCTGCAGCGTACCAAAATCGTCAGCCCGATGACCGGCTACGTCTCGCGCCGTTCCGTACAGCCTGGCGCGCAGATTAGCACCACCACGCCGCTGATGGCGGTCGTTCCGGCGAACAACCTGTGGGTAGATGCTAACTTCAAAGAGACGCAGCTGGCCCATATGCGCATTGGCCAGACCGCGACCGTGGTCAGCGACATCTACGGTGACGACGTGAAGTACACCGGTAAAGTGGTGGGTCTGGACATGGGGACCGGCAGCGCCTTTTCCCTGCTGCCCGCGCAGAACGCCACCGGTAACTGGATCAAAGTAGTACAGCGCCTGCCCGTGCGTATTGAGCTGGATGAAAAACAGCTTGCTGACCATCCGCTGCGTATTGGTCTTTCCACGCTGGTGACGGTAGATACCGCCAACCGCGACGGTCAGATCCTCGCAAGCCAGGTCCGCAGCAGCCCGGCTTATGAAAGTAACGCCCGTGAAATTAGCCTCGATCCGGTCAACAAGCTGATCGATGACATCGTGAAGGCAAACGCCGGTTAATCCGAAGGTGAGCGTTATGCAACAGCAAAAGCCGCAAAAACCGCTGGAAGGGGCGCAGCTGGTCATCATGACCATTGCGCTCTCGCTGGCGACATTCATGCAGGTGCTGGACTCCACCATCGCAAACGTGGCGATCCCGACCATCGCCGGTAACCTTGGCTCGTCGTTGAGCCAGGGGACCTGGGTCATTACCTCGTTCGGGGTGGCGAACGCCATCTCTATTCCGATTACCGGCTGGCTGGCAAAGCGCGTCGGTGAAGTGAAGTTGTTCCTCTGGTCAACCATCGCCTTCGTCATCGCCTCCTGGGCGTGCGGCATGTCCACCAGCCTGACGATGCTGATTTTCTTCCGCGTCATTCAGGGGATTGTCGCCGGGCCGTTGATTCCGCTGTCGCAGAGTTTGCTGCTGAACAACTACCCGCCCGCCAAACGCTCTATCGCGCTGGCGCTGTGGTCGATGACCGTGATTGTCGCGCCGATTTGCGGGCCTATCTTAGGCGGCTACATCAGCGACAACTATCACTGGGGCTGGATCTTCTTCATCAACGTGCCGATTGGCGCCATCGTGGTCATGATGACGCTGCAGTCGCTGCGCGGCCGGGAAACGCGAACGGAACAGCGGCGTATCGACGCCATTGGTCTGGCCCTGCTGGTTGTCGGCATCGGTAGCCTGCAGGTCATGCTCGACCAGGGCAAAGAGCTGGACTGGTTCAACTCGCGGGAGATCATCATCCTGACCATTGTCGCGGTGGTGTCGCTGAGCTTCCTGATCGTCTGGGAGCTGACGGACGATAACCCGATAGTCGACCTGTCGCTGTTTAAGTCGCGAAACTTCACCATCGGCTGTCTGTGTATCAGCCTCGCCTACATGCTTTACTTCGGCGCGATTGTACTGCTGCCGCAGCTGTTGCAGGAGGTATACGGCTATACCGCAACCTGGGCAGGCTTAGCCTCGGCGCCGGTTGGATTGATTCCGGTTCTGCTGTCGCCGATTATTGGCCGCTTCGCCCACAAGCTCGACATGCGCAGGCTGGTGACGTTCAGCTTTATCATGTACGCCGTGTGCTTCTACTGGCGCGCGTATACGTTTGAACCGGGAATGGACTTTGGCGCGTCCGCGTGGCCGCAGTTTATTCAGGGCTTTGCCGTGGCGTGTTTCTTTATGCCGCTGACGACCATCACGCTTTCCGGCTTGCCGCCCGAGCGCATGGCGGCGGCATCCAGCCTATCGAACTTTACGCGAACGCTGGCGGGCTCGATCGGTACGTCGATCACCACCACCCTGTGGACCAACCGTGAATCGATGCACCATGCCCAGCTGACCGAAGCGGTGAATCCGTTCAACCCGAACTCTCAGCAGATGTACAACCAGCTGCAGGGAATGGGGATGACGGAGCAGCAGGCGTCAGGGTGGATTGCCCAGCAGATCACCAACCAGGGGCTGATTATCTCGGCAAACGAGATTTTCTGGATATCGGCGGGGATCTTCCTCGTCCTCCTGGGGCTGGTGTGGTTTGCTAAACCCCCGTTTGGTGCCGGCAGCGGGGGCGGGGGCGCGCACTAGTCCTGTACGACGGTTGCCCGGTGGCGCTGCGCTTACCGGGCCTACGAACGTAGGCCGGATAAGGCGTAGCCGCCATCCGGCAAAAAAACGCACCGTGTCCAAAACGCAACAGCGATTGTCATTTCCGATAAAGCAGCGCTTCTGAAATCGATTCACGATAGTGAAAAGACAACAGGAGCGCATCATGCTGAATACACCCGCCGACAAATACCAACCTTATCCCGTTATTTCTCTGCCCGACCGCCGCTGGCCGGAGCAGCGCATCACCCGCGCGCCGCGCTGGCTCTCAACCGATCTGCGCGACGGCAACCAGGCGCTTGCCGAGCCGATGGACAGCGCGCGCAAGCTGCAGTTCTGGGACCTGCTGATCGGCTGCGGATTCAAAGAGATCGAGGTCGCTTTTCCTTCCGCCTCGCTGACGGACTTCAACTTTGTTCGCCAGCTGATTGAAGAGAACCGCATTCCGGATGACGTCACGATTCAGGTGCTGACCCAGGCGCGGGAAGATCTTATTCATCGCACTTTCGAATCACTGCGCGGCGCGAAACAGGCCACCGTCCATCTCTACAACGCCACCGCCCCGCTGTTCCGCCGCCTGGTGTTCGGCATGGAGAAAGCGCAGATCGTCGAGCTGGCGACGCGCTCCACGCGCCTCATCCGCCAGCTGTGCGAAGAGAACCCGGACACCCGCTGGCAGTATGAGTATTCACCGGAGACCTTCTGCTTTACCGAACCGGAGTTTGCGCTGGAGATTTGTGAGGCGGTGGCAGAAATCTGGCAGCCGTGCGCCGAGCGTCCGATGGTGATCAACCTGCCCGCCACCGTCGAGGTGAGCACACCAAACGTCTATGCCGATCAGATCGAGTATTTCTGCCGCCACTTCAGCCGCCGCGCCGACGTCTGCATCAGCGTGCATCCGCATAACGACCGCGGAACCGGCGTCGCCAGCGCCGAGCTGGCCGTGATGGCAGGCGCAGACCGCGTGGAGGGCTGCCTGTTTGGCAACGGGGAGCGCACGGGCAACGTTTGCCTGGTGACGCTGGCAATGAATCTCTACAGCCAGGGCGTTAGCCCAAATCTGGACTTCAGCGACATGAACCGGGTGGTGGAAGTAGTGGAAGCCTGCAACCAGCTGCCGGTGCATCCGCGCCATCCGTGGGCGGGCCGGCTGGCCTATACCGCCTTCTCCGGCTCGCATCAGGATGCAATCAAGAAAGGCTTCGATGCCCGCCAGCCGGACGAGCGCTGGGAGATGCCTTACCTCCCCGTCGATCCGCAGGATATCGGCTGTACCTACGAAGCGGTGATCCGCGTGAACAGCCAGTCAGGAAAAAGCGGCAGCGCGTGGCTTATCGAGCAAAACCACGGACTGAAGCTGCCCCGCGCCCTGCAGCAGGACTTTAGCCAGCACGTGCAGCAGGAAACCGATAGCCACGGGAAAGAGATGACGCAGAATGCGCTCTGGCAGCTGTTCCGCGCCCGCTACGGGCTGGTGGCGACGCCGCAGTTTGCGCTGCAATCCTACCGCAGCGACAGCCAACAGGACGGCCAGCTGCGCTTAACGGCAAGCGTTGCCACGCAGGGGGGAACGCGCCAGCTGGAGGGTCAGGGCAACGGGATGCTCTCTGCCGCCGCTCACGGCTTAAGCCGCTGGGTTAACGCCCCGTTTGTGATTAAGGACTATCACGAGCATACGCTGGGCGAGCGCAGCGATAGCCGCTCGGTGGCCTATATCCGCTGCCTGTTCCAGGACGGCAGCAGCCGCTGGGGCGTGGGCATTGACAGCGACGTGGCGCGCGCGTCGATTCAGGCGCTCTTTAACGCCGTCAGTCGTTCTTAAAGTAATCGCTGGGGGAAATGCCCATCACCCGGCGAAACATTGCCGTGAACGCGCTGTGGCTGCCGTAGCCCAGATCAAGCGCCACGCGCAGCACCGGCTGGCCCTGCGCCAGCCGCACTAAGGCTTCCAGCAGGCGCGCCCTTCTCACCCACTCGCTGTAGCTTAATCCGGTCTGCTGCTGAAAATGGCGGTTCAGGGTGCGTTCGCTCATTCCCATCATGCTCGCGGCCTGCGTGCTGCTCCAGCTCTCTCCTGCGGTCTGGCGGATGTGACGACAAAGATGACGCAATGCTTCACTTTCCGGCTCCGGCAGGTGAAACGGCAGCACCGGCATGATGCGAATTTCATCGAGGATCAGCTCATAGATCCGTTCATCGCGGCTGCCGGGTGCGTAGGATTCCGGCAGCGTCAGGCTGGTGAGGATCAGCTCGCGCAACAGGGGTGAGATCTGCACGATCTGACAGGTCGCCGGGAGATCGGCGCGCGCCAGCGGATCGATAAACAGCGTACGGGCGGCAACGTTGCCAGTGATGCGAAGGGAGTGCTGCGTCCCCGCCGGTAGCCAGACGCCGCGCCCGGGCGGCACCACCCAGCAGCCGGATGCGGTATCAACCCGCACCACGCCGCTCAGGCTGTGCAGCAGCTGCGCGCAGTCGTGCTGGTGCCACGGCTCGCTGTCGCCATGAACGTAATCATGGGCGAACGGAACGAGGGGGCGATGGGTAAAGGAGAAAGTTGAGGTTGTGGTCATGGGGTTAAACCACCCTCACCCTACCCTCTCCCTGTGGGAGAGGGAAAAGGTGCACTAGATGTGCAGTTCCTGCAGTTTTTCTTTTGGCAGGGCCAGCTCGTCGTTGCTGTTCACGCGAACGTCACGCTCGATGATGTGACGCGCGATCTCCTGCGCTTCTTCCAGAGAGTGCATCTGGTAAGTCCCGCACTGGTAAACGTTCAGCTCAGGGATCTGGTTCTGCTCTTTCACCTTCAGCACGTCCTGCATCGCCGCTTTCCACGCGTCCGCAACGCGCGTCTCATCAGGCACACCAATCAGGCTCATGTAGAAGCCGGTACGGCAGCCCATCGGGGAGATGTCGATAATCTCAACGCCGTTGCCGTTCAGGTGATCGCGCATGAAACCCGCGAACAGGTGCTCCAGCGTGTGAATACCTTTTTCCGGCATCACTTCTTTGTTCGGCACGCAGAAGCGCAGATCGAAAACGGTGATCGTGTCGCCGTGCGGGGTGTGCATGGTCTTCGCCACGCGGACTGCAGGTGCTTCCATACGGGTATGGTCGACAGTAAAGCTATCTAAT
>Ga0207655_1001353_pt1 | contig 23000 bp, 12 predicted proteins | sample KBSM44metaG_FD_184398 | JGI IMG/M metagenome (GOLD analysis project Ga0207655, IMG submission 184398) | Miscanthus rhizosphere microbial communities from Kellogg Biological Station, Michigan, USA - KBS M4-4 metaG (SPAdes) (version 2) | ecosystem: Host-associated > Plants > Roots > Rhizosphere >... | reverse complement strand
TTTCAGCTGCGATTTTCCTTTATTCACCTGATACCAATTTGGCATCGGTGGCGGTGCTGAATATGGATGATGCAGGTGATACCGTGGCAGCTGTGGCGATGAGTATTTTGATTTTACTCACCTCATGTGCAGTCAAGTTGCTGCATTGGTTATTCACTCGGAAAATGATGGTGTCAACACAACGTTGGCGTGAGCAAACACATTCATAACAAATTGATCTTTCAGTCAATCTTTTTAATTAACTAAACCATTTGAATTGAACGCTTTCTTTTAGGCGCTGGGGATTTTGCGTGCTAAAAAAAGTAGATAAGGTGGAAAAGACAATGAATACAGCACAATTTGACTTAATTATTGTCGGTGCAGGCATTTTAGGATTATCGGCTGCGATCCAAGCGGCAGAACAAGGTTTAAAGGTACAAGTCTTTGAAAAATATGCACAACCTATAGGTGCGACTCGCCGTAACTTTGGCATGGTTGGGACTTCGACGCTAAGCCGTCCTGATGCGAAATGGCGTGAATATGCTTTGGCAACCCGTGAATTTTATCAACGGATTCAGGCACAAGCCGATATTTCATTTCAACAGCGAAACGGTTTGTATCTCGCCAATACCGAACTTGAATGGCTAGTATTAAACGAGTTTGCTCAAGCTGCAGCTGATTATCAGATTTCTGTAAGTCTATTGTCTAAGCAGCAACTGTTTGATCAATATGCTTATTTAAACCCAGAAACTGCGCTACGTGGCGCTATGGTGTTTCATGAAGATTATTCAGTTGAGCCACATTTGGTGGGACTGCGTTTGTTGCAATATGCCGAAAAACTTGGTGTACAAATTTATTGCAATGCCTCAGTGGTACTGACGCAATTTAACCAAGGTATGGCGCATATTCGCTTGGCATCAGGTCAAACATTTACTGCAAATAAAGTCATGATTTGTCATGGTGAAGAGACACAATTGTTGTATCCCGAGCTCTTACAACAAAAAGGTTTATTGCGTTGTACTTTACAAATGGCATTAACCAAACCGCTAAAAGTCAATCTCAAAGCTTCGATTTATTCAGGATTGTCGATCTCTCGTTATCCCGCTTTTGAGATTTGCCCTAGTCATCAAGATTTACGCAATGAATCACAAATCGATTTAGTTGAAAAGTACGGTATTCATATCCTGATTAAACAAAATGAATTCGGACAAATTATTTTGGGCGATAGCCATGAATATTATCCGATTGAAGACATACCACAATTTAATCAACGTGAAGAAATTAACCAATTCATTTTGCAATATTGCAAAGAAAATATTGGCTTAGAACTACCTGAAATTGAATCTCGTTGGAATGGTTACTATCTGACTCATCCTACGGAATTGGCATGTGTGATAGAAGCTGAAACCAATATTTTCCTTGTTAGTGCGATTGCAGGCAAAGGCATGACCACAGGCGCAGGATTTATGAAAGAAATGTTAGAAAATTATATTTTGTAATCTGGTTTAAACCAGATTTGTTTATACTGTATGAAATTGAACAAGGTTAGGCGAAATGAACGCACAAATTGAACTTGCAAACACAATTGAAAACGATGTTGAAAATAAATACTTACTGTTGACACCGGGACCATTGTCTACCTCGAAAAGTGTGCGTCGTGTGATGCAACGTGATTGGTGTACTTGGGACAAAGAATATAACGCATTGGTTCAGGAGATCCGCAGTCGTTTGGTGGCGTTGGCAACTGCAAAACCTGAACAATATAGTGCTGTGTTGATGCAAGGCAGTGGGAGTTTCTCTGTAGAAGCAGTGTTAGGTTCGGCGATTCCAAAGGATGGTAAAATTTTAATTATCAATAACGGGGCATATGGTGCACGCATGGTGCAAATGGCTCGATGTTTAAAAATTGACGTGGTGGAATTACGCTACCCTGAAATGCAAATCCCTCAACTGGCTGATATCGAAAAAGCACTTGAAGATGACAATATCACTCATGTGTCATGTGTGCATTGCGAAACCACCACAGGTTTATTAAATCCAATTCAAGCGATTGGACGCATTGTCAAAGCCAAAAACAAAGTGTGGATTGTCGATGCGATGAGTTCTTTTGGTGGTGTACCAATGGACATTGCAGAGCTTGAAATTGATTTCTTGATTTCAAGTGCCAATAAATGCATCCAAGGTGTACCAGGCTTTGGTTTTATTTTGGCAAAACGTGAGCAATTACAAGCGTGCAAAGGTTTGGCTTGTTCAGTCAGTTTAGACCTATATGACCAATGGAACACCATGGAACAGCATAATGGTAAATGGCGTTTTACTTCGCCAACTCATGTGGTGCGTGCTTTTTATCAAGCACTTTTAGAATTAGAACAAGAAGGCGGAGTAACCGCACGTTATCAGCGTTATTTCAATAATCAACAACGTTTAGCCGCAGGTATGCAAGCGCTTGGTTTTGAAATGGTCTTAGATCAAGATGCACCACAATCTCCAATTATCACTACATTTTTATATCCAAATGAAGCCGATTTTAGCTTCCAAGCCTTGTATGAAAATCTGAAACAAGCAGGGTTTGTGATCTATCCCGGCAAAGTCACCGACTTAAATTGCTTCCGTATCGGCAATATCGGAGAGATTTATTTAGATGATATTGAACGGCTTTTAACAGCGATTGAGCACTATCGTATTTGATTGGAATTCACAGCTCCTTTACTTGTGCCATTTATGGCTCAGGGCGGAGGTTTGGATGGGGAGATTATAAATCCTCTCCCTAGCTCTCCTTTTAAAAGGAGCGGGCGCTGCCATTAGAAATTAAATATTACGCAAAACTTAACTTACGCATTACAGCTATTTTTAACTTTGAGAAATGAATAGGATAACCTTATGAACACTTCAAATTCAGCATTACAAGCCGTCGTTTTTGATTGGGCAGGTACAACAGTAGATTTTGGTTCACGCGCACCAATTTTGGCATTTATGGCTTTATTTGCAGATAATAAAGTTGAAATTTCAATTGAAGAAGCACGTGCACCAATGGGTTTAGAAAAACGCGATCACATTGCGGCAGTTTTGAAAATGCCACGTGTTGCAGATGCGTGGAAGCAGGCACATGGTGCTGAAGTGACTGTGGCAGATATTGACCGTTTATATCAGGACTTTATTCCATACCAATTGAAAAGCATCCCAAGCTGCTCAAAATTGATTCCGGGTGCATTAGACGCTTTTGCTGATATTCGTGCCCGTGGTGCAAAAATTGGCAGTAATACTGGTTATGCTTCGATGATGATTGGTCAATTGGTGCAAGATGCAGCTGATCAAGGTTATGTGCCTGACTGTACTATCACAGCCAGTGATGTGAAACATGGCCGTCCATATCCTGAAATGCTGTGGAAAAATCTAATTGAACTTGATGTGTTAGATATTAAAACTGTGGTGAAAGTGGATGACACAGTGGTTGGCATCGAAGAAGGTTTAAACGCTGGTTGTTGGACTGTGGGCTTGGCCGTCAGTGGGAATGAAGTGGGGCTAAGCTTCGAAGAGTGGTCTGCACTATCAGCGTCTGAACAACTAGGTTTAAAAGAAAAAGCATACGCAAAAATGAATGCTTCAGGTGCACATTATGTAATTGATAGTATTGCTGACTTACCTGCGGTATTGGATGCGATTGAACAGCGTTTAGCAAATGGTGAAAAGCCTTAATAGATGATGAATACCAGTCTTTATGACTGGTATTTTTTTAAAGCTGAAATATAAAATCTTTTTTGTTAACTCCCTCATACTACTTGAAAATATTTTAATCAGCCTGAGTGTATGCTTGGTTGTTTGTAGTGAACAAAACTAAGATTCAAATCTATTTAATTAGAAGATGAGTGCGGTTTTCCAAAATTATTTTTATACAACCTATGTTGCCTAATAGCTTCCATTCAAAAATTTTGTCATGTAAGTTGCTCTACAAATAATGATGACTATTCACATGTATTTGTTTAGATGGTATTTAGCCAACGGGACGATTTTCTTGGCTTCACACAGCATCTCTAAAGTTGTATCTCAGCTTTTTCAGCAAAATGAACTGATGAGTTACTTTTCGTTCTTTTCATATCCTAAACAACAAAGTCGCCAACAGCTGCTTAATTAAATTCAGAAATATTTTAAATATTATCAATAGGTTTTATTGAATATGAGAAAGCTGTAAAACCTATTCCTTATGGATTGAGAAATCGACGATCTGCTTAGACAGATAAGCGACTTACAATATTTACACAGTCAAGCGAATAAACGTGATAGATCATGAAAATCTTTCAGCTACTGAGCAAGCTCAAAACTGGAAAAATAATTTAATGTGCTTTTAGAAAGGCCGAAAAGAAGAAATTCGGCAACAGTCAAAACTAAAAGATATGAGGACACTGCGTGATTTAGCCAAACAAATGCAGTCACTTCATTTATGTAATCAACCAGAATAAATGTGCCTGCAGAGCTTTGAATATATCCATCACCAAGGAGGGTAAATAGGATTGAGTAAATAAGGCTTTTAGATGACAGCTTTATTTATGAGGAGCACTATGCAAAAAAACAAAAAATGCATGGTTATAGAGGATTTATAACGTGAATGATGCTGATTTCTAAATAAAAGAAATTCAGCTAACAGGGAAATATATGAAACAGACTTTACTCACCGCCAGTATTGTGGCTTTGGCCACATTGGCTATGCCAGTTTTTGCTTCTGGTTTACAGAGCGTTAGCAGCAACTATGTGGCTTCTGATTATGCAAAAACCAAATATCCAGTTGTATTTAACCATGGGATGTTTGGTTTTACTCGACTCGGTCCTACAGCTTTTGGTATGGATTATTTTTATCAGGTTCTTCCCGATTTGGCACGTAATGGCGCGAAGGTTTATGCAACACAGGTTTCTCCACTAGAATCCACCGAAGTTCGTGGCGAGCAGTTGCTACAACAAGTAGATGAAGTTTTGGCACTCTCAGGAAAGTCAAAAGTTAATCTAATTGGTCATAGTCATGGTGGACCGACCATTCGTTATATTGAAGCCATTGCACCTGAGAAAGTCGCTTCACTCACTGCTGTTGCTGGAACGTTTAAAGGGTCCAAAGTGGGAGATGATATGTTGGATAATCCTAGTGAGAAATTTTTATTTACAATCCTAGGACAGTATATCGTTGCGCCAGTGGAACTACTCTTACAAGGTAATCCTGATTTGCCAATTAGTCTGGATCGCTCATTGAAATCATTAAGTGAAAAGGGGTCTGCTGAATTCAATGCGCGTTTCCCAACTGCAGCAATTCCATCTGATTGTGGCAATGGTCAGAAGATTACCAGTAATGGGGTTTATCATTATTCGTGGACAGGTAAAGCTCAAGCAACCAATCTACTTGATGTCATTGACGTTGCCATTTCCACCATGGCACCGAGATCTTATAAAAATAATGACAATGATGGTTTGGTTAACCGTTGCAACGCACATTTCGGCCAGGTGATTCGAGACGACTATAATCAAACACACCTAGATGAAATCAATCAGATTTTGGGCTTGAAAGCATGGTTTGGACCAGATCCTGTGTCACTTTATCGTCAACAGGTCAATCGTCTAAAACTTGAAGGGTTATAAGGGTATATCATAAGCAATAGACCCTAAGCACATCATAAAGGAGTCTGAATATTCAGGCTTCTTTTGTTTAGAACACAATGATTGGCTTTAGGTTTAATCTTTTCTAAAAATTTAGATTTTTTTTATCTATGAATAGAAAGCTGATAAAGATTTATTAGAGATCTTTGTAAAAGGGGAAGATGACATCCATGTCGATCATTACACTTGTCTTTAAGACCAGTTTTATGCTGATATCCTTATACAGATCATAACGAAATCATGCAGGTATAGACTTTATAAAAAATCCACCTTTCCTGTTTTTACATCATAAATACCACCTGCAATGCCAATTTCACCTTCTTCGACCATCTTTTTCAGTACTGGACTATTTCTTAAGATATAGGCAATATTATTTTGTACATTTGCAATGGTCACCGCCTGAATGAAATTACTGGTGAGTTGGTAATCAGTCATTTCTTTATGTACGTTTTCTGCCGCCTGCATAATCGGTTTAAGAAAATATTGTACATGTGGGGTTTCGTTGAGTTGAGTGATATCCTTTTTTTGTTCATACATCTGACAAGCCGCTGTCACTGCACCACAATCTGTATGACCCAATACTAAAATTAATTTGGAACCCTTACTCTTACAGGCGAACTCTAGAGAACCCAATACTTTTTCTCCCGCAATATTTCCAGCAATGCGTAGACTAAATAAGTCACCAATACCGACATCAAAAATCCGTTCTGTTGGCGCACGTGAATCCATACAGCCTAGAACTGCTGCAAATGGATGCTGTCCAGATTGTGCAGTGACCTGAATTTGACGAGCAATATTATGATAAATCCGTTCATGATTAACGAATCGTTGATTGCCTTCTTTGAGTAGCTGAAACACTTGTGCAGGCGTAAGTTGTCGTTGAATTTCCTGAGTACTGACATCAATATCCAGTTCTTCTTCTTTGATTTCGGGGTAATGTATTTTAAAGCCAATTAGTTTTACATCGATGCTATTTTCTGCAGCTGTTTCATCCCTAAAATCTTTAATTACTTGATATACATCCGGATCAATATAATAGGTATTCGACGCATCGATCACTACAGTATCACCACTGACTATTTTCTCTAAGGCAGAAACCAACGCTGAACGATTTAAAAAGCTAATATTGGGTGCCAGTTCAATACGGGTAATATTTCCATGCAAATGTGCTTCGTGGATGATACGAACACCACGGAATAAATTATTTTTTAATACAATGATAAAACTAATCAACAGCCCTAATAAAATACCGATAAGTAGATCCGTCGCGATAATTGCAACAACCGTTACAATGAAGGGTAGAAATTGCTTCCATCCTTGAGCATAGATCCGTTTAAAAAGTGAAGGGCTGGCTAATTTTACGCCAGTTAAAATTAAAATAGCGGCAAGGGAAGATAATGGAACAACATTGATTAATGGTGTCAGGAATAAAACCGCAATAATCAATAAAACACCGTGAAAAATTGCAGAGAATTTAGTCTTTGCACCACTTGCTGCATTGACAGAACTTCGAACAATCACTGAGGTAATCGGCATACCTCCAATTAAACCAGACATGGTATTTCCGATACCTTGGGCCACTAACTCTTTGTTTGGCGGAGAGGCACGCTTTTGCGGATCCATTTTGTCCGCAGCTTCTAGATTTAATAGTGTTTCAAGCGAGGCGACGATCGCAAGCGTAATGGCACCTGTATAAATTATAGGATTATTCCATTGAGTGAAGTCAGGGAAACTGATAATTGATTCAACACCTGAAAAGATATTGGGAAGATTGACCAGATGTTCAGTGCTGACTGCGAGGCTGGAATTGGCACTGATAAAAAAATAGTTTAAGAGTCCCGCAAAAATAACCGCAATAAGTGCAGAGGGTACAACCATTTTTTTTAAAGGTGTTTTATCCCACAATAAAATAATGAATATACTTGAGATACCAATGATTGCCGCACCATAATCAAGATGCTGTAATAGGCCTGTCCCTTCGGACCAACGTTGTTGAAGAATTTCGGTTTTAATCCCAAAGAGTAGAGGAAGCTGATTGATGATCAAGATTAACCCGATGGCAACAAGAAGTCCCATAATCACATTGGTTGGGATAAAATTTGAATAGGTTCCCAACCGAAATAACCCGAAAAATAATTGGATGAGACCCGCTAAAACCAAACAAAATAAAAAAGCTTGATAGTTGCCTTCAAGCTTATCTAGCTGTGTTAAAACAATAGCGGTAAGCCCAGCAGCGGGACCTGACACACTGATATGAGAACCACTCAAATAACCGATAACGATTCCACCAATGACACCTGCAATAATACCGGAAATCAAGGGTGCACCTGAGGCACTGGCTATACCTAAACAGAGCGGTAGAGCGACTAAAAAAACAACTAAACCTGAGAGCAAATCATTTGTATAAAACTTTCTTCTGGGAACCAATTCCTGTTGCATAAATATTCTCGGCAAATTTATAAGTTTGATATGCATCTGGATACAGCCTGTTTCATGCTGTACACCAAACTTGCCTAAGTTAGATGAGAATGTGTCGGTAAACTTTAATAAAGACCAAATGACAACAGATTATGAAAGAAACTCTATATCAGCTTTACAAATGATAAATTTTTCTGAATATTAAAGAAATTCTTAAATATTTGTTCGAGTAATTTGGTTAAATTATAAGTATTTTAATACGTTAATTTTAATTTGATTTTTAGGTTTTTGGCTAAAAAGTGCTGATGAAGTCTGTATAACTTATGGCTTGAGCAATAAGGAATGTTGATGTATTTGTTTTTTAATAGGTAAGTTTTACTTGCGAGCCGTGAGATCCTTTTCCAAAAAATTATTCAGATGTAAAACTTTTATTGTTTTTATATTGGGTTTTGTAGCGTTTATGAAATATTTTAGAAAATATGTTTTTTCACGTGAATTTAGTTGTTTATTTGAGTGGATAAAAATGAGTATTGTGGTTTTTTAACTACACAATGCTTGCGGATATATTTACTTTATCTACTCATCTGTTGGCGCTATATCATGTGAAAAAACATGTTATATTTCATTTGTATCTGAAATGGATTTTCAACTAAAACGGTTTGTTGAGTACAACTCGCTTAGTAGGGTGCAGGAGCTGATACAATTTCATTAAAAAATACTTTTTACCTTCACGACTATTTTTAATATTATTCGCAACGTTGATTTTGAAAACTTTTGAGCTATAAATGTCAAAAAATATAAATGGATGGATTACTAAATGGATAATTATTTAAGGGACTAAATTGAAGACGACATTCGTTTTTTTAAAGCTAATCAAGCATATTAACAAGTCAGATATTTATAAATTATAAGTATTTTTAATAGCTTAGTGTTTATTGATGTGATTCTGAAATTGTGTATAAAAACAATGCGGATACTTGATCAATAAATATTTGTAATGGGGGTATTTATGGTCGTTTTATCCTATTTAAAAAACCAAAACAAACATTTCAACGCCGTAAAAAACCAACAAATAACGATTGCAGCTAAAGCAAATATTATTATCTGTATCGCATTTTGCCTATTTTGGACAATATATTTTAGCTTTGCTGAGATGTGGTTCATTGTTTGTATTGATATTTTTTTTACAACAATGTCGATCTTCAGCTTATTTTTGATTTATATACATCGGATTTCAGCGGGCATATTGGTTTCACAAATTGTCCTCTTTGTTTTTCCTGTGGTTTTTTGCTTAATATTTGATGTTGCTACAATAGACTACCCCAGAGTTGCGCATTTATTTCTTCCAGCAGGAGCCATATTGGGATATTTGAATTATCGAAGAGATCCCAATGCGTTACAGTTAATTTTAATTATCTTATCAATTGCCGCTTTTATCTTTTTTAGCGGGAGTGTGTTTACTTTAGATGGAGCAATACCTTTAGCTGAAAGCATTCGAGCTTATGGTGGTTGGATTGCAATATCCGTTGCCACTTTAATGATTTGTATCTCAATTTTTGTGATGCAATTGGAGTTGCAAATTGAAAACAAGTTGGTGCAGGATCTACGTTTAGCGCTTTCAAAACAACAGTTTGAGCTCTTTTATCAACCTCAAGTAAATTCTTCTGAAAAAATTATAGGCGCTGAAATTTTGTTACGTTGGCGTCACCCGACACTTGGTTATATCCCTGCAAAAGATTTTATTCCTGTAGCGGAAACTTTGGAGTTAATGCCTAAAATTGGAGATTGGATACTGATTCAGGCAAGCAAGGTATTACAAGACTGGCGTAAAAATGAATCTACAAAGGATCTTACACTTTCAGTCAATATAAGTGCTGATCATTTTATGCAAGAGAATTTTGAGCAAATCGTGACCTCTATGGTGCAGAGAAATGCAGTGCTTCCATCCCAACTCATATTAGAAATAACTGAAAGGGTTGCGTTAAATAATATTGAAAGTGTTATAGAAAAAATGGGTTTTCTGGATAAAAATGGCATTCAGCTTGCTTTAGATGATTTTGGTACAGGTTATTCATCATTAAGCTATTTGCAGAAAATGCCGATTAGCCAAATCAAAATTGATCAGAGTTTTGTACAAGCGGCTTTAGATGATGAGCGGTGTAATAAATTGGTCTATGGGATTGTTAAAATTGGCCTTGATTTAAACCTGCGTGTTTTAGCAGAGGGGATTGAGACCGCAGAGCAATTTAATCGCTTTCAAGAAAATGGTTGTACTGAATTTCAAGGCTATCTATGGGGATGTCCAATGCCTTTAACGGATTTTATGAACAAAATAGCTGAGGAAAATCATTAAAGTTTCCGAGAAAAATCATAGAAATAAGAAAATAAGCTGTTTTAGTTCTACCTTTGATTCAATGCTTGTATTGTATAAGTATTTGAAAATTAAACTCTTATAAAATAAATATTTCCTAAGTTAGCTAAGTTTTGGTGATAAGTCGGTGGAGGTGTATCTTCGTTAATTTATTAAGTAACGTGAGTTGTGCAATATTTATTCTTGACTTGCATTGTCAATGATGTTGATTTAGCTAACCACCTATAGTAATTTTTCTGACCACAAGTTTTCTTATCAAGCTTATTAAAAATAAATAAAGAGAATTATTATTGGAAAAATATATGATTCTTTAATATAAAAATAGTTAATTAATTCAATGTTTTTGATTTATTTTTGTTTGGAATTTAATCTCTTGAAATGTGGAGCTATTGTGAATTATTTATAAAAAATTGTATATTTGTGTAGTTTTTTAACACTAAAATTATTAATGATTATTTTGACTTGCAATAGAATAAAAAAGTTATTTTTCATATCTTTAATATATTCTCATCCAATATTCTTATATGCTGCTGAAACTACATCTAAATTTGGTATTGTTGATTTAACACCCGAAATTATTCTTCAAGATCAACGCATTAATGAATTAGAGAAAAAGTTAACTGACGAAAATATACTTTTAGCACCACAACAAAAAATTGAAAAACTTAGTCGTGATCTTGTCATTGTTTCTGAAGTCCCCTGTTTTGAAATAAAACAACTCAATTTCGTTATAAATGACACATTACAGAGAGAAAATCAAAATATTTTCAATAGTTTATTCTATAATTTGAATCAGCCAAATTTTGTTGTCGGACAATGCATTGGCACTCAAAGCCTACAAAATCTAGTGAAATATTCGCAAAATGAGCTGATTAAACAAGGATTGATTACCACTCAGATTGTAGTCAACCCACAAGACTTGACTCAAGGTCGTCTAGTTTTAAATATTCATGTAGGTCGAATTCATCGAATACTTTCAAAAGATAAATCTGTAAAGAAGGTAGAGATCTTCACTGCATTACCGATAAAAAATCATGAAATCTTAAATCTTAAAAAAATTGATCAAGGTTTAGAAAATTTAAAACGAGTTTCAAACAGAGATGTAGATATCCAGATACAGCCCGCTGTAGCTCAAGATGCTACAGAACTCGTTGGTTATAGTGATCTTATCGTAACATCTAGACCTTATAAAAAATTAGGATTTAGCTTGGGTGTTGATAATTCAGGTTCAAAAAATACAGGAGAATATATCGGTAGTTTGGGGATTAGTTTAAACAATCCTTTACATTTAAACGATTCTCTTAATATCAACTTAAGTCATTCTCTCGATGATTGGAAAAAAGACTTTAATCAAAGTTTTTATATTAACTATTCACTTCCATTTCGAAATTATGAGTTATCTGCAACTCATAATGAATATAAATATGAGCAAAAGATAGCCGGCTTTGATGCTCCAATTTTATATAGTGGAAAAACTAAACAAAGTAATTTAACACTTACACGCATAATCAGCCGTGGTTCACATCATAAAACCAGTATTTATACCAAGGGTTATCATAAAGAAAATCAAAACTTTATTGAGAATATAGAAGTAGGTGTACAACGTAGAGAAACTACGGGATGGAATGCTGGTCTTCAACATCGACAATATATTGGCAATGCATTACTTGATTTGAATCTTGATTATCGACGTGGCACTGGGGCATTAAATGCTCAATCTGCACCAGAAGAAAGAATTGTTGATATTTATGGTCAATCTTTACCTGTGGAAGGATATGCTCGCGCTCCGCTGTGGAGTGCTGATATTCGCTACTCCCAGCCTTTTACAATTCTAAATCAACTTGTTCAATATCGCTTAAATTGGCGCGGACAATTTGCACCCAAAATTTTAGTTCCTCAAGACCGTTTTTATATTGGTGGACGTTATAGCGTCCGAGGCTTTGATGGCGATGTCATGCTGTCTGGGGATAACGGTCATTATTTACAACAAGAATTTAGCTGGAATTCACCTATTCCTGCGACTCAGTTTTATGCAGGTATAGATCAGGGATGGGTCAATGGACGAAATAGTTATTCTGGACAACGCCATTTGATTGGAAGTGTATTTGGTACACGTAGTTATTTTAAAGGTATTTATTTAGATACCTTTGTAGGGCATGGCATTGAGGCACCTAAGGTCATTAAAAAAGAATGGGTTACTGGCTTTAGTTTAAATTTTTCATATTAATCAAAAAACTTTTTGGAACATTAGAAATGAATAAAAATCGTTATCGTATTATTTTTAGCAAAGCAAAAAATATGTTTATTGCTGTTGCAGAGAATATTAAAAGTCAGAGTAAAGCTACAGGTCAAAGTACTCACTCAACTCCAATTATAGAGTCAGTTAATACACAGGATTTAAAATCATTTCATGAATTATGGCAAGTGAAAAGTATTGTTGCATCGATGAGTTTATTTGTGACATTTTCACCTGCCTATGCGCAAATGCAGGTTGATCCGAATGCTCAAGCTGCACAAAAAGCCAGTATAGGTGTAGGGAAAAACCAACAGGGTCAAAATGTGCCCGTTGTTAATATCCAAACACCTAAAAATGGTGTGTCTCATAATGTCTATAATCAATTTGATGTATTGCAACCAGGTGTCGTATTAAATAACAGCCGTAATGGTGCAGGCTCAGTGATTGTAGGGCAAGTAGGAGCCAATCCTTATCTACAAACTGGTGAGGCGCGAGTTATTTTAAATGAAGTAAATTCTGCCAGTGCTTCACGCTTTGAGGGAAATCTTGAGGTAGCTGGACAACGTGCAGATGTGATTATTGCCAACCCATCTGGAATTAATATTCAGGGAGGTGGTTTTATTAATGCCAATAAGGCCATTTTCACCACAGGTAAAACACAGCTAAATCCTGATGGAAGTATTCAACAGTTTGTGGTGGATCAAGGGAAAGTTAATGTCAGCTCAACTGGAGTCAATCCAGGGCTTGGTGGTAATAATAATAATGCTGATTATGTCGATATCTATGCAAAAGCAATAGAACTCAATGCTAAAATATATGCTAATCAAGATTTACAAGTGATTACGGGTTCAAATACGATTAATCATGATTTAAGTGCAATTACACCAAATAAAGATAGTATTACTACGCCAACAGTTGCACTAGATGTAAAAGGATTAGGAGGTATGTATGCTAATAATATTTATATCATAGGAACAGATAAAGGTTTAGGTGTGAACAATAATGGAATTATTTGGGCACCTCAAAGTTTAGTTATTAGCAGTTCTGGTAAAGTTATTAATGCTAATTTTATGCTGAATAATACCCCAGATCAGCTGACTTATCCTGGTGCAAAACTGATTGACGTCAGTGATATACAGAACTCTCAATTACAGCCAAGCCTAATTAATATTCATACTGAAGAAGGTGTAGATATTATTAATAATGGTAATATAATGACTAACGGGAATTTATTTTTTGATTCTGGTCAAGATATTAATTTAAATAAATATAGAATTAAAAAGCATGGTGTTGGTGTTGGTGTAGTTTCATTAAATGCTATGGGTGATATTAATTTAAATGATAGTGCTATTGTTGAAAATTTAGGTAAAGGTGGGAATATTTACTTAAACTCATTAAATACTAATATTAATTCAGGTAGTTATCTCTATAGTTTTGGTGAGTTATCTATATTTAATTCAAATAATTTAAATATGAATAATGCATCGTTATTTTCTGCTTTTGATTCTATGAATATTTTTTCGAGAAATATTTCAAATATTTCGAATAGTCAGATGGTGAGTAAGTATGGTATTAATTTAGTAAATAAAAAAGATTCTTACTTTTCATCCATAGGATTACCATTATCTATTACAAATTTGAGTAATAATTCAATTTATACTGGAGTAGATGGTTTTAATTTGTCTAGTGAAGCAGATGTTGTATTAAATCAAATTAAAATTAATAATAGTTATGGTGAAAGTCCGTTTAATGTTAATTCTCAAGGGGATATTACTTGGCTGAATACTAATGATTTATCTAAAGTGACTGTGGGAAAGCTAAATTTAAGTTCTAATGCTAAGCTTGATATTATGGGTACACAATTTATTGCTAGTGATGGTATTAATTTGCAAGGAAAAGAATTAGCGATTAATACTAAATTAAGATCGAATAAAGATATTAATTTAAAAGCTTCAGAAAAGGATGTGAATCTTAATCAAGGTGCAGAATTATCTGCAATTACAGACATCAATGTAATCGCTCTAAAAGGGAATTTAAATTCAAACAATCTTAAAGCCTCATCAGAAAATGGAAAAATAGCTTTATTTGCATATGGTAATAATAATTTTCAAGCAGATTCCAATATCCTAGCAATAACAGATTCAACGAAAATTGATGCTAAAAAAGATATTACGATTGCATCAATTGGGACAGGTAATGTTAATATTTATGCTGCGACATTGAACTCAGTAGAAGGCGGAATAAAAGTACAAAGTGAAGCAGCTAATAAAATTAAAGATAGTAATCTTAATGCTAAAGGAAATATAGAATTATTCTCAATAGAAAATTTGGTATTGAATGGAATAAATGTAAAATCGCTACAACATACAGCAATTAATTCTAAAAATAATGTTTATATTAATAGTCAGGTTGGTGACGATAATGTTGCTATTTATAATGAAGATAAAACTAGTCAGTTCAAGTCTGATGGTGTAGTTTCTATAACTGGTGGGAAAAATATTAATGCTCAAAATTTGAAACTAACAGGAGGTGCTATATTAATAGAGGCAGGTGAATATTTTAATACACCTAAATCTATTGAGATGAATGCAATAGGCAGTGATTTACTTCGAACTGATCAAAAACTAAATAGTATAAATGGTGATCTCACTGTACAGACCAATAATGCTTTAACTTTTGACCCAAGAATCCATAAATTAAGTGCCGCAGGTGACTTTGATATTGTTTCTAAAAACGGTGAAATTACTTTATTAGGTCATAGTGGTACGAATGGAAATGGTTCAGAAGAAGTTATTAAATTAAATGCAGTTAATGGAGGAATAAGTTTAGAAGGGACTCAAGTTCAGCTGCAAGGATCACAGTTAGATGCTCAAAAAGATATAAAAGTAGTTTCCAGTAATGGCAATATTTTAATTTCTGGATTGAAAAATAATTTTAAAAATTTTAGAACAAATAATCATACAGAATCATTTGTGGAGCAAATGCTGGAAATTGATAATAAAATTATATCTGTTAGAAATGAACAAAAATATCAAACAGCAAATATTAAGCGAAATGAATTAATTAATAAACAAAAAAAAATTAGAGATGCAGTATCTGAAGCAATATTTAACTCACAATCAATTGGAGAGGGAGAAAGTGCAAAACCAGTGCCAATATTTGATTTTGATACAGCAAAATATGTTGAAGAACCAGATGGTATATTTATAGTGTATTATCCGAAATATGGTGAGGAAGGGGGGAGTGCTTCACCAACATCAAGAGAAATGATTAAATATACGAATATTTTAGTTAAAGATTTAAATAACTATAAAAAATATTCTGATGAACTAAAGGCGCAAGATATTATTATTGTTAATAATGATACGCAAGTTAAAAACTTGAATGCAGACAAGAGTCTAATTCAGAAAATTCAGACACTCTTTCAAGGGCCAACCAATGGTTATGAACATTTAGGTGCTGAGTTAAAAAGTTTAGAAGGTAATATTCGTTTAAATTCTGCAAAAGGTATCTCTATTTCAGGTTCTGATTTAATTGCAGTAAAAGGTAATCTTGATATTGAAGCACAGGCTTCACTAGAACAAAGTTATATCACATCTTCTCAAATAAATGGTCAATCAAAATCTTTAGGGGCCAGTATAATTATTGATGGAACACGGGATTTTTATGATAAAGGTGGAGAAAATGATGCTAACTATATTATGCGAACATTTGTTAATCCCTCATTAATTAAGGGGGAAAATGGAGTAAATATACGCACAGTTGGAAAAACAGATCAAGATAATCTGATTTTACAAAGTGCAGGTATTGTAGCTGCAAATGGTGATGTCAAGATCGAATCATTTAAAAATATTATATTCGATGCCGCTGTAGAGCAAAGTTATGATCGTACAACAACAACTGAAAAAAAATCTTCTTGGGGTGGGTTGAAAAAAAAATATATAACAACACGTACTGAGAAAGAAAATCTTGATGCCGCATCAGTTGAAATACAAGCTAAAAATATTTCTATAGAAAGTAAAGAGGTTGGCAATCCAAATAATAGTATTGACATTTATTCTGGAAAATTTGATGCAGAAGGAAATATTTCTATTCGTTCAGGAGGTAACATTAATTTTTATACAGCAAATGAATCATTTATAAGTAATGAAGATGTTACTAAGAAATCTTCCTTTGCTGGTATTAAATATAATGATTCAAAAACTAGTTCAACTCGCTCTCAAGTATCGCAAATTCCAGCCACATTAAAAGCGGATTATATTGGAATTAAATCGGACTTTGATACTCGATTAGTTGGTACAGAGTTTGAATATTTAAAGGGTGCAACTATTGAGTCAGGCGGTACTACATTTATTCAGCCAGCTATTACTAATATTACTGAAACGCTTAAGAAGGAAAAAAAATCTGTAGTCTGGCAGTCAATGCAAGACAAAGGCGCAGTATCTGAGACTGCACAATTACCAAGTTTTAATGGGGCAATGCTACCTGTCTTTAAAGCTGATGGGGGGTTAGTTGTTCAGATACCTGTTGGTGAGCAAGACCATAATAAAGTACAAATTAAAGATGAAATTTTAAGACTTGCAAATCAACCAGGTAATCAATATCTCAAAGATTTAGTCAATCGTAATGATGTGGATTGGAACAAAATTATTCTAGCTCAGAAAGATTGGGATTATAAATCACAAGGTTTAACAGGAGCGGCAGCGGCAATTATCGTTATCATTGTAGCAGTGATTACTTATGGTGCCGGTACTGCAGTGGCAACAGGAGCTGCAGGTGCAGGAGGTGCTGCTGGAGGAACTACAGTTGGGATGGGAGCTAGTATGCTAGGCGCAGCTGGTGTCACAACAACTACAGTAGGGGGTGTTACAACAATAACAGGTATTTCAACATTAGGAGCTATGGCAAATGCAGCCGTAACAACACTAGCTACACAGGCTAGTGTTAGTTTAATTAATAATGGTGGTGATGTTGGAAAAACACTAAAAGATTTAGGAAGTAAAAATTCAATTAGAAATTTAGCTACTTCAGTAGTAACAGCTGGTGTTATTAGCCAGTTAGGTAATGCTGATATTATGAAAGATTTAGGAAATATGACTAAATCTAGTGATTTCATAGTAGATATTGCTGGGCGAACTGGAATGGCATTAATAAACTCTGGTGTAAGTGCAGCAATAAATACTGGAATTAATGGCGGAAGCTTAAGCGAAAATTTAGAAGCAGCATTGTTAAATGATTTAGCAAGTTCATTACAGGGTTCTTTATCTGAGCAAGTAGGTTTAGAGTTTGATATAGAAAATAAAACATTAGTAGATGAGATTTTACATAAAGTTGCACATATTGCATCTGGCTGTGTTGCTGGAGCAATACAACAACAGTGTGAAGCAGGGGCAATTGGAGCTGGTGTTGGTGAAATTGTTGCGGGTTATTTTGATAAGCCGGCGGATACAGCAAGCCAACAAGAGAAAGATGCATTTAGGGCGAAAGTACTTGCGACGACAAAAGTTGTTTCTGGTACTGTTGCAGCATTGACAGGATATGATGTAAATACTGCCGCAACATCAGCTGAAAGTGCTATAAATAATAACTATTTAACTTCTCAACAGGTTAAGAATTTTCATAAAGAAGCAAGTGACTGTAAAAGTAATCAAGCCTGCCTTAAAAATGTAGACAATAAATATTTTGGTAAAACCGTTTATGATAACCAAGGAAATGTAATTTCTGGGTTTTATGGTGCAAATCAAGAAGCTTTTAGAAACTGTAATACTACGGAATGTAGAATTCAACATGGCACAGCCTTAATTGCGGGGCAATTAGCTTATAATGAACTCAATCAAGATTCTATAAATCCAAATTTGTGGATCAAGGCTAAGTCATATATCACTAATGGTGGCGTATATAGTTATGTTGGTGATAAAGATCAGACTTATGTAAATGGTGTTTCTCAGGTTTTAGGTTTTATTGAGGCTAAATGTGGTGGAGCGCTTAACGAAGCTTGCCAAGCGAAATGGATTGAGAGAAATAACCAACAGAAAAGTGCTTTTTTAACTTTAGGAGGTTTGTTACTTTCGCCTGCAATTTTAAAAACAGTTTCTTATAGTGCAAGTACTTTAAGGGGTTGCTTAGTTTCACCAACATGTTCGACCAATTTAAAGCTTACAATTGATGCTGCCATAACAGATGGATCTATCTATGGGGCTGGAGCAACTGCAGTAACTTTACCATCTAAGCAAATTTTACAGAAAGAATCTTCAAAATTAGGTTCAATTATAGCTAACGCCTTTAGATTAGAAACACCAAATGCTTCACTTGGTCTTTGTTTTTCAGGAAAAGAATGTTTTGTAGCTGGGACATTAGTAGAAACAGATCAAGGATTAAAACCAATAGAAAAGTTTATTGGTGGTGAGTTCGTATGGTCTAGAGATGATATTACATTAGAGTACGACTATAAGCCTGTTATTGGTTTGAGCCGAACAGAGAATCAACCCATATATGAGGTTGTAATCAATCATCCTAACGGAAAGAATGAAACGTTGGAAACCACACAAGAGCATCCATTTTGGGTTAAAGATATTGGCTGGTTAAAAGCATCATTATTAAAATCTGGAATGGTTGTTTATGACCGTAATAATGATCCTTTAACAATAGTTAGCCAAGTATTGTTAGCTAAAGTTGCTACTGTATACAATATTGAAGTTGAAAGTACGCATACATATCATGTCGGAGAGCTTGGTGTTTGGGTACATAATGCATGTTGTAATGTTGAGTCGTTAAAGTTTACCTTACAAAAGTTGCATGCAAATGGTGATAATCCATTGCTAAAAAATGGAGGTAAACAAATAAACCAGATTTCAAATAATTTAATGAAAGATCCAGATATAGAGAGTTTATTTAAAATTATAAATTTACCCCAAATTCAAAATGCTAAAGGTGCAGCAGATTTAATGAGTGCGTATTATAGTAGTTCTTTAAGACCTTCTGTAATACAAGCGCTTAATTATGCAGATGATATAATCAAATCAAATCCAAAATCGATTATTGAATTTGAAGCAAAGCGAATTAATGGAAATAAAGGCACAACTGATATTATTGTTAAAAATGCTCAAGGAGTTGTAACTCATGCGATTGAACTTAAGGGGCTTGATACAATAACACCGACAAATGTAAGCCGTAATATTAGTGAGGCTATAGGTCAACTTCACCAAGCACAGAATGCACAAACAAAAATAGCTAGAATTGAGGTTAGAAATGGCTACTCAAGCACTTTATCTTCTGATGTAATTACACAGATACAAATTCTTAAAAATAAAAATCCAAATATTAAAATTGAAATTCAATTTGCAGATGGAGTAGTAAAAGTATGGTAAAAGTCAATAAAGATATAGATTGTGTGGCGGTATGGTATTTAGATCATTCCGAAGATATTAGTTGGAAAGAAATGAGTCAATATCAACAGGCACATCAAAATATTGTTTATTTTACTAAATTACTTAATGAGTTTAGAAAAATTGGTTTATTGCAAGTAAAAAAAATAACTTTGGATGCTTGGGGAGTTATATATAAAAATCCTTCATTAATCATTAAAAATAATATAGTCGAGATGAATGTAGATACATTTGATACTATTCAAAACTCTGAAAAAGTTAAATCAGTTCAACCTACCGATGTATGCAGTGAGTTATATTGGATAAATCTTTTCAAAGAATGGTCAGGAGAAGATTTTACGTTTCCTACAAATGTTGATCTTTTGGGAGATACATTATTGTATAGGGGGGGGCATAAAGAATGGGAAAATAATGTGCTTTCCCTACATTTAAGTTTGAAAGGTTTTTATATCAAGACATATGTAACTGATTGGATGCCATTTCAATTAGATGGAGTTACACCAAATATTGATTATAAATCAAATTTTTTTCGCTTAAGAGATACTTTAGCTAATTTTTCAGATACCTATGGATATGTGATTACTGGGGAGATAACCCGTTTTGCTGTTGTGGATGGTTTAAATATATCAAACCATGTAAATTTAGAAGGTGAAAGAATTGGCCTAGATATCGATGGTAATTTTTTAGACTAGATAGCTCAAGTAAAATAGGGAAGTTTACTTCCCTATTAGAACCCTGTAAAAAGAATACTTTTAGCTGATTTATGGATTGATTAAAGTACTTTAAATCATATATAAGTTTTAATTGACGAATTTACTAGAATTTGTTTTATTTAATGTTTGATTTAAGGCAAACATTTAGCAGAATCAGTTTAGGAATATCAAAGCATTAAGAACTTTATATTTATGTGTACTAAGAAAATGAATAAAACCTTACTTGCTATGATAGCAACAGTATTTCTTTTTACAGGCTGTGCATCAGTTCCACTTGCTAATAAGGAACTGAGTGCTACTTCAAAACAGTTTAAACAGCCTGAACAGGGTAAATCTGGGTTGTATATTTACCGTACTGGCGGATTGGGTACGACAATTAAAAAAGACATTAAAATCAATGGTCACTGTATTGGTGAAACAGCCCCTAATATTTTCTTCCATGAAGAAGTTGCTAGTGGTCAGGAATATACCATTTCAACTGAATCTGAATTTTCACCAAATGACCTTAAACTTCAAGCAAAGAGTGGAGAGAATTATTTTATCAAACAGTATATCAAACCAGGTTTGCTGGTCGGTGGGGCTGGACTGAAATTGGTGGATAATGCACAAGGTCAAAAAGCGATACAAAAACTAAAACTAGCAGAAAAGGGCAAATGCGGTAAATAAAATATCGACGCTTCATCATCTGACGTCGGTTGAAAAATCATACATTTTGAATGTTATATATCTGAAAATCTGGGCAGCCTACATGATGATTTACTGCCCAGATCATTTTTAATGACTGCCCATTTTATTGATAATTCTAATAGGCACCACCGTATATCCTTGACCAGTATCAGGCCTTGGTTCTAAAAACGTTTGAATTGGCAGATTAGTAATAGCGTTAGCTCGCCATAATCCCACGCCATTTACAAGTTCAGTCACAGGTTTTTTTGTTTCCAAATCATTAATCCAAAATACACAACCTTCTTGTTTATTTGGATTTAATTCATAACCGACTTGGTATCTTTTATTTGGTTCAATATGGACTTTGACTAAATTTGTATAGTTATAAGAACCTTGACCACACCAAATTTGTAAATCATGTTCACCCGCTTGCAGAATTAAAGGCTCTTTGAGCTGATGATAGCCATGCTCTACTTTCTTTTTATCTACTGCAAAGACAAAAGCAATCGTGTCTGCTAAATATTTACGATCATAGAGATCACCAATGATGGTTGCTGTTTGTGATGATGCTTGAGGTGGAGAATAGTATTCAATAGCAGGTGTATTTTTGGGCGTACTGATACAACCAGTAAAAATGATCGGTACACTTAGAATTGAGATTTTAAAAAATAGATGCATATTCAATCCCTCTATTTATTAATAATGACTGGCATATAAATTTGTTGAGGTTGATTTACTACTGTATGAGCAAATTGCTTATCTGTGACTGCTTCACCGGTAGTTAAATTTTCAATCCAAAACTGAATACCTTGTTTATGGCTGTTTTTATCCGCTTGATTGGTTTTGATTTGATATTTTTGCCCTGTTTGAGCAGTAAAATTGAGCTCACCTGAAGAAAATAATTGCTGAGCATCAGAGGTGAAGCGAACGGTTGTCTGTGTGGGTAGAATTGAATAGATTTTATTCCAGTCTTTTGATCGGTTTAATGTGACTTTGCCATTGATTTGATTAATATAAATACGAGCTTTTATGAACTTTAAAGGGGTGCTCGTTTCTTGGAAACCTTGAATTGTTGCGAGTTGTGCTGAATCAATATTTTGAGGCATTTGATAAAGCAGCTCTTTTGGGATTTCTGCAAGTGCAAATGGTGAAGAGCATAAAGCAACAAATAAGGTTATTTTGATCAATTGATTATGCATAAAATAAACCTCTAAAATGAGAACACTATTTTTAGAATTTTACTAAGTATTCTGACTTAGCAATTTATTATAAAGAGGATTGGTTCAAGATGCTAAACCTATAATTATTTTAATGGCTTTTTTTGAAACTTCATTATACCTATAGATAGAACACATTAAAATTTGGGATAAAAAATCCACTCAAGATAAACCATAAAAATTATTTAAATCCATAAAATAATTTAAAAACAGTGTCTTACTAAACTAGCTTACAATTTTAACCACAACCTTGTCGTAAAATGCTAAGTCAGTGTCGTCTTATGTAAAGTGAGCTGCATCTGCTGTGTTGTAGTTTTAATCATGATTTTTAAATATTGATAAAAATACGGCATGGATAGGGAAATGGCATTGAATAAA
>Ga0207655_1001351_pt1 | contig 23038 bp, 22 predicted proteins | sample KBSM44metaG_FD_184398 | JGI IMG/M metagenome (GOLD analysis project Ga0207655, IMG submission 184398) | Miscanthus rhizosphere microbial communities from Kellogg Biological Station, Michigan, USA - KBS M4-4 metaG (SPAdes) (version 2) | ecosystem: Host-associated > Plants > Roots > Rhizosphere >... | reverse complement strand
CTCACGCTTGTCATTATAGCCGGTGACCATCGCCGGTTGTCCGGCAATACGCGCCACGACATGATCGGCCAGCGGACGGTGCAGCAATCGCCCTTCTTCATCCTGATACGGCTCGCAGGAATCACTGGGCTGCCACAGCGCGACAAAGCGCTCTTCGGCAGGCGTGACGATATGCGCTTTTACTTCAAAGAAATCTTTCGGCACGAAGTTTTCGATATCTTCATCGCGACGGACCACCAGTCCGAGAACCGGGGTCTGTACGCGTCCGACGGAGAGCACGCCGTTGTAACCGGCGTTGCGCCCCAGAATGGTGTAGGCGCGGGTCATATTGATGCCGTAAAGCCAGTCGGCACGGGCGCGGGCCAGCGCGGAAACACACAGCGGAATAAAATCACGGTTGTCGCGCAACCGCTCAATAGCACGCTCGACGGCCTGCGGGTTGAGATCGTTAATCAGGCAGCGCTGGGTCGCGTGACGTTTTTCCGGCGTCAGTTCGAGATAATCCAGCACTTCATCCACCAGCAACTGCCCTTCGCGATCCGGGTCACCGGCGTGGACAACCTGCGAGGCCTCGAGCAATAAGCGTTTAATCACGTTGAGTTGTTTGGCGACGGAAGAACGCGGCTGAAGCTGCCACTTTTCAGGAATGATCGGCAAATCGGCGAGCGACCAGCGCGCAAAGCGGCTGTCGTAGGCATCGGGCTGCGCCTGTTCGAGTAAGTGGCCGACGCACCAGGTCACCACCTGATCGTTGCCACAGGCAATATAACCATCGCCCCGGCGATGAGGTTTCGGCAGGACATCCGCAATCGCGCGGGCAAGGCTGGGTTTTTCGGCAATGAACAGACGCATCAACAGGCACCTGTTTGCGGTGTAATCGCGACAAAGATTTCCATTATCCCACCCTTCATTTCACTACGTCCTCATCATGCAGAGTGGCTATGTTAGCCGCTGACGGCGTAATTAGTAAGATGGTTACAAGGATCCGCGACGGCGGTCGCTCATTTAGGCAGCAAAAAACCGGTTTAATCGGAAAAGGCCGATCAAAACCGGTTGATAAGTGAGCGGTCTGATTTTACAAATGCGTGACGAATGGCGTGCTGTCGGCCGGGATCACCTGCAAACTGGCTTTCAGTTGCGGTGTACCGAGATACAGGAAACCGACGATTTTATCGTTTTCACCACATTTGAATGCCTTGCGCACGTCCGGATGATCAGTCCACGCGCCGGTACGCCAGATGCCGTTAAAACCCTGCGCCAGTGCAGCCATCTGCATGGCATGAACCGCACAACCGGCGGAAAGCAACTGTTCCCATTGCGGTACTTTAGGACTTTCTTTGCACACGGCAATCACGGTAATAATTTGCGGTGCGCGCAATGGCGCCTGCGTGGCTTTCTCAATGGCTTTTTCATCCGCGCCGTCTTTTATGGCGGCCGCGCGCAGCACCTCACTGAAACGGGTCAGGCCGTCGTTTTCAGCAATGACAAAACGCCAGGGTTGCAGGGCACCGTGATCCGGGGCGCGCATACCCGCATGGATGATGTTTTGCAGCGCTTCACCGGCCGGTGCCGGTGCAGCCAGGCGGGAAGCAGAACGGCGGTTAAGTAATAAGTCCAAAGCGTCCATGATGTTCTCCTGAGAATAATTGCTATTTGAATTACGTTAACATAATCGTAACGCCTTTTTCCAACGGTCAACTGGCTTTCAGATAATGCATCACTGCCAAACTCTGACATGATTTAAAGCTGACATTTTTCTGGCGGGTCATTAGGATAGCGGGACTTATCTGTCTTGTTGGAGAGACCATGCGCACATTGTGGCGAATTATCGCCGGTTTTTTTAAGTGGACCTGGCGTCTTCTTAATTTCGTCAGAGAATTCATTCTCAACGTATTCCTTATTCTCATTATTCTGGCTGGTGTTGGCATCTGGTATGCCGTGCAGGACAAGCCTGTCGAAACGACCCAAGGTGCACTGCTGGTTGATCTCAGCGGCTCAGTGGTCGACAAGCCTTCCGTCAATAATAAAGTCCGTCAGTGGGGCCGCGAATTGCTGGGCACGTCGAGCAGCCGCTTGCAGGAGAACTCGCTGTTTGATCTCGTCGAGACCATCCGCTCCGCTAAAGACGACAAAAACGTTACCGGGATTGTGTTACAGCTGACCGATTTCACCGGCACCGACCAGTCTTCACTGCAGTACATCGGTAAAGCGCTGCGTGAATTCCGCGATGCAGGCAAACCGGTTTACGCCATCGGCGACAGCTATAACCAGTCACAATATTATCTGGCCAGTTACGCCAACAAAATCTATCTGTCGCCGCAGGGCGCGGTCGATCTTCACGGTTTTGCCACTAACAATCTGTATTACAAATCCCTGCTGGATAAGCTGAAAGTCACCACCAATATCTTCCGCGTCGGAACCTATAAATCTGCCGTTGAGCCATTGATCCGTGATGATATGTCTCCTGACGCCCGTGAGGCAGACAGCCGCTGGATTGGCGGATTGTGGACCAACTATCTCAATACCGTGTCAGCCAACCGTCAGATCACGCCCGAACAACTGTTCCCGGGTGCGGCGGGCGTGCTGGCGGGTATGCAGGCAACCGGCGGTGATATGGCGCAATATGCGCTGAAAGCCAAGCTGGTTGATGCACTGGCGTCACGCACCGAAGCCGACAACGAGATGGTGAAAGCCTTTGGCTGGAACAAAGACACCAAAGACTTTAATTACACCAGCATTTACGATTATTCGCCGAAGCCAAAACCGGACAACAACGATCCGCAAATCGCGGTGATCTTTGCCACCGGTGCAATTAACGACGGTGAAGAACAACCGGGCGCAGTCGGTGGCGACACCACGGCACAGCAAATTCGTGATGCCCGTCTGGATCCGAAAGTGAAAGCGATTGTCTTGCGCGTTAACAGCCCGGGCGGCAGCGTCAGCGCTTCTGAAGTCATCCGTTCCGAACTCGCGGCTGCGAAAGCCGCAGGTAAACCGGTTGTGGTTTCAATGGGCGGTATGGCGGCATCCGGCGGTTACTGGATTTCAACACCAGCCAACTACATCATCGCCAGCCCGAGCACCCTCACCGGCTCCATCGGTATCTTTGGTGTAATCAACACGTACCAGAACACGCTCGATTACGCGGGTGTGCATACCGACGGCGTGGCAACGTCACCGCTGGCGGATATCGCTTCCACCAAAGCGCTGCCGCCGGAGTTCTCGCAGATGATGCAACTCAATATCGAGAACGGTTATAAAACCTTCCTCGGTCTGGTTGCCGATTCACGCCACAAAACGCCTGAGCAGATCGACCAGATCGCCCAGGGCCACGTGTGGATCGGTTCAGATGCCAAAGCCAATGGCCTGGTTGATGAGCTGGGTGATTTCGATGACGCTGTGAAGAAAGCCGCTGAACTGGCCAAACTGCCAAAATGGCAACTGAACTGGTATGTCAGCGAGCCAAGCCTGAGCGACCTGGTATTCTCGCAGGTCAGCGCATCGGTCCACGCTATGTTGCCAGCGGCAATCCAGGCGTATCTGCCTGCGCCGGTGAGCAAAATGGCCATGGCGCTGAAATCACAGGCTGACCTGTTCAGCAACATGAACGATCCGCAGAACCGTTACGCACTCTGCCTGACCTGTGGTGATGTGAAGTAACGTTCCGTTTTGGGATAATGTGGGATAAAGAATCGCCTTAATGCACAGCCCGGAGCTTCTTGCTGAGAACTCCGGGCTTTTTTAGGGTGGGACGTCAGCCACGAAGCCTTTATACTTAGCGCAGTTGCTTTCACCTTTCTAAAAAAGAACATCTTCGATGACTAAAAAATCTATTTACGTTGCCTATACCGGCGGCACAATCGGTATGCAGCGTTCTGAACAGGGTTACATTCCGGTGTCCGGCCATTTACAACGTCAGCTGGCGCTGATGCCTGAATTCCATCGCCCTGAGATGCCTGAATTTACCATTCAGGAATACGCGCCTCTGATGGATTCCTCCGACATGACACCGGAAGACTGGCAGCACATCGCCGATGATATTCAGGCGCATTACGACGACTACGACGGTTTTGTTATCCTGCACGGCACCGACACCATGGCATTCACCGCTTCTGCACTGTCGTTCATGCTGGAAAATCTGAGCAAACCGGTGATTGTGACAGGGTCACAGATTCCGCTTGAAGCGTTGCGTTCTGATGGTCAGATCAACCTGCTGAACTCGCTGTATATCGCCGCGAATCATCCGGTCAACGAAGTCACCCTGTTCTTCAACAACCGTCTGTATCGCGGCAACCGCAGCACCAAAGCGCACGCAGATGGTTTCGATGCCTTTGCCTCACCGAACCTTTCGCCTCTGCTGGAAGCCGGGATCCACATCCGCCGACTTTCCACGCCGTCACTGCCTGAAGTGCCTGCGGCGAAGCTGAAAGTGCATCACATCACGCCACAACCTATCGGCGTGGTAACGATCTACCCGGGCATTTCCGCCGAAGTGGTACAAAACTTCCTGATGCAACCGGTAAAAGCGCTGATCCTGCGCTCCTACGGTGTCGGTAACGCCCCGCAAAAAGGCGACCTGCTGAAAGTGCTGAAAGACGCATCTGAGCGCGGCATTGTGGTGGTTAATCTGACGCAATGTATTTCAGGGCGCGTCAACATGGGCGGCTATGCCACCGGCAACGCCCTCGCCCATTCCGGTGTGATCAGCGGCTTTGATATGACCGTGGAAGCGGCACTGACCAAGTTGCATTATCTGCTCAGCCAGTCACACACTCCCGAGGAAATCCGCGAACTGATGCAGCAAAACCTGCGCGGCGAACTCACCGAATAAATAAGAGGGCGATATGAAATCTGCTTTGTTGCTGGTCGATCTGCAAAATGATTTTTGTCGCAGCGGCGCGCTGGCCGTGACTGACGGCGACGCCACGATTGCGGTTGCCAATAAGATGATGACATGGTGTAAAAGCCATGACATCGCCGTGGTGGCATCGCAGGACTGGCATCCGGCGGGACATCGCAGCTTTGCGGTGAATTCCCACGCGGAGCCCTGGACGTCGGGCGAACTGAACGGTCTGCCGCAAGTCTGGTGGCCGGTTCACTGCGTTCAGCGTGAACCGGGCGCTGAATTTCACCCGGGGCTGAATCTGCCGCAGGTGGATTTTGTGGTGCAGAAAGGCACCAATCCTGACATCGACAGTTACAGTGCGTTTTTCGATAACGGACATCGTGCTGCTACGATGCTCAATGACTGGCTGAAAGCGGCGCAGATTACACATGTGTATGTGATGGGGCTGGCGACGGATTACTGTGTGAAATTCACGGTGCTGGATGCGCTGGAGCAAGGTTATCAGGTGACACTGCTGACCGACGGTTGCCGTGGCGTCAATCTGCAACCCGAAGACAGTGCTGAAGCGGTTGAAGCGATGCGTAAAGCAGGGGCAAAAATCAGTACCTCTGAGGCAGTAACAGGCTGAATTTGTCTTCCCGTCTGACTTGATAAAGGCGCTTCAGCGCCTTTATCAGCAAACAGCACTTTCGCAACCCGCCCACTTACTCCGGCTTCAGTTTAATCAGCGTATCCTGCGTAAATTGCTGTTTCAGTTCCTGCTTGCTTTTGGTGACAATCTGCCCGTCCGTGCCAATGCTCATGTGCTGGGCATCAACATTGTGACGCGACTGATACAGCATCACGGCCTGCAGGCTGTGCTCTTTCTGTTCCGGCGTCAGCGCGACACCGTCCGGCCACTTTCCGAGTTCAACTGCCTGCGCGAGACGTGCGTAAATTTCCGGCGTCATTACATCAATAAGTTGATTAATTTCCATCTGAGCACCTTGTGTTCATCTGTATTATTCAAACGGTTTTGAATAATAGCTGAATCGATTTTGTCGGTAAAATTACATCACCATTTTCTTGCGAACTAACCGCGGGTTTTATTGCCACTTTTGCCATCCGTAAAGCTCATTGAGGCAGAGTTTATGCAGTAACGTTCACCTGTCGGTTTCGGGCCATCCGGGAAAACATGCCCCAGATGAGCTTCACAGCGGGAACAGCGGATTTCGACACGCGCCATTTTATGCGAATTATCAGTGAGATATTTGATCGCATCAGGGTTAACTGGCTGATAAAAACTTGGCCAGCCACAGCCGGAATCGTATTTGGTATCGGAGTAGAACAACGCTGACTCGCAGACCACGCAATGATAAATCCCTTCGCGGTGGTTGTGCAGCAATTTTCCGGAGAACGGAGGTTCTGTTCCGTGCTCCTGCGTGACATAACGTTGAATTTCAGTGAGTTGGTCAAGTGTAGGGGAAGATTTGGCTTCAATGCTCATGATTCTCGTTCTCTGACGAATATAAAAATCAACTTAAATAACAGTTTATAATAACAAAAAATTAACAACGAGTCTGCCCGTTTTGTCCTAAACTGTATGGCATCAGCGTTAGCCAGCTTGCAACTTGTGATGGCGATCACACTCCTGATCTTCCGGCTCTTTATATTCTGTTTTTCGCCCCCATGTGGTTGTGAGCCGATTTAAAAACGGAACGTGCAATAAGCGAGCAAGAGTAGGTCGTCGCTTTGACTTACAGCAATAATTGACACGATTCCGCTTGACGCTCAGCAAGGTTTTTGTAATTTTACAACCAACCTTTTATTCACTAAAAAAATAGCTGGTGGAATATATGACTATCAAAGTAGGTATCAACGGTTTTGGCCGTATCGGTCGCATTGTTTTCCGTGCTGCTCAAGAACGTTCTGACATTGAGATCGTAGCAATCAACGATCTGTTAGACGCGGACTACATGGCATACATGCTGAAGTACGACTCAACTCATGGTCGTTTCAACGGTACTGTTGAAGTTAAAGACGGTCACCTGGTTGTTAACGGCAAAACCATCCGTGTTACCGCTGAGCGTGACCCAGCTAACCTGAAATGGAATGAAGTTAACGTTGACGTTGTAGCTGAAGCTACTGGTCTGTTCCTGGATGATGCGACTGCTCGTAAGCACATCACTGCAGGCGCTAAGAAAGTTGTTCTGACTGGTCCTTCTAAAGACAACACCCCAATGTTCGTTATGGGTGTTAACCATAAAGAATACGCAGGTCAGGAAATCGTTTCTAACGCATCTTGCACCACTAACTGCCTGGCACCACTGGCTAAAGTTATCAACGACAACTTCGGTATCGTTGAAGCACTGATGACCACTGTTCATGCAACTACCGCAACTCAGAAAACCGTTGATGGCCCGTCTCACAAAGACTGGCGCGGCGGCCGCGGCGCATCCCAGAACATCATCCCTTCTTCTACCGGTGCTGCTAAAGCAGTAGGTAAAGTTATCCCAGCTCTGAACGGTAAACTGACGGGTATGGCGTTCCGCGTTCCTACTCCTAACGTTTCTGTTGTTGACCTGACTGCACGTCTGGAAAAACCAGCGTCTTACAAAGAAATCTGCGCAGTAATCAAAGCAGCTTCTGAAGCAGGCGATCTGAAAGGCGTTCTGGGCTACACCGAAGACGACGTAGTATCTACCGACTTCAACGGCGAAAAACTGACTTCCGTATTCGATGCGAAAGCAGGTATCGCGCTGAACGACAACTTTGTGAAACTGGTTTCCTGGTACGACAACGAAACTGGCTATTCAAACAAAGTATTGGATCTGATCGCTCACGTTTCCAAATAATTGGTTATGTGAATGAACTGATTGAAGGGCGACGCAAGTCGCCCTTTTGCTTTCTGTCGGATGCACTTTTTTATCAGCACATGAGTGCGATCAAACAGACGGGTTTGGTTCATGTGTAGTCTTGGTTCAAAATCGTAATTGTTTAACCCTGACAGGATTTTAGATAATGACAGAACAACTCTTTTCTCTTCCGATCGTAAACCAAATCTCTACCTCCGTTAGCCAGCGTCTTGTCGACGAACTGCCGGTACTCGTTGTGACTCATCCGAAAGTCCGTGCTGCCATTGCCCTGCAAGGTGCACATCTGTTGGCATGGCAGCCTGAAGGCGAAGAGCCGGTGCTATGGATGAGCAGCGCCAGCGCGTTCAAAGAAGGCGTTGCGATTCGTGGCGGTATCCCTATCTGCTGGCCGTGGTTTGGTCCGGCGGGCAAACCCTCACACGGTTTTGCACGTAACGTTGCGTGGGAACTGACTGACCACAAAGAAACTGACGAAAATGTGGTACTGACCTTAACGCTGAAAAGCTCCCCTGAAACACTGGAATTATGGCCGCATGCATTCACGCTGACGGCACGCTTCACGCTCGGGGCAACCTGCCACATCGAGCTGGAGTCGACCGGTGATTTCGAAGCCAACAGCGCCCTGCACACCTATTTCAACATTGGCGACATCGCCGATGTCACTATTAAAGGCCTGGGCAACAGCTTTATTGATAAAGTCGATGGCGCAAAAGCCAAGCAGGAAGACGGTGATCTGACCTTCACGGGCCAGACTGACCGCATCTACACCCAGCCGCAAGCCACCAGCGAAATCGTTGATCCGGTTCTGAAACGTACGCTGGTTGTCGCACATGAAAATAACGCCGATGTGGTGGCCTGGAATCCGGGTTCTGCACTGTCGGTGAGCATGGCTGATATGCCGGATGACGGATATAAAACCATGGTGTGCGTTGAAACGGCGCAAGTTTCTCATACACACACCTCTACGCATGCCGCGCCAGCGCGTCTGGCAGTGACCTTCTCTGTCCGTAAATAACCGGTTTAGGTTTGCAGCAAAGATGACATAGGGGCCAGATGGCCCCTTTTTATCGTCTGATGACCGATGTGAATGATTGACTTCAAACCATATCCAGCGGCGTTTTATGATTCGGTGCCGGGAATACTGTGTCAATTCGTGCTATTTCATCGGCCGTCAGGCTGAGCGTCAGCGCCGCCGCATTATCTTTCACGTGCTGCGGTTGTACCGCTTTAGGAATAGCGATCACGTTACCGGTGCGCGTTACCCAGGCCAGAGCAATCTGCGCGCTGCTGACACCCCGAGCGTTGGCGATTTCCTGCATCACCGGTGCAGTCAGGACGTCGTGACGTAACTTGCCGGCCTGCGCCAGCGGGCAATAGGCCATAACGGGAACGCTGTGCTCCTCACACCACGGCAGCAGGTCAAACTCAATGCCACGGACTGCCGCGTGATACAGCACCTGATTGGTCATGCATGCATTGCCTCCGGGGATTTTCCACAGCGCCTGCATATCGTCAGTATCAAGATTAGAGACACCCCAGCGCCGGATTTTGCCGGATTGCTGCAATTTTTCCATCGCCGTGACAGTGTCATGTAGCGGAATCGAACCACGCCAGTGCAACAAATACAGGTCTAGACAATCTGTTTTTAAACGCTTCAGACTTTGCTCACAGGCGGCGATCGCTTTCGCGCCACCGGCATGATGCGGATACACTTTTGACACCAGAAACACGTCATCACGCCGCCCGGATATCGCTTCACCGACCACCCTTTCCGCACCGCCATCCGCGTACATTTCTGCAGTGTCGATCAGCGTCATACCGGCATCCAGCCCTTGCTGCAAGGCCTTCACTTCGGCACGGAGATCACTGTTCCGTTCCCCCATATACCAGGTACCTTGTCCGATTGCGGGTACTGTCGTGCCATCAGGCAATTGCACGGTCTTCGCTTTCATCTGTTTCCTCCGGTTGGGTCATAGCTGAAAAGTTAATTCGATTCTTTGAAAATTTACTGATCTATAAATGTGCAAATGGGGCGATACGCCCCACTAATGTGCAATATGTTCACCATGATGGTGCATTGCCTCAGAAGGTGTAAGTCACACCCGTCCACAACACGCCAGTCCAGTTATTTTCGATGATCGGGCTGTCGGTCACTTCACTGGACAGACGCAGGTAGCGACCGGTCACGAACCCTTGCCATGCTGGCGTGAAGTTATATTTTGCGGAGACTTCAACATACGGGCTGAAGCTGTCGTTCGGGGAATAGCTATGGAAGCCACTGCGACGGGATTCGTCTTTGGTCACGCCATAATAATACTGGGTGAGATTCGAGCTAAACCAGGTCACACCAAAGCCCGGTACCACAGCCCAGTTAGAGCCTTTAATGGCATACAGATAAGCCAGATCAGCAGTCATGCCATTGCTGGTATCCAGCGTATCCGCATTGAAGCTGGCGCGGAGGGTACCCCACTCGGCATTATGCGAATAAGCCAGACCGGCCATCAGCGTTGAGTGACGTTTATCGAGGCGCTTCATGCGCTTATCGTCGCTGTCGCTTGGGTCAAAGCTCAACGGGAAATAGCTGGCGGTGACGCTCAGTTTGTTGGCGTCATCATTCCACAGGTAATAGCCCGCCATCAGGGTGTGAAAATAGAAATCATCATTGTCGTAATTGATGATCGGTACCGGGTATACGTGGTCATTATTACCACGGTACGGATCCGGAGCGACCAGCGCAGATGCACCCGCCTGCCAGGTTCCCGCCACGGCAGCATGACTGCAAAGCACTGCCGCGCTAACGATGGACAGTGTTTTTAGATTGATCATTTTCATTGTCTTAATTCCATTAAGTAAAAAAACGTCGCTAGTGTAAATGAACCTTAAACGTCACGCTTAGCAATTCTGGGTCTATAAAAAGACATATCCAGAAAAACCGGGGCGATCGCACAATTTAACTGCAAAATATGAAATAAAAATGACTAAAGAAACAACTTCCGCTCTGCAGGGCACGTCCTGTAAGGCTTTTCAGAGCATTCCGCACAACTGAGTCATTGATATGACTTAAAAAACGCCAAAACCAGAGAGGAAATTTTCTTAATGCCAAACTACGCTTATAAATAGATGAAAGACTTAGCCTGAACGGTTGCCCGTCCCACCGAATAAAGACAGTTCTCAAACCATCGAGATTGTCGCTTTCCAAGGGGTTTTGCAAGTTGGCATAAGGGTTGCTGTATTTCAGGTGGGAGATCTTTCTTCCGGGAGCGCTGAAAAAAGCTCTCATTAACCTGTGCGTTACCCGAATCATTGGAATTGCAGCAAGGCGGCAAGTGAATGATTCCCGATGAGCTTACACAGTTAAGTGACCCGGGTGAACAAGCGAAGCCAACGAAGGTGCGGTTCCAAAGACGAAGGGTAAAATAACGAAGGACGGGCATCGTATGAACATATTTGACCATTATCGCCAGCGCTATGAGGCTGCCAAGGACGAAGAGTTCACACTGCAGGAATTTCTTACCATTGCACGGCAAGATCGCAGTGCTTATGTCAATGCGGCGGAACGTCTGTTGATGGCAATCGGTGAACCAGCGATGGTAGATACCGCGCTTGAACCACGCCTGTCGCGTTTATTCTCGAACCGTGTTGTTGCACGTTACCCTGCATTTGAAGAATTTTACGGCATGGAAGAGGCTATCGAACAGATTGTCTCCTACCTGAAACACGCCGCGCAGGGTCTGGAAGAAAAGAAACAAATCCTTTATTTACTGGGCCCGGTGGGTGGCGGTAAATCGTCACTGGCCGAACGGCTGAAATCCCTGATGCAACGTGTACCGATTTACGTGCTGAGCGCCAACGGCGAACGCAGCCCGGTAAACGACCATCCGCTGTGCCTGTTCAATCCGCAGGAAGATGCGCATATTCTGGAAAAAGAATACAACATTCCTCCGCGCTATCTCGGCACCATCATGTCGCCATGGGCGGCAAAACGTCTGCATGAATTCGGGGGGGACATCACGAAGTTTAAAGTCGTGAAAGTCTGGCCGTCGATTCTCGAACAAATCGCCATCGCCAAAACGGAACCGGGCGACGAAAACAACCAGGACATCTCCGCACTGGTCGGGAAAGTGGATATCCGTAAACTGGAAAACCACGCGCAAAATGATCCGGATGCTTACGGTTATTCCGGTGCTTTATGCCGCGCAAACCAGGGTGTGATGGAATTCGTTGAGATGTTTAAGGCACCGATTAAGGTGCTGCACCCGTTACTGACGGCGACACAGGAAGGTAACTATAACGGTACCGAAGGGATCTCCGCCCTGCCGTTCAACGGCATTATTCTGGCGCACTCCAACGAATCTGAATGGGTGACGTTCCGTAACAACAAGAATAATGAAGCGTTCCTTGACCGTGTGTACATCGTGAAAGTGCCTTATTGCCTGCGCGTGTCTGAAGAGATGAAAATCTACGACAAGCTGCTCAGCAACAGTGAACTCTCGCATGCTCCTTGTGCACCGGGAACTCTGGAAACGCTCGCGCGCTTCTCGATTCTCTCGCGCCTGAAAACGCCTGAAAACTCCAGCAGTTATTCCAAAATGCGGGTGTATGACGGTGAAAGCCTGAAAGATACCGACCCGAAAGCCAAGTCCTATCAGGAATACCGCGATTATGCGGGTGTGGATGAAGGCATGAACGGGCTGTCGACGCGCTTTGCGTTTAAAATTCTCTCCCGTGTTTTCAACTTTGACCATGTGGAAGTGGCTGCCAACCCGGTGCATTTGTTCTACGTGCTGGAACAGCAAATCGAGCGCGAACAGTTCCCGCAGGACATCGCTGAAAAATATCTGGAGCACCTGAAAGGCTATCTGATCCCGAAATACGCTGAGTTTATCGGCAAAGAGATCCAGACTGCTTATCTGGAATCCTATTCAGAATACGGACAAAACATTTTCGACCGTTATGTTACCTACGCTGACTTCTGGATCCAGGATCAGGAATACCGCGATCCGGATACCGGTCAACTGTTTGACCGTGAATCGCTGAATGCCGAGCTGGAAAAAATCGAAAAACCGGCCGGGATCAGCAATCCAAAAGATTTTCGTAACGAAATCGTCAACTTCGTGCTGCGTGCCCGCGCCAATAACAGCGGCCGCAATCCAAACTGGACCAGTTACGAAAAACTGCGCACGGTCATTGAGAAAAAAATGTTCTCAAATACCGAGGAATTACTGCCAGTTATCTCGTTTAACGCCAAGACGTCGACAGATGAACAGAAAAAACATGATGATTTTGTCGACAGAATGATGGAGAAAGGATACACACGCAAACAGGTACGCCTGCTGTGTGAATGGTACCTGCGCGTAAGAAAATCCTCGTAACAGAAGATCGTTGGCAACGTCGTTTGGGGGAAATATGACGTATTTTATTGACCGTCGGCTGAATGGCAAGAATAAAAGCGCGGTGAACCGCCAGCGCTTTTTGCGCCGCTATAAGTCGCAAATCAAACAGTCGATTGCCGAGGCCATCAACAAGCGTTCGGTTACCGACGTGGATAGCGGGGAATCCGTTTCGATCCCCAATTCCGATATCAACGAGCCCATGTTTCATCAGGGTCGCGGTGGCTTGCGCCACCGTGTTCATCCCGGCAACGATCACTTTGTGCAGAATGACCGCATCGAACGACCGCAGGGGGGCGGTGGCGGTGGCAGTGGTCAGGGCGATGCCAGCAAGGATGGTGAAGGCGAAGATGAGTTTTCATTCCAGATTTCAAAGGACGAATATCTCGATCTGCTGTTTGAAGATCTGGCGCTGCCAAACCTGAGAAAAAACCAGCATAAACAGCTGAATGAATTTAAAACCCACCGCTCCGGTTACACGTCTAATGGCGTACCGGCCAATATCAGTGTGGTGCGCTCTTTGCAAAACTCGCTGGCCCGCCGCACGGCGATGACAGCGGGTAAAAAACGCGAGCTGCGTGAGCTGGAATCGACGCTGACCGAGGTCGAGCACAGCGAACCAGCACAATTACTGGAAGAAGAACGGCTGCGTAAAGAGATTGCTGAGCTGCGGGCAAAAATCGCCAAAACGCCGTTCATCGATACCTTTGATTTGCGCTACCGTAACTATGAACGTCGCCCCGAGCCTTCGAGCCAGGCGGTGATGTTCTGTCTGATGGATGTCTCGGGTTCGATGGATCAGGCAACCAAAGACATGGCCAAACGTTTCTATATCCTGCTCTATCTGTTCCTGAGCCGGACGTATAAGAACGTCGACGTGGTCTATATCCGTCACCATACACAGGCTAAAGAAGTGGATGAACAGGAGTTCTTCTACTCGCAGGAAACCGGCGGGACCATCGTTTCGAGTGCACTGAAACTGATGGATGAAGTCATTCAGGAACGCTACGACCCGGCGCAGTGGAATATTTACGCCGCGCAGGCCTCCGATGGCGATAACTGGGCTGACGACTCCCCGCTCTGCCATCAGCTTCTGGCACAGAAGATCCTGCCGATGGTGCGTTATTACAGCTATATCGAAATTACCCGCCGCGCCCACCAGACGCTGTGGCGTGAATACGAAGTGCTACAGGAGAAATTCGATAATTTCGCCATGCAGCATATCCGTGAACAGGAAGATATTTATCCGGTATTCAGGGAGCTGTTTCATAAGCAGGTTCAGGATCATTAATGTTTAGTCTTTAAAAACAGCCGGTTAAGTTACTTTTACTGGCTGTTTCCCTTCACTTTTGAGTGCATATTCCCTTTCAATGAGATCAATAAATTACTCTTCGTTTTGGTGAAGATTTTCTTTCCATACGTCCAAACTATACCGTTTCATATGACGCAACAGCACAGTGAGTAAAATAATTTATTGATTAAAAAAGTAAATATCACCATTTATGAACGTATTTATTGGCAAATCATTTCAAAAGTGATGAGCATGCGAAAATAAAGTTACTAAGGACTTCTCTCCGGCATGCCTGCAGATAACCCATTGTTCGAATCGTTCAATGGCAGTCTGAGGAATGCCTGAATATCCACTCGTTCCTGTCGATCGAGAATGCGCAAGAAAAGCTCGATCGCTGGCGGAAGGAACATAACCATGATGGGCCACATTCCTCGTTAAATAACCAGACTCCGGCAGAATTTATCCGAAGCCTGCAAACAGGCCCGGATCTCTGATTTATCCTGGCACAGATATTGGGAAGGGATCAGAAACCGGAAATCTCAAAAAGTGCGTGGAAGTAAAACAGGTGTGCTTACAAGGGAGGAGAAAAAAGGACTACAAAAATGATATAGCTTGAGTGCAAGAAGGTTACAGAATGGGTGCAAAAACACCGGCGCAAGGCCGGTGTCGATAGTGCCTGACCAATGTAGGTATTTTGAAGAGACTACATCTGTCGAATATCAGATAAAAATTCATGAAACTCTTTTTCTGTCATCTCAAACTCTGGCCCTTCGACCATTGCAATTAGTGACAGCAACGCAAAATCTAACTTTTTCGTGAGTGAAAAACTTGGATCTTGATAAATATCAAGTGCCTCTTTTGATATTTTAAAAATATCAAACCCATCCGCAACTATTCTTTCAAGCCTATCAGCCACTACGTCTTCCATGCTCATTGCTGCCCCCAATTCTTTAATTCTGCTCCGGTCGGAGGGTAGTGCTGAGCATCAACCGATTGGCCATTAATACTTTTCGGGTGGACACGGATTACCTCCCCTGAATGATCATAGCTTTCCATCCACTGCCTCGTACTGCCCGTTTTAGGATCAAACTCTGTAACAAAAGAAGCCCCCCGAGTAGGGCCTTCCGTTCTGGCTGTGTAGTGGTCAACAAAAATTGGCCACGGCTTTAGAGTTTTCCAGAACAATCGTTCTGATTCGTTGGGCGACTAACCACCATTATATTGATGAGTTTTGAGTTGGCTGTGATATCCCGTTATGTAATTCGTTATCGCTGTGCTGGCTTCGCTAAAATTAGCGTATCCATTATCCGGCATCCATTCTGTTTTCAGACTTCTAAAAAAACGTTCCATCAGGCTGTTGATGCTCCCAGCAATTCCCCCGGCGACCCAGGCTTTGCTTTATCTGATATCTCCACAGTAACTGCTTGAAATTACTACCAGTATAGTGCCTACATTGGTCCGAATGATACAGCAAACCCCCAGAGACTGAAAATAATTTGAAACATAACTACTTAATTAGTTTTTGAGGTTTTGCAAAACCAGTATTTCCGTTTATAAAATATAGTCCGCCATCCCAACGATAGGCCGTAATATTACCTAGATCATCTACACTGATATTTGTGAAAGGATTCCCCTCAGAATCATACTCACTATAAACCTGCCAAATTACTTGAGCACTCGCATCTTCTGGCGCATTGCTCTCTGCCATAGATGCTTTCCATATCGAGCCGATCATATAGCACTACTTTATTTCCATCTTTTACACTTAACTCGTTCACAATTTGGTCAGTCATTTCAATAATCTCATTTTAAAGGTATTGGCTTACCTAATAATGCCGCTGGTATACGATCTAAAAGCTCATACTGAACCCCACCAGAACTTGATGCTCCAAACTGCGGCTGAGGTGCAACTTTCCCAACTTGCATTTTGGTTCCTGCTGGCACAATTGTAAGTATTCAACCAAAGTGCAGAAGCGTCAGTATGGCGGTGAGCTGTTTGCACAGGCGGCTCTAGGACTGGGTTATCACCCGTTTTAGCGTTTGCTGGATGAAGGGGAGCATTTGGTTCACTCCGGTGAGCGTCACATCGTCTACCGTTGCCTGCGCAACCGGCGCTTTACCCATAAACGCGATGTTGGCGGCAACACGCAGATAGTAATCTTCTGCACGATTGAGCGGGCAGCGCCCAGAGTTGCCCCCAAGCCAGTTTTCGCTCTAACGACCTGTCCTCGCGGTTCGACACGATTAGTAGTGCGAAAAAGGCCGAAAAGGCACTGAGAAACATCACCAACGGGAAAGCGTAGCTAAACCAAATTGGACGGGCTTGTACCACAGAGACTTCGCGACCAGTGTATACCAGTAACCCCACCGCTGAGAATGCACTTGCCAACGCCAGCCATTGAGTAGCGGAGCCGTCACGGCGCCAGCAGCAGCCAGCATCATTGCTGCTCTATACCGAACAACTCCCTTGCGCAATCCCCGCAAAGCACCCAGGGTCGCTGCAACGCCCACGGCGAGCAGCGCCACAGGCGTTGCATGACGTATGTCCATGCCGAGGCCGAACACCAGCGCCAGTCAGTCCCAGCGCGGCTCCGATGATTAGGCCCAGCAGTCCACCCGTCAATGAGAGCATCGTGAATGATCTCTACTTTCCCTTGAGCAGTCTGGGATGCGATTCGTGAGAGGCGGACATCAAGTTCGGCGACTCGGCGGCTGATTCAGCGTGGTCACAGTGATTGTTGTTGCTGTGCGCGAACGACTGGTTATCCTGCCAGAGCTGAACCGCTGAGGATATAAAGTAAAATCCCGGATCGATGGCCGGGATTGAGTAATCAACTTAAATCTAAAGATACAAGTTGCCCGTCTTCACCAAAAATAATTGTCACCGCTCCGTAAGGACAATCAGCCGTAATAACTTTGTTTTTGAGCTCCTCATCTACACAGTGTGAAGCCTTCAGCGTTTGATCATCAAATCGGATTTCAAGGAAATAACCCTCTCCGTTGTTCACATGAGGTAATGCATCTTTTTCACCTCGTGCCGCAAGATATTTTTGTATTTCTTCAATATGTATTTTTGCCATACTCATTGCGCCTCAAGGTAAAGGAACAAAAGAACCTTTCTCGATAAGATTTTTCACTTGGTTTGGCCTGATAGGACCGACAGATATTATCTTCATTTCATTATTTGGTACAGTAATTCGCAAAAGCTTTCCATCAACGGTTTGTATTACATTGATATGACCGCTTCTTGCATCATAAACACGTACCGCATCGGGGTTGTTAACAAGCTTTTGCAGGTCTGCAGCGTTAAATTTCCCAGACAAACTCCCCAACCTTGGGTCATTTAGTTGATCGTAAACTCGTTCAGCTATATTAAAGACACCAGTTTTTGGAGCAGCTTTTGCAAATTTCCCAATTAAGGCTAATGCTCGCTCAGCTGGTAATGTACTTAATAATGCTAACGCATAATCTTCTGGATTTTTTGCATTCAATAATGACATCACAGTGTCTGATCCTGGATTATTTTCCAAGATAGCCTTGATAACATCCTCAGGTAGATCACCTTTTATATATTGGTCACGGATTTTCTGTTTTTCTTGATCCGTCAGATTGGGATCTTGCAAAAGCTCTTTTTCTAAAGAGGCTGCACCTTCAAAATACTTACTACCTTGGCTACCAAAAACGTCCCCAAGACTACTAAGTGCATTATTCTCCACTGCCGTCTTCCCAGCAATCGCCCCTTGCACGCTTGCCAATGACGAATTCCCGGCCACACCACCCGCCAGACCGGCAGCTAATGTACTTAATGCGCTGACATTTGCCTTCTGCTCCTCCGTCAGGTCTTCTGGTTTGGTATTGGGGTAAAATGCACTGATGATGATTTTCGCAGCTAATTCTCCCGCAGCACCGCCTGCTGCGCCGCCCGTCACTGAGCCACCCTGAATATAGGCTGTCACAGCCCCGGCCAATGCATGCCCAACGGTGTTAGCGACAGCGCTGTCCCCCGTGACTTTTTTTACCTCCTGAGACAGATAAGGTGCCAGCCCGCCCGCCAGAGCCTGTCCCATATCGCCACCGGTGAGCCCGGCAAGCGCTCCGCTGATACGCCGGTTACCATTAGCGTAGAACGGGGCAACTGGTGATCAGGCCTGCTGAGTAATTGATAAAAAGATCCCGGCAACTTGGCCGGGATCTTTTCAGTTCATTTGTTTATATATGTGTTTCAGCCATTTTTCCGAAGAACGCCATTCGTTATGGGTAATAATAGTTACAATCAATTTTGTTAAGCAGTATGTCCTGTAATTCATCTTCTGATAGAGAAAGTGCCAGCAAATAATCTATCTCTGCTTTCATCTGCTGCCGCTCTTCCGCAGTCTCAGTAGCCTTATATGCTGCCAATCTTTCATTCGCATTACCAAACAGCACCTCAAAATCTTAGTTAAGGTAGAACCTTAATAAATATGATAAATAAGGGTATTTTTCTTTAATATTCATTAAGTTGTATACTATTCATTAATCCATATCTGCCATTCTTTGTGGTGAACGACTACGTTTTTCGGCGCCCTAGCGGGGATACGTGGGTAACAAAATTGCCGTCAGACAGGCTGCATCAGTGATGCAAAAGAATGGTTGCGGGGACAAACTCAGGAACTGTGCGCCTAAAATCCGGATTCCGAGTCAGAAAATAGGCAATTGGTTGATTTTTTGGCACCTCCGAAACCATTTCCCTTCACATCAGGCTGATTAGCCCTAAAAACCTTGGTCAGGAGACATGGCAAAAAAGCGATTGAGGCGCCTAACCATCAAGAAAACTCTATTTTACAATCTGATAGAGGGAACGAGCGCCCATCAGAAATAACAAATTGTTCACCTTCGATTTGAGCGAGTAATAGAGCAAGGCCATTTGCCCCTATCTCAATATCTTTTTTCCAACCGTTAAGATCACCATGATAGGAAATCGCGTGAAAAAGAGGACCCGAGGGCGGGGTGACTTTGCACCCTCGATCATTTACCCCACCTCGAACGGCATTCGGAGGTTCAGAAAAGCACGTTACGTTATTAAATTGTTTTCGGAATTTGTTTTTCCCATCATCCGAAAAATAAACAACTTGCTGCCCATCAACAACCGTAACACCAGGTACACTTCGAGAGTCCGATTGCTCAATTTTTCCGCCCAGAATTTTTTCTAAAGCCTCTCGTTCACTAGTCATTTCACACCTCACTTTCAGAACCTTCATTCAACAGTGAAGGCATGCACAGGCTCTTCCGACGACTTGGCTTAGGTTATTAATCAGTAAGTAATTATCGGATAATCACCTTGGCTAGTCGTAATTACATAAGATTCTAACCCGTTATTTTCTGGAGTTATGCATATATAACTTCCATCGTCAAAGCATAAATTCAATCTTTTATTACCCAGGAGTGAGCAATTTTTAACCTCATGATTAAGAAGAGGAAAAAGTAAATTACTTGTTTCTATATTTTCTCCATGACCTAAATGTGACCGTTCATTTCGACCGCATAGGAATGGGCATTGGATCAATACTCGGGTACTAGACGAAAATAATAAAATCATAGACCCAATTCCAACTGTTATTCCGGTAAATATAGAGTGCTCAAACTCATGAAGTTCATCTTTACTAATCATTGCTACCTCATCTTTTTGGTGGCATCGTCTCTGTTGGTAATGGAATGTGCGTTTCCCCACGAGTGCCGGTACCGCCTGTGGCAGGATTCGTCGGCTGACCATTTTTGACCGATATCCAATAACCATTTTCTAACCCAGGTACCGGAGTTGAGCCAGGCGGCATAACTCTAATATACGAGCTGCCAGGGTTACTCGGGTCAGTACCAGGAGGATAATAAATTATGCTTCCGGTTACTCTACCTGGTTTGCTCACCCAGTCCGAGGGGATTACAGGACCTTGTGCCGGGTTTGTGAAAGGTTGCAAGTTAGTCGGTACTTTAGGTGTTGAAGTTCCTCCGCCATTCACTCCACCCCCGTTTTTGCCTGTTCCTGTTGCACCAATCCCAACACCTACTCCTAATCCTGGACCCTGGACTTACTACGTTATGTGTCAGCTCAGGATTTTCAGTGTCAGGAAGCCCACCAAATATCTCATTCTCCTTTTTCCTTAACTCTTCTGCATCCTTTTCGAATTTGCTAAGGTCACTCTCCGCATTATTCTCAACTGCCGTTTTCCCGGCAACCGCACCCGTCCCCGCAGCCACAGACGAATTACCGGCCACGCCACCCGCCAGACCGGCCGCCAGCGTGCTCAGTGCGCTGACATTCGCTTTTTGATCATTCGTCAGGTTTTCCGGTTTTACTCCCGGATACAGCTCTTTCGCAATCAACTGCGCAGCCAGTTCACCGGTCGCGGCCCCGGCTGCACCGCCCGACACAGAACCGCCCTGCAGATAGGCGACCACTGCGCCGGCAAGCGCATGCCCGGTGATATTTTCGACTTCGTTAACGTTGCCTTTGGCGTCTGTGGTCGCCGCCTTCACGGCCAGGGACAGATAAGGGGCCAGCCCGCCCGCCAGCGCCTGGCTCATGTCGCCACCGGTTAAGCCTGCCAGCGCGCCTGATATCGCCGTGCCCGCCGTCCAGAACGGGCTGCCGATACCATACTTTTGTTCTGCTGCAATGTATTCCGGCGAGTTCTCCAGCATTTTCTGCTGGTCTGCAGGTGAAGCTTTATTGTACTCCGCCGTGCCTGACAATCTTGCGAGCGCGTCACTTCGTGCATTCACCTGCGCCTGCATGACCACGTTCTGCATCGTCTGGACGCCCACCTGGCTGATAGCCTGCGCCACGGCCTGATTTTCTTCTATTTTCTGCTTGTCGAAAATTTTATCGATATGCCCGTTGGCGTTCTCCGTATCACGGCTCAGCGTACTCACATCCTGCGTTTGCTGGCCGGTATCACGCACCGTAATGCTGCCATCAGCAACCGCTGAACGGGTGGTGCCCGATGCGCTGCCGCTGGCATTGGTCATCACCGGCAGCACACCCCCTGCATTGTGCCGCACGTCCCCCTGGTCTTTACTGGATGAGAAACCGGCGCTGACCCCAACGCTGCTGGCACTGTAGTTTGCCTTGTTCTGGATATCGTCCCAGCCCAGCGTCCCTGTATTCAGACTGTTATTGGCCGCATCAGCGGTCGAGGCAATCACGGCACCGTTCAGTTGTGTATGGTCACCGACGTAGATGTCATAACCCTGATTGCCCGCAAACAGCCCGCTCTGGTCGCCCACGCTGGCGTATTCACTTTGGGTTTTAGACTTGCTCATACTCAGGGAAGCAGAGCCGGTCATCGACCCAAAGGTGAAGCTGAATCCACCGCTGATGCTCTGCTGTTTACTCTGGTAGTCGTCGGTATCCTGCTGACTGGTGAGCGTCAAATCACGCCCGATATTTGCCGTGATTTTATCGCCCAGCGCCTGCGCTCCGGAGAGTACGGTGTCACGCCCGCTGCTTAAAATCAGGTTATCTTTGGCATTTACGCGGGTATTGACGTATTCCGTCGTTTCACCGTCCGAGGAACCTTTCGCAGCATACCCATTACCCTGTACCCCAATGCCGGTTTCCTTACCCAGTGAGATATGCGCGCCGACACTCCAGCCGTTTGAACTGTCTTTACTCGTCTGTTTGCTGTTATTCGTCGCGGCCTGCAATAGCAGATCGTTCTGCGCAGCAAGCGTGACTTTATTTCCCGTCACACCGCTGCCGGTGATAGTGATATCACCGCTTTGCCCATTGGCACCTGTCGAAACGATGGCAACATTACGTCCACCGGTAATCGTGCTGCCAGTGACCTGATTTTGTTCCAGTTCGGAAGTGGATTTACTTTTACTCGCACCGATATTGACCTGCAACTGGACCAGGTTGCCATCCACTTTGCCATTCATCAACTGAGACGCCTGCGTTGCGGTCCCGTCCATCGAGGACATCCAGCCCTGCTCCACCGCCTGCACGCCATACAGTGCTTTCATTCGGCCGTCGCCGGTCTGTGAGGCCTGTTTGGCAATGCTGGTGAGCGACAACAGCGCATCCGTCACCGGGCTCGACAGCGAGACCGTCAGGCCGCTTTGTTTCTGCTCGTAGATTTGTTTGCGGGTCAGCATGTCATTGCCGGGGTCAACCGTGACCGAGCCGCCGACGATGTTGACGTCATTTTTAGCGTTCACATCCGAGCCACCGATATGCGCCTGTTCACCGGCAATCAGATTCACGTTGCCGCCGGTGCTGCCGACGGCACTGCTGCTCTGGCTCTGGGTGGTGCCGTCCTGATTGATTTGCTGACGCGAGGATTTGCTGCCGAACGTCACGCCCAGACCGCCTCCGCTGAACATGCCGCTGGTTTTTTCTCACTCAGCCGGTAGCTGGACTGTTCCTCTGTGGCGGCGGTAATGCTGAGGTCTTTCCCCGCTTTCAGCGTCACATCCCCGTCACCGACCACGGACGAACCTTTCACCGTCAGGTCCTGCCCGGCGACAACGGAGACTTTATTGCCACTCAGCTGTGAGGCTTTCTCTGTGGTGGCATAGTCCTCTGCAACGGTATGCGTGGTCGTGCCGGAGAACAGGTGTTTTTTGGTTTTGGTTTTTTCGTCGTAGCTGTACTGGCTTTCCTGTGCGGTGGTGATATTCA
>Ga0207655_1001347_pt1 | contig 23081 bp, 22 predicted proteins | sample KBSM44metaG_FD_184398 | JGI IMG/M metagenome (GOLD analysis project Ga0207655, IMG submission 184398) | Miscanthus rhizosphere microbial communities from Kellogg Biological Station, Michigan, USA - KBS M4-4 metaG (SPAdes) (version 2) | ecosystem: Host-associated > Plants > Roots > Rhizosphere >... | reverse complement strand
CTATCACTCAATCCAATGGAAGTATCCTGATGTCAAACTCTTTATTTATAAACGGTGTCTGGTTACAAGGCAGCGGCACAACATTTGAAAAAACAAATCCAGTTGATAACCAAACTGTCTGGTCGGGTGCTGAGGCTACTGCTGCTGATGTTGAGCAAGCTTGCCAAGCAGCACGTACTGCATTTCCAGCATGGGCACGTTTACCTTTTGTAGAGCGTGTGGCGATTGTTGAAAAATTTGCAGCTTTGCTTGAAGAAAATAAAAAGCACTTAGCGGAAGTCATTAGCCAAGAAACTAGTAAGCCATTTTGGGAAACGTTAACTGAAGTTCAATCAATGATTGGCAAGGTTGCTATTTCAATTCGTGCTTATCACCAGCGTACTGGTGAAAGCTCAACTGAAATGGCTGATGGCGTGGCATCTTTACGCCACCGTCCACATGGTGTGCTTGCCGTTTTCGGTCCATATAACTTTCCGGGCCATTTACCAAATGGACATATTGTTCCTGCATTACTTGCAGGCAATACCGTGGTATTTAAGCCAAGTGAATTAACGCCTTGGACTGCTGAAGAAACTGTAAAACTTTGGCAGCAAGCGGGATTGCCAAATGGTGTAATGAACTTGGTGCAAGGTGGTCGTACCACGGGTGAAGCGTTAGCTGCTTCACATGAAATTGACGGTTTATTATTTACCGGAAGTGCGAACACAGGTTATCACCTACATAAACAAATGGCGGGTGCTCCTGAGAAAATTCTTGCGCTTGAAATGGGCGGCAATAATGCATTGATTATTGATGAAATTATCAATATTGATGCTGTGGTTAATCTTACTATTCAATCTGCTTTTGTTTCGGCGGGTCAGCGTTGTACATGTGCACGTCGCATCTTGGTAAAAAATGGCCCAGAAGGCGATGCATTTATTCAACGTTTTGTTGAGGTTGCTAAGAACTTAAAAGTTGGTCGTTGGAACGACGAACAACAACCATTTATGGGTGGTGTTATCTCATCAGTTGCCGCAACAAACATGATGCTGGCTCAGCAAAAATTGCTTGAGCTTGGCGCAAAAAGTTTATTGCCAATGACGCGTCCGCAAGAAGACAGTTCGCTACTTACGCCGGGTATTGTGGATGTAACAGGTGTGACAGATATTCCAGATGAAGAGTATTTTGGTCCACTTACGACCATTCAACGTTATGACAACTTTGATGAAGCATTGAAAATTGCAAATGCAACTCGCTTTGGTTTGTCTGTTGGTCTGGTTTCTCCAAAACGTGAATTGTTTGATCAAGTACTTATTGAAGCGCGTGCCGGTATTGTGAATTGGAACAAGCCATTAACAGGTGCTTCAAGTGCTGCGCCATTTGGTGGTGTAGGGGCATCGGGTAACCATCGTGCGAGTGCCTTTTATGCAGCTGATTATTGTGCTTGGCCAATGGCTTCACTTGAAAGTGACAGCTTAACCTTACCAGAAAAATTATCTCCAGGGATTGTGTTGCCTTAAACACTAGGGAAAGAAAAATGAAAGGATATGAAGTAAATTTCGATGGTTTAGTGGGACCAACACATCACTACGCGGGCTTGTCGTTTGGTAATGAAGCATCGACAAAAAACCGTAATAATGCCTCTAATCCAAAATTAGCAGCCAAACAAGGCTTGCTAAAAATGAAAGCCTTAGCTGATTTGGGTATGAAGCAGGGTGTACTTGCCCCGCATGAGCGTCCACATGTTCCAATGTTACGCCGTTTGGGTTTTACAGGAGATGACATTAGTGTTGTTGCTCAAGCAATGCGTCATTCACCTGAACTCTTATCATCGTTAAGTTCCGCTTCGCCAATGTGGACTGCAAATGCGGCAACAGTTTCACCTTCGGCAGATAGCCAAGATGAACGTGTACATTTTACCGCAGCGAACTTAAATAATAAGTTTCACCGTTCAATTGAGGCGGAAACAACAAGCCAAGTTTTACAAGCAATTTTTAAAAATGAACGCCATTTTGTACACCATGAAGCATTGCCGCAAGTGGCTTTGTTTGGTGATGAAGGTGCAGCAAATCACAATCGTTTAGGTGGTGATTATGCTAAGCGTGGGGTTCAAGTTTTTGTTTACGGTCAACAACATTTAAATAATGGTTTGCCGGGGCCAAAACGTTATCCTGCTCGTCAGACTCGTGAAGCAAGCGAAGCAATCGCGCGTTTGCATCGTTTAGATGACGCACATACAGTTTTTGTTCAACAAAATCCGGATGTGATTGATCAAGGTGTTTTTCATAATGATGTGATTGCGGTCAGCAACCAACAGGTTTTATTCCATCATCAACATGCATTTTTAAATCAAGATCAGGCTTTTGCTGAAATTCGTCAAAAAATGGCAAGCATCGGTGAAGACTTTATCTCGATTGAAGTTCCTGAAAATCGCGTTACCGTTGATGATGCAGTAGCAACATATTTATTTAATAGCCAGATTTTGACTCGTCCAGATGGTGGAATGACCATTGTTGTACCAGAAGAGTCGCGCCAGAATAAGGCAGTGTGGGGTTATTTGAACGATATGGTTCAGATGGGCACACCAATTGATGCTATTCAGGTTTATGACTTACGTGAAAGTATGCGTAATGGTGGTGGACCAGCATGTTTGCGTTTACGCGTAGCTTTAAATGAAACCGAGTTAAATGCTGTAAATCCAAAAGTATTAATGAATGATCAATTGTTTGGCACACTCAATCAATGGGTAGATAAACATTATCGTGATCGTTTAGCTCAAGAAGATTTAGCTGATCCGCATTTATTGATGGAAAGCCGTATGGCACTCGATGAGCTGACCAAAATTTTAGGTTTGGGTTCGGTTTATCCTTTCCAAAAATAAGGAGGAGGTGACATGCAAGATTTTCTAGCATTAACCTTACAAGGTGAGCAGCCTACAATACGTGAAGGAAAACAAGATAATTTTTCTTGGCGTTGGTTGGGTGAGGGAATTCTTGAATGTACGCCACATGCACAGTACGACAAAGCCGTCGTACTGTCAGCTGGAGTACATGGTAATGAAACAGCACCAATTGAATTGTTGTCTCATCTTTGCACAGATTTATTTGCCGGACGCTTAAACCTTGCTGTGAGGTTGTTGTTTGTATTGGGGAACCCATATGCAATGCGTCAAGGTAAACGTTATGTGTATGACGATGTAAACCGAATGTTTTGTGGTGGGTATAAAACTCTGCCTGTGACCGAAGAATCAAAGCGTGCTGAAGTTTTAGAGCAAGTTGTCACGACTTTCTTTCAAGAAAATTCAAGCCAAGCAAAACGTTATCACTATGATTTGCACACCGCAATTCGTGCTTCTTTGTTGCCAACGTTTGCTTTATTTCCCTATCAAACACATGCTTATGATGCAGATTTGAAAGCGAGCCTTGAATCAGCTGACTTGGATGCTTTGGTTTACCACAATGCGGTCGGTAAAACCTTTACGCATTTTACCAGTGAAAATTTTAAAGCTGCGAGCGCAACTTTAGAGTTAGGCAAAGCCTTACCATTTGGACAAAATGACTTGAGCCAGTTTGCTGCAATTGATGAAGTGATTCGTCATGTGGTTTCTGAGCAAGCCTTGCCACCACGTAATAAAACAAAAATTCGGGTCTTTAAAGTATCGGACTCTTTAATTAAAAAAGACGAAGATTTTGAGATGAATTTATCGGCTGAGGCACCAAATTTCTCGACTTTTACCAAAGGTGAAATCATTGCGACTCAACCTTCTGGCAATTATGTTGTTGAGCAAGATCAAGTCTGGATTTTATTTCCAAATCCAAATGTGAAACTTGGTTTACGTGCAGGTTTGGTTTTAACTGAAACCAGTTGAACATTTGATTTTTAAGAAATAAAAAAGGGCGATTAATCGCCCTTTTTTATGCATCACGTATTAGTTAGTACCGAAAAGACCTTTAATCCAAGATTTCTTTTCAGCTTTTTGTGTAGACGTTTGAGCACCAGCGTTTATATTTGCGTTTGTGTTAACTCCAACAGGGCCAACGTTAACACCAACATTTACACCAGTTTGAGCATTAATTGCATGTGCTGGTTGAGCTGCATTCAACTGTGCTTGGGCATCAGCTTTAGTATCAGCTACAAATTCTTTTTGCTCAGCTTGATTTTGAGCTACACGAGTTTTTACTGCATCTACATGCGCTTGAGCATTAGCTTGTTTTTCAGCAGTAAATTCTTTTTGGTCTGCTTGTTTTTCTGTCACTTTAGTCTTTACAGCATTAAAACCTGCTTTTGTATCAGCTTTAGCCTCAACTGCTAGGTTTTTAGTGCCGTTTGCAGCTTTAGTTGCTACATTTTTAGTACCTGTTACTGCTTCGGTAGCAAAATGTTTAGTACCATTTGCAGCTTTAGTCGCTACATTTTTAGTACCTGTCGCTGCTTCGGTAGCAAAGTGTTTAGTACCTGTTGCAGCTTCAGTTGCTAAGTGTTTTGTACCATTTGCAGCTTTAGAAGAAAGTTCAGTCACTTTTCCTGTTGTTTTTTTAGTTGCTTTAACTGTAGTGTCAGCAGCGACATGACCAGCATGCTTTGCTGTGCTACCTACAGTGTGTGCAGTAGTTTTGACTGTATTGGCTACGCCACTAACAAGACCGCCCGGTTGTACATTTACTTGAGCAGAAGCATCTGCATTAACGCCCGCACTTTGTGCAAAAATAGAAGCAGAAGCAAGAACACTTGCAGTAACGATAGCTGTTTTCATCATTTTCATTGCGATATCCTTCAAAGAATATACCCTTTTAGTGAGGTATTTCATAAACGCAAACGGATCATAGCTAACGCACTATGGGCTTGGGAACTCACTTCATCAAAACGTTACAACAGTGTTACGTTGAGTAAACAGACTAGGGATAAATTGTGGAGATTAATAAAAATTAATAATAAAGTGAAAAAGAATGTTTATTTGTTATTTATTCTAATTAAGTTGGTCTAATTTTATCTTTTTATTTTTAAAAATTAAATTTCAAATTTTCTTGAAGTTTCTCTTCTTTTGATCAGGTACTTATATCTCTAATTATGATTTGAGTCTCATTATTTATTAGTGGGAACGGCATAGTTATTGCTTATTATGAGAATAAGATGCTTTTTAGCACTTTTTTGAACCATCTTCTGCCACAAATATAAATGTACAGGGCAGAACAACATTTTTGCTTATTCGGGCATGGATATTTCTACTTCTCTTGTGGGTATATATTTCATTCATTAAATTTTTCACATGAAATATATTTTAAGAAATACCTCTTTGTTTCGAATAATCAAAAATAAAAATAGATGTCTATAAACAAAAGAACAGAGATCTTAACTGATGAAAATTATTGCTTCCTTTCTTGTATTGGTCGGCTTGGTCGCCGTTGTTCTCTATTTTAAGCCCACAAGCGGTGCATCTGATGTGTTCAATTCGGTTTTACATGAATCGAATTCGTCACAACCAGACACATCATCTTTTCTTTCTAAACTTAAGGAGCCTACTCAAGCTAAAAATCTATCTTTAGATTCCACTCATCCTCAATCGGTGTCAGGTGATACCGTTCCTTTTTACAACACAAAAAGTGATCTTTCTATTCAACCGATTGATCCAGAAAAAGATCCAGCAAATGAAATAAAAGCGAAATAAGCAAATTGTTAGTTGAAAAACTACGGAGAAAATAATGCAAAGTAAAACGTTATTTCTATTAGGTCTATGTGCGATATTAAGTACAACTGCATCAGCCCTCCCTTTAGATTCTAAAGGTGCTAAGCAGCGGTTAAATCAGGCAGCAAAACAAAAAGTATTTCAGGGTAAAATCGATTTAGATGCCTTGGTAACGAATGATTCGAATGATTTAATTGTTGAATACAATATTCCTTCGGTGAGCGTGCCTTCTGGTTTAGAACGGCGGAGTTATATTGCAACAAATAAAAAGAATATACAGGCAAGGTTTAACCGTGCTGGCGGTGTGCAAGTACTGCGGGACTACAATAATTTACCTTTAGCTTTTTATCGGATTAGTAACCGCGAAGCATTAGTCTCTTTATTAAATGATCCGAATGTTAAAGCAGTCTACCCAAACCGTATTAATCAAACCACGACCAATGAAAGCTTACCTTTAATTAACCAGCCACAAGCAAACACCAATGGTTTCACAGGTGAGGGCTCTAGTGTGGCAGTGATTGATACGGGTGTGAATTATCTTCACTCTGATTTTGGTTGTACTGCAGCCAATACACCATCAAGCACATGTCGGGTGGTTTATTCTTTTGATAGTGCACCAGATGATGGAGCATTGGATGATGACGGACATGGCAGTAATGTTTCAGGTATTGTATCTAAAGTTGCAACTAAAACTAAAATTATTGGTATTGATGTCTTTAGAAAAGTGAGGTCTCAAGGTAAGTGGGTCAGTACCGCCTATGATAGTGATATTCTTGCAGGGATTAACTGGGCCGTAAACAATGCACAAACTTATAATATTAAAGCGGTTAATTTAAGTCTTGGCGTTCCTGGCGTTAAATATACTTCAGAGTGTAGCGATAGTAGTTATGCAACGGCATTTGCCAATGCACGTGCTGCTGGTGTGGTGCCAGTTGTAGCCTCAGGTAATGATGCATTTGCAGATGGTATTTCATCTCCTGCTTGTGTTGCTGGTGCAGTGAGAGTCGGCGCTGTTTATGACAGTAATATTGGTGGTGTGTCATGGGGGAATCCAGTGAAATGTTCTGACCCAACCACAGCAGCAGATAAGGTAGCATGTTTTAGTAATGGTGGTAGCCTTGTGACTTTATTAGCACCAGGTGCAATGATTACCGCGGGTGGTTACACCATGGGCGGTACGTCTCAAGCAACACCACATGTGGCAGGCGCGATTGCTTTATTACGAGCGAATAGTGTGAGTCCAACTGAAAGTATTGATCAAACGATTAGCCGTTTGAAAACGACAGGTAAACCAATTACAGATTCAAGAACGGGATTAGTTTTTCCGCGGATTGATTTGTTAGCCGCAACAAATGGCTTGATCGCTAACTAAATAGCTTATTTATAATTTTTTAATCAGGTCCAAGAAATTTTAAATGGCTATAACTCGTTGCAAAAGAAAGCTTCTGCAACGAGTTTTTTATGGAAAAGCCTTAATTACATTTTGCTAAATTAGCTGCATTAAAATTATTTTGGAGTTTTTGGAAGTTATTTTGAATTTCAGGATCTTGAATATTAAAGGTCGTAGAACTCTTAGTCGTAGAGTTGGTTGCTTGATTTAATATGCCTGATTCATCAGGGTATTGTAGGGTCGAAGAAGTCGCTGAAATTAGACCTTTATTATTAAACGTCCAATGTTCGGTGACATGTCCTCCACCTAAATAACCTGTAAATTCAATCATACAAGCTTGATTATCTTGTCTAATGAGCTTGGCCACATTCCCCGTCGTAGACGGATAGGCTTTAATATTGGTGTCTTGCTCTAAAACTTGAGCTTGAGAATAAGAAGAAAGGGGCGTTGATGTTGCACATGCAGTTAATGCTAAGCAGCATAGTGTTGAAAAGAGAAGTTTTTGACTATTCATAAGGCAGATTCCTAGCTCTTTATAGTGAGTGGTATTTATGTCTAGATTGATATTTGTATTTTATATTAAAGCGCGAATTTATCGCGCTATCCAAAAAAGTTAGTTAACTGTAGTGCTAGATTTACTTAACTCACCCTGTTCTATTGGGATATTTTCACCGTTTCGGCTACTGGTAATATTTTGCTTGGCTTGATCTATTTTCGTTTCAGTAAAAGCTTTTGCTGTATCCGCTTTTTGTTGAACGACTTCTGCCTTTTCAGCAGTAAATTCTTTGGTGTTTTTCCACTTTTCACTAATTTTATTTGAGGTCTTTTCAGAAGCACCTTGAATATTGTCTCCTAAATTTTGTATGCCTTTTCCTGTTTTATATAACAGTACACGTCCTAGGCTTGGATTATCACCATAAGGTTGTGTTTTCGGAGCTATTTCATTCACTTGTTGAGGTTGCGTTGTTTCAGCAAATAAGCTTGATGAAGCCAATATAGAGGTCGCAATACATAGAGTTTTTAGGGTTTTCATTTTGGATAAAACCTCCCCAACCAGAATCAAAAGATGAAGTGCTGATCTTACTGATAAAAATACAGTTTGTACTGCAATGAGATAAAACCCATACGATTTGATTACGATAAATCATCATTTCAAATATAATTAAATACCGTATCTAAATTTCTAGAATGATCTGGAGCCTCAAGTGATACAAAACATTGAATTAAAATGGTTATATGACCTGATTGTTCTAGAAAAATACCGAAATTTTACAGTCGCTTCTGATATTAGAAATATTTCTCAGTCTTCGCTGAGTCGTCGTATTCAAGCCTTGGAAAATAGTCTTGGTTTTGAAGTGTTTGATCGAGAAACTTCTCCTTTACAGTTAACAGAGCAGGGGAAGCTTTTTATATTACATGCTAGAAATTTACTGGATGATTTTGAGTTTAATATAGATCAAATTAAAGGTGACAATCATGTGCGAAGCAAAGTCACGATTGCTTCTGCGCATTCTTTGGCAGGATATATTTTTCCTAAAATTTTAGGAAATTTAAAAAATTACCAAGAAAAGATTTTTCATGTAGAAGCAATCAATGTGAATGAAACAGTAGATTCTCTTAAAAATGGTCAATGTGACTTTATTGCATCTTTTTATGATGATGACTTAATGAACCCACAATTTTTGTGCCATAAGTTGTTTTCAGCAAAACTTTATTTAGTCACGGCTCCAAATCATTTGGGGCGACCTAAATTTTTACTCGAAGATACTTTAATTCCACTCATGAACTATACCGATGACAGTTACATGGGGAAAAAGGTAAATAAATTTCTACAAGATCATCATTCGGACAAGTTTGAGACAAATTTTGTGTCTTCAATGAGTCTATTACTTAAGGACATGATCAAAGGTGGCTATGGCGTAGGGTGGTTACCCGATTACAGCATTCAAGATGAATTAAAACAAAATCAGTTGATGATCGTACCAATGAAAGAGTCGGTACTGTCTGTCGATATTTATTTATATCGCAGTAGTGCAAGGCTTAATGCAACTTCTGAAGGATTATGGAATTTTGTGAAGGCAATTGATTGGACCATTGCCTAAATTAATTATGCATAATTTGCATTAAATTTTATTTAATCATGCGGCTGATGCTGTTAATGAGTTCTGATACCACGCAATCGCATTTTTAATGAGTAAATCGGTCGCATCAACAAACAGTTCAGGATGGTCTTGGATATTGTCTTGTAAGATGAGCGGAATTTCAGTACATGCTAATAAGAATTTTATACTTTTGTTTTGTTTATAAAAATGAATAACCTCACTCATAAGTTGTTTTGATTTTTCGATATTTCCTGCTTTGTATTGATAGATACTTTGCATTACTTTGTGTTGCATCTCAACAGAAGGGGTAGAGAAACGAATATTGTTTTGGATGAACTGGCTTTGATAAAGCTGAGTGCTTATGGTGGCAGACGTCGCAAGAATACAAACTTCAGCAATTTGGCTGTCTTGAATAAAATGAACTGCAGATTCAATAATACTAATCATTTTGGTTTGGGTACGTTGCTGTAACTGGTTAAACCAAAAGTGGGCAGTATTGCAGGGAATAATGATACAGCCGACATGTGCCGCTTCTAAAATTTTAAGATATTCAGCCATTTTTTCGAGTGGTTTATCATCATGATTTATAATTGATTGTGTTCTATCTGGGATGTCTGGAATAGAAACCGTGATGACAGGAATATGTTCTTGATCGCAATGTGCTGGCGTATTTTTAATAATTTTATTCATGGCATCAATTGTGGCTTGCGGACCCATACCACCTAAAATTCCAATTGCTTTATTCATGTTGAATGACTCAAAAAATACGTTATGTACTTAGCATCTGCTTCTTTTGAGTGAGGTCGTTGCAAAAAACGGATGGGTCATGCAGTTTATGTTTGTATAATTGATTCTTAATTTTTATTAGGATATTGTTTTATATCAATAAAATTAAAATATTTAAAATATCGGGATGTATTTTATGCATCATTGTTTTATCTAAAGCATAGGATTTTACATGGATGCTTACATTCGAATGCACAGCTAAGCTATAAACTCTGACTTAATCAATTCTAAAAACATATCTCTCGCTTTGTGGTTACTCACATTTTTGTGCCAGAAAAACTGGTTCTGCATAAATGCAAGATGTTCAAATTTATAGCCTCGAATATTGGTTAAATTTTTATATTGCTCAAAAAGACTCTTTGGTACTAAAGACACACCGGAGCCGGCACTCACGCAACCAATAATAGTGGCGTAACTGGTAATGCTGGTAATTGGAAGCGAGATATTTTTGAGCTTAAGCCATTCTTCAAGAGCAGCGCGGTAAGGGCAACCTTCAGTCCACATAAAAATTTCTTTACCAATCAGGTCTTCTTGGCAGTGAATTTCACCGAAAGATTCGGGGGCAATTAAAATAATTTCTTCTTGATAAATACCGAGTTTATTCAGCATAGGAAACTCAATATTACCAGCGACAATGGCTCCGTCGAGCTTATGCTGAGAAATATCAACTAATAACTGTTTCCATGTGCCAGTAATAATTTGAATGGAAACCTCAGGATAGCGTTGATGATATTTCGCGAGTAAGTTAGGTAAACGGGTTGTGGCAGAAGATTCAATAGCCCCAATTTTTAATGGACCTGAGGGTGGTGCATCAGGATGAATGCTTCGTTTTGCTTCATCACAAAGCGCCAAAATTTTATGGCAGTAATTAAGAAAGATTTCTCCAGATGGGGTGAGCTTTAAACTTTTCCCTTCCCGATAAAACAGAGGTGCGCCGAGTTCTTCTTCAAGTTGTTTAATGCGCGCCGTGATGTTAGATGGAACGCAGTGCAACTGCAAAGATGCTTTGGCCATCGTGCCGCATTCAACCACAGTTTGAAACATTTTTAACTGAGCGATATCCATGTTTTATCATTCACTTTTAATGAATATTAGACTCAATATAAGTTAATTTTATTCAACTATCCATGCGCATATGATGAAAGAGTTCCATTTCATTAGCGCAGATTTAACATGGCAATTTCTCTTGCTGCCGAAACCCAGCCTCCAGCTTTTAGGCTCTATTTATGTATTGTGGTTACGGTTTTTTGTTGGGGTTATTCACCTATTGGCGTACACAGTGCGTTGCATTCATATACACCGCAGCATATTGCCTTGCTTCGCTTTTTGATTGCATCAGTTTTCTTACTAATTTTGGTCATGAAAAAAGGAATTCAGCCTTTAACATGGAAGGATGTTCCTGCGCTTGGGGTGTTAGGATTTTTCTCTGTAACGTTGCATCACTTGCTTATAAATACGGGTCAGCAATATGTCAGTGCGGTTGCATCTAGCATTTTAAGTCAATCTATTCCACTATTTACATTTATTGTTTCAGCTTTGATTTTTAAAGAGAAAATCCGTTTCAAACAGTGGTTGTGTATTCTATTAGGTCTTTGTGGTGGCGTTTTAGTGGTTAGTGGTGACCATGGTCTTGATGTACCAAGTCCTTATAGTTTATTAATTGTTTTGGCGGCAATTGCATGGGCGATTTACTTTAATTTATATAAAAAATTTGTCTTAAATTATGATGCCTTAAGCATGATGTGCTACATCATTTGGTTCGGAACCATTCCTTTATTGTTTTATAGCGCGCAGTTGTCTGCTGAAATTTTACATGCTACTTGGCAGGCTAATATGTCGGTTGTGTTATTGGGTATTTTCCCAAGTGCGATGGCTTATGTGCTTTGGGGATATGTACTTAAAAATATGCCGTTAACGATTGCATCGAATTTTTTATATTGCTCGCCGATTGTCGCAATGAGTTTGGCAGTTGTTTTCTTAAATGAAAAACCATCAATCATTGTGCTGTTAGGAGGAGTGATTATTGTGGGGAGTTTAGTGTGGATGAATTGGGGGAAATAATTCTTTTACAAAGATGAGTAGATAATAATGTGGTAGTTATTGGGCGCTGATTTAAAAATGAGGGTATTAATTTCATTAAAAAATAATTATTTAAATCAGCATGTCTCAATAGTTTTTAGAATTTTCTTTGATTATTTCACCTTAAGAAAGTTGAGTCGTAGTCAGAAATTAATATTTGAAATTAAATTATTCTATTCTTTCAACTTTTTCTATATGACTAGAAGAATCATATGTAATCTCAATTACAACTTTCTCTTTGTTAAGTGCTGAGTCTGGGATTGATACCGTTTCGTCTACGGAATCGAGCGATAATTCACTCGGCATTACATTATGCAGTGTCGACACGATTGTATTCGCGATTAAGCCGTTATATAAAGCCACTCCATATGCTTTTGGTTTATTGTTGATTTTATAGGAAGTGATCGTATCTATTCTTTTATCACCAATGAGTCTACTTACTACGGGTGGATGGAATTTATTTAGAAATTCATTTCGAGACATTCCAATTACATTAATCTTTTCTATAGCAGGTGGATTTGTAGTGTCGGGTAAAGTGATCCGATGGGGATTTATAGAACAAGCCATCTGTCCAACTGATGAAATAGAAATAACAAGTAATAAAATATTCTTCTTCATTTATATAATCTTAATTAATAAAAGTTGCTAATTTATAACGATATTTTTTGAAAATATCAAATTATTATAAAGGCCTATCTGTGAAAAATACTTACACTAATAAAAGTCGTAAACAACTTAGGTAATTGAATCAATTATTGTGGTGTTGGGTAGGCGAATTATTATAGGGAGTTTAGTGTGGATGAATTGGGGGAATCGGCGTACTATCGAATAAGCTATTTGTAGTTTAACCCTCCTATGTCATGTGCTACTTCCTTTAAGAGAATGAAATGATTGTTGTTGCCTTGACCTATAAAAAATCATTAGCCGAAGTTGATGCTGTACTGAAAGGGCATATTGCATTTTTAGACCATTACTATGAGCAGAAGAAATTTTTGGCATCGGGCCGTCGAGAAAATAGGGTAGGTGGAGTGATTTTAGTTTTAAGCTCTTCGATTCAAGAGGCTGAAGAAATCATGAAAAATGATCCGTTTTATATTCATGACGTGGCTGATTATGATTTTATGTGGTTTGAGCCATCGAAAAGTTTAGAAGAAATTAAAGAGTTTGTTTAACGTAAAAAATAAAGGGATCTTCTATAGATCCCTTTATTTAATAATGAGCTAATTAACCCTGCAACACGCTCACATCAGCCATAGCAGTAAACAAGTTACGTAACTGAGCCAATAAGCGTAAACGGTTTGCCTTCAGGTCAGCATCATCTACCATAACCATCACGCCATCAAAGAAGGTATTGTTAGGTATACAAAGTATTACAAGCTCAGCATCTTTACTTAAACCATTTCCTAAAGCTCTGGCAAAAAGAAGAACAGCACAATAGCTCCAAAAATTCCGCTTAAGATCAGCCAGTCTTTTTTACGCATATCTGCAAGGCGAATCACGGAAAGATAAACACTGCTGAAAAAAACCAAAACAAAAACCAGCAAAACTAGCGGATTATTGAAGAAGAATTTGCTGATGCCAAATAGCACGAAAATAATGGTACTAGAAATCCAATACAACAGAGCCAAAATAAATTTGTTCACTGATAAATTACGAACAGAACGATCTAAACGAGGCAGAGTTACAGCTAGCATAATCAGCCCTGCAAAACCGCCTAGAATAGAGATAATCATAAAGAACAGGCCGCTCATATCTGGTTTGGTCTGTATGTGAGGATATAGCTTCCATAGACCATAACCGAATGCCAGCAAAAGGGTGTGGCAAAGAACAAGGTAAGCATCTATATGGTAAAACTTTTTAATTGAAGTGGGATTCATTATGATGACTGCTGATTTATTCTTAATATTAAAAACCCCCACTAATTTATAGAGGGGTTCTCATTAATTTACAACCAATTAAGGCTTAGCCTTGCAATACACTTACATCAGCGATAGCAGTAAACAGGTTACGTAACTGAGCCAATAAACGTAAACGGTTTGCCTTCAGGTCGGCATCATCTGCCATTACCATTACACCATCAAAGAATGCATCAATCGGCGCGCGAAGTGCTGCAAGCTTAGAAAGAGCAGCCGTGTAGTCTTTTGCCGCGAGTAATGGCTCAACAACTGGAGTAACTGCTTGAAGCTCAGCAAATAATGCTTTCTCAGCATCTTCAACTAAGTTCGCTTCAACTACAGAACCTTCTGGTGCGGCTTCTTTTGCAAGAATGTTAGCAACACGTTTGTTTGCAGCAGCAAGTGCAGCAGCTTCAGGTAGTGCACGGAAATGGTTTACAGCATTTACACGCTTGTCAAAATCAAGTGGAGATTTTGGTGAAAGAGCTTGAACTGCTTGAAGTACGTCAACAGCAACGCCTTGGTCTTCATACTTGGCACGGTAACGACCTTCCAAGAATGCAACAGCATCAGCACGCGTTTTGTCGTGGTCTTTAACGATGTCGCCATAACCTTGAAGTGCAAGATTTACCAGTTCTTCAATTGTTACGTCCAATTCATTTTCAATGATTAAACGTAAGATACCAATCGCTGAACGACGAAGAGCAAACGGGTCTTTAGAACCTGTAGGTGCTTGTCCAATACCGAAAATACCAACAAGTGTATCTAAACGGTCAGCAAGGGCAATCGTTGTACCAGTTTTGGTTTTTGGTAAAACATCACCAGCAAATTTTGGTAAATATTGCTCGCCTAAAGCTTCTGAAACTTCAGTGTTTTCGCCTTCAATGCGTGCATAGTAAGTACCCGCAATACCTTGAAGTTCTGGGAACTCACCTACCAGTTCAGAAGTTAAGTCGCATTTAGCAAGTAATGCAGCTTTTTCAGCGTCCGCAGGGTTCGCACCAGTGATTGCAGATAATGCGACAGCAAGTTTTGCAATACGTGTCGATTTGTCCCAAAGCGTACCAAGTTGTGCTTGGAATACCATATTTGCTAGTTTTTCTTTACGAGATGCAAGCGGTTGCTTTTGATCTTGTAAGAAGAAGAATTCAGCATCAGACAAACGAGGACGAACAACTTTTTCATTACCTTCAATAATTTGAATCGGATCTTTAGACTCAATATTTGAAACAGTAATGAAGTACGGCTGTAATTTACCTTCGCTATTGATCAAGCAGAAATACTTCTGGTTGTCTTGCATCGTAGTAATAAGTGCTTCTTGAGGAACAGCAAGGAAGCGCTCTTCAAAATTTGCACGAAGAGCAACAGGCCATTCAACGAGGCTTGTTACTTCATTAAGTAAGTCAGCTGGAACAATTGCAGTTGCATTAACTTCATCAGCTAACTTTTTCACTTGTTCTTGAATGGTCGCTTGACGCTTTTCAAAGTTCGCAACGACATATACTTTTTCTAAAGCAGCTAGGTAGTCATTTGCATGCGCTAAAGTCACAGCTTCAGGTGCATGGAAACGGTGACCATAAGTCACATTACCAGCTTTATGGTCTTGAATAGTTGCGTCAACAATTTGATCATCTTTCAGTAAGAGAACCCATTTAACCGGACGTACAAATTCGGTACGGCTTGCAGCAGAACGCATACGCTTAGCAATTGGTAAATTGTCTAATGCAGTTTGTAAAATCTGTGGAAGTAAAGCATCAAGGCTTTGACCTTTCACATCTTTTAAATAGCAAACTTTTTCAACTTTACCTGCTTGGAAAGTAGAAAGCTGATCAACTGTAATCCCTTGACCACGCATAAAGCCTTCAAGTGCTTTAGTTGGTTTGCCTTCTGCATCGTAAGCCGCTTGAACAGCAGGGCCGTCAAAACGTTTTTGTGTATCAGCTTGAGCAGCATCGATATCAACAATTTTAAGCGCTAAACGACGTGGAGCAGCATAAGCTTCAATTGATGTGAAGTTTAAGCCTGCATCGTTTAAGCCTTTTACCGTTTCTGCTTGTAATGCATCACGTAAGTTTTTTAAGCTTTTCGGAGGAAGCTCTTCACAGCCAAGTTCGAATAAAACAGTATGTTTGCTCATTAGTTTTTCTCCGCCTTTGCTGCTTCACTTTCAGCTTGTGCTTTTAGCTGTGCCAATACTTCATCACGTAAGTGAGGTTCTGCCATTGGGAAGCCAAGTTCTGCACGTGCTTGTACATAACTTTGTGCAATCGCACGAGCTAAAGTACGTACACGTAAAATGTAGCGTTGACGCTCAGTCACAGAAATCGCGCCACGTGCGTCAAGTAAGTTAAAGGTATGAGACGCTTTAACCACTTGCTCATAAGCAGGAAGAGAAAGTTTTGCTTCAATTAAACGATTTGCTTCTGACTCATAAAAGTCAAAGAGTTCAAATAGTTTTTCAACTGGAGCATATTCAAAGTTGTAAGTCGATTGTTCAACTTCATTTTGATGGAATACGTCGCCGTAAGTTACAGTACCAAATTGGCCTTTCGTCCAAACAAGGTCATAAACTGAGTCAACACCTTGTAGGTACATCGCAAGACGTTCTAAGCCGTAAGTGATTTCACCTGTTACTGGGTAACATTCAACACCACCGACTTGTTGGAAGTAAGTGAACTGAGTTACTTCCATACCGTTAAGCCAAACTTCCCAACCTAAGCCCCAAGCACCTAGCGTCGGAGATTCCCAGTTGTCTTCTACGAAACGAATGTCGTGAGTAAGCGTATCAATCCCGATTGCTTTTAAAGAATCAAGATAAAGCTGTTGGATGTTGTCTGGGTTTGGCTTAAGCACCACTTGGAATTGGTAGTAGTGTTGCAAACGGTTCGGGTTTTCACCATAGCGACCATCTTTTGGACGACGTGAAGGTTGAACGTATGCAGCATTCCAAGTTTCTGGCCCTAAAGCACGTAAGAATGTTGCGGTGTGGAATGTTCCAGCGCCCATTTCCATGTCGTAAGGTTGTAATACGACGCAGCCTTGTTCGGCCCAATAGTTTTGTAGGGCAAGAATTAAGCCCTGAAATGTATCAATGTGCGAGATGGCGCGACTCATGTAGCATCCACGAATTTATGAGAAAAATTGCCCCTAAGTATAAGGATTTTGTAGGGGAGTGGCAAAGGCTAGTTTGGGAATTTCAGATTTGATCATTTAGCAGCTTTTTTCATACTTTTGAGTAGTAAAATCCAATAAGTGATAGCAAAAATTAAAGAAAAACAACTGAAGAAAAATAAGCCTTCTAATGGCATTAGTTCCCATGAGTCGCGAAAAAAAATTATTAAGATATTAGGTATTAAAAAGGTGAGAATAATTGCACTAGCAAGGATAGAGAAGAAATTAAGGAAATTGAATTTCAACAAGAATAATTGTAAAAAATATGCAGGTATAAAAACTAATACGTAATAAATTACTGTCATGAAAAGCAAAATTATAGGAATATCTCCTATAGTTCCAAAAGCAAATCTTCCGTAGATAGTTATGTGGCCTAATAATAGGAATAAAGCAATTATATATAGGTGAATCGGTGTCATGATTAGACAATGCCAAATTTGATCTTTATCTGGATCTAAATTTTGAGTGAAGATTTTAAAATTATTAAAGATAGCTTTCTTCATATAAATCAATGTAAATTTGATTCTTATAACTATATATAACATGAATAAAAGTTAATGTATTTGAAAATGTGATCAAATCAAAATGTTTAATTAATATAGTCCAGCTTATAAGGATTTTAGAATTCAATGTTGATGTTCTGCTCTTTGGTCTTATTATCTTTATAGTTATACCAAGTCAATAATGCCCAAAAATTAAAAGCTGTAATTAGTGTAGAGATTCCAATCCAACTAAAAATAAGTTCGGAAAAAAAGGTCTTAAAGGATAAGTTAGCAAGCGTATTAAAGAATGAGGAGTATACCTAGTGCTGTTAAAGATATTGTTATGAAATTTAGAAGCTTGAATTTATTTAGTAATATAGATGTTGCTATAAGGAATGGTAAAAAGAACAGATATATAATGAATAAATAAGTAAGCATAGAATTCATTGAAGTCAAAATAATGAGCACTGGTATAGGAGCGAACAATAGACCCTTGATTATGTCTAAATACCCATAGGCAACCGTTATAGAATTTTTGTTATATTGAAGCATATTAAAAATTATAGAATTGAGAGTAAGTTATGCTGAAATTTTGCTGCAAACTCATTGTTTTATCCAGTCTTTTTTCTAGTCCATGGCTATACGCACAAACCGACACTGATGAGCAAGATGAATATAACCAATGTGTTGATCAGACGATTAAAGAAATGAAGCTTGAAAGCATTAATAACATGGTCGTGTATAGCTGTTCTGAACAAGCTAAAAAGACTTATGAAGAAAAAATTGTTGCTTTGATTGATCAAATTCGTACACAAAGCGAAGAATATCAACAGCCAGAGCGTTACCAAGATATTTTAAAATCTCAGCGACTTTGGAAAGCTTATGTGGATCAGGAATGTAATAATGCAGGCTCATACATTGGCTCACCGATGTATTCATATTGCCCAATGCAAGAGTATGCAGCGCGTGTAAAGCAACTAGAAGAATACGTTAATTAAGACGGATTATTTTAAACGTCATCTCATGACGCTTAGCGTACTTCACTAGATTAAATTTAAGAATGCAAAATGATATTTTTTAAACGATGCCATAAATGAGTCGTTTGATATGTCTGATCGCATTCGAGAAAAATTACAGATTCTTGCTGATGCTGCTAAATATGATGTGTCTTGTTCATCAAGTGGCAGCGACCGTAAAAATAAAGATAAAGGTTTGGGTGATGCCAGTCATTCAGGTATTTGCCATAGCTATACCGAAGATGGCCGCTGTGTATCTCTCTTAAAAATTCTATTTAGCAACGTATGTATTTTTGACTGCGCTTATTGCGTTTCACGTCGTTCTAACGACGTCCAGCGTGCAGCATTTACGGTGCAAGAGGTGGTGGACTTAACCATTAATTTTTATCGACGTAATTATATTGAAGGCTTATTTTTAAGTTCAGGTATTTTTAAATCGGCCGATCATACAATGGAGCGTATGCTTCAAGTCGTGAAGAAGTTGCGCCTTGAAGAAAACTTTAATGGCTATATTCACCTAAAAACCATTCCGGGAGCATCGCCTGAACTGATCCATGAAGCAGGTTTATATGCTGACCGGATGAGTATTAATTTAGAGATGCCGACTGAAATTGGGCTAAAAACTTTTGCACCAGAAAAATCTCATCAGGAAGTGCAAAAAGATTTAGGGTTAGTACGTGACAGGCTCATCCAGCTTAAAGACGAACGTCAAATTATTAAGCATGTACCGAAATATGTGCCAGCAGGGCAGACCACCCAAATGGTGGTGGGTGCTCATCAAGAGTCAGACCAAGATGTCTTGTTTATGGCAGACAAGCACTATAAAGAATTTAAGCTCAAACGGGTCTATTTTTCGGGCTATATTCCAATTAATACCGAAAATAATTACTTGCCAGCTGTTGGTTCTGCTCCGCCGTTACTTCGAGAAAACCGACTCTATCAAAGTGATTGGCTTATGCGTTTTTACGGTTTTCAGGTCAATGAAATCGTCAATGAGAAATTCCCAAACTTAGATCTTGATGTAGACCCAAAATTAAGTTGGGCTTTAAGGCATCCTGAGCAGTTTCCAGTAGATCTAAACCGTGCAGATTATCAAATGATTTTGCGTGTACCCGGCATTGGGGTGAAATCTGCCAAGAAAATTGTTCAGGCTCGTCGCTTTGGCAAAATCCACATCGATTTACTTAAAAAGTTAGGTGTCGCCTACCAGAGAGCAAAATTCTTTATCCACTGTGAAGACAGTCCAAAATTCCAAAAAGAATTATCTTCAAGCTTTATCCGACAGCAAATTTTAACGCAAGGTTCATCGAAATATGTGCAGCAGCTTTCGCCCCAATTAAGCCTTGGGTTTTAGCCATGTTTAATGATGAAGTGGCTTACTATTTTGATGGTTCAATGGTTGGGCTACTGAGCTGCGTTTTTCGCGCATTTCAATTTAAAGAATTACAGGTCAGACTCTGTTTAAATGATGCGGCTCAACATGGTTTATTTGCCGATAAAATTGAGATTTCAAATAATGAGCAACATGCCGAACGTGTGTGGTCCGCGCTGCAAAAAAAGCTTTCTTCGTCTTCTTTAAGGCAATTTTATTTTGCTTATTTATCTGAATCTGTAGATGCCTATCAGCATTTATTTAATTACTGTATTTACGTTTTTACTAGTCATTCATCGATAGAAAAAGATTATTCGCACCCAAGTGTTTTAGCAATTTCGCAGTGGACGAAAAAGGTCGGGCGAGAGAAGCATCGGATGGAAGCTTTTATTCGTTTTAAGAAAACCAAAGATGAGCTGTTTTTAAGCTTGGTACGTCCCGATTTTAATGTTTTACCGCTCATTCAGCCGCATTTTAAACGGCGTTATCAAGACCAGCGTTGGCTCATTTATGATGAGAAACGTAAGTTCGGTCTTTATTATGATTTAAGGGAAATACATGAGGTTTCACTCGAAGCACCCGACATCGATCGTAATTTAAATAACGGAAGGAGCCAAAGCTTTCAGCTGGAGTTAGATGAGCAAGAAGTCTTATATGACCAGCTTTGGAAAGATTATTTTAACAGCGTGAACATTACGGAACGTCAGAATATAAAACTTCATGTGCAATATTTGCCGAAACGTTATTGGCGCTACTTAAATGAAAAATTAATTGAATATTAAAGTTTTAAAATAATAAAAGATAATTCAACAGGGTTTCTTATCTTTGAAAGATATAATTTAAATGCATTTTATGTGGCTTTGAGCGTATACTTTTGCCCGTTATAAATAACGGCATATCCCCAAAGGTGTACTGTGAGTGTTATACAGCGAGAATGGTTACAGATTTTAAAACCAAATTTTAAGGTTTTGCCTTTAAAAGAACGGTTGCTTTGTGGTGTTGGAGCACTGTGTGGTTTAGCAATTTCTTCCTTAATTAGCTGGTATGTTTTAGGTGGAATTAATGCCTGGTACATTGCACCCATGGGAGCTTCATCTGTTCTGTTATTTGCTGTGCCAACCAGTCCATTGGCTCAACCATGGAATGTGATTGTTGGTAACACGCTAGCCGGAATTATTGGAGTTGCCTGTGCACAGTGGATTCCTGATTTAACCACTGCTTTTAGTGTAGCAGTAGGCTTTGCCATATTCTTAATGATGACCACTGACTCTTTGCATCCACCAAGTGGTGCAGTCGCGATTACGGCTGTGTTAGGTGGTGCTGCAATTCATAAATTAGGCTTTTATTTTATTTTTTATCCGGTTCTGCTCAACTCGTTACTTTTACTCGGTTTCGCCGTCTTTTTTAACCGTTTCATTGGAAGACATTATCCAGTTACCGCACGTCTCAATGAGCGTAGTAAAGATCCAACACCGACTCAAAAAGTATCGATTCAACCGAAAGATATTGAGTACGCTTTAGAGCACCACACTGAATTGCTAGATATTAGCCAATACGATTTAGAAAAAATTATTTTAGATGCACAAGAACATGCCAACGAACGCATAGTCAATCAATATACCTGTCAGGATATTATGAGCCGTGATGTGATTAAGCTGCATGAAGATGATGATATTCATCAGGCGCTGGATAAGTTCAAGCATATTAATCTCATGAGCTTACCGGTGGTAAATGCTGACAATCATCTAGTAGGAACTTTAGCGTTATATGAAGTTGTAGAATGGTTTAAAGGTGCCGCGGACCCAAGAAACTCTTGGCAGCATTATGTCAAACAGATCATGAGTCATAGAGTGGTGACAGTATTGCCAACACAGCCTATTCAAGATCTTGTGCCTTATTTTGTCGAAAAATCTTTTAATTATATTCCAGTGGTCGAGGAGCGGCAGTTAATCGGAATGATTAGCCGCGCAGATATGATTGCTGCCTTACAACAGCAGTTAAACCGTAAAATATAATCTAAAAAAACAGAGCAAAAAAAAGCTACGGTTGATTAGGGGATGCAACCGTAGCGACCAAAATTAATTAACGTGTTTGTTCTTCATGTACAGTTCGGACGGATTGTCGATAGCCTTCAATATGTTCTGGCTGTTTTTTCGGAATGACTAACCACAAAACCAGATAAACTAAGATTCCGGGAAAGGCCGCACTCATAATTGAAACCACAACAAAAATAATGCGTAGTAAAGTTACGTTCCAACCAAAACGTTCAGCAATACCACCCATTACACCGGCGATCATGCTATGTCGGTTCGAGCGATATAAACCAGAACTGGCCATCTAATTCTCCTTAAAAATAAAAAGTTACAAGGAATTGTTTATTCTCTTGCTTAATAAAAATATGGAGACGAAATAACGGGTTTAAAGTCTTCTAAAAAGTAAAATGGTTAAAATATGTAAAGGATTGGAATGAAGGAAACTAACATCAACTAAAATGCACCTTTTCAGGGCTTAAGGGTTTATGGCAGCAATTGGCTCATGCCTGAAATGAATATAAACATGGTTGTTGCTGTTATCTGTGAATAATGTATATGTCTTTGAAGCGGTCTAGGTTTTTAGTTAAGCATTTGGTTGTAGGGACTATGATGTGCCTGACACTTAGTGCTTGCGACATAAACCACACCAACTCAAAAGATCACTCTAGTCCAAGTTCTAGTTCTATCGATGAAGAAAATTTAATAAAAAATAGTACATCTACAAAAACATTAGATTATGTGGCAGGTCGTACTTTTTTACCTAAAGAAAATTTAGATCAAACCAAAAAATTGAGCGCAATCTCATTGCAATATGTAGGGCGATATCACACCCGAATTTCATGTGAGGATGCTTTTGCCGATTGTGAGTCTGGAGAGGCAGAGTACATTTTAAATTTATTACCCAATGGATCAGCTTATTGGAATGTTATTCATTTTGGCCGAGTGGGAAGTAAGGATGGAGCCAAGAGTACTGCTATAAATCAGTTGTGTCCTGATTTAAATTGGAAAGTACATGAAAGAGAGCATGAGTTAACCATTCACTGTCCTTTATCTAATGTTAATTTTTATTTTAATGTTGATTCAAACAAAAGAT
>Ga0207655_1001346_pt1 | contig 23087 bp, 22 predicted proteins | sample KBSM44metaG_FD_184398 | JGI IMG/M metagenome (GOLD analysis project Ga0207655, IMG submission 184398) | Miscanthus rhizosphere microbial communities from Kellogg Biological Station, Michigan, USA - KBS M4-4 metaG (SPAdes) (version 2) | ecosystem: Host-associated > Plants > Roots > Rhizosphere >... | reverse complement strand
GACCGGACGATGTTCGAAGCTGGCCAGCTTTGCTGAAAGAGTTGCGCGGTAATGGCGTGCTGGCCAGCGAGTTACGTTCCAGTTTTGACGCTGAAAGCTCGCAGTTACTGGCCCGGGCTGAGCCACCGCTTGATCGTTACCAGCAAGTCACGTTGCTACGCAGCCTCAATGCTGCGCTCAACAGGAAGGCCCGCAGCGGCTGGCAGTCTGTGGTCGAACCGGACATGCAAAAACTGGCTGACGGCTACGGCGTGTTACGTGCAGAGCTGGCGGTGGCGTTCTCCGATGCTTTGACGGCAACCCCGGAACGCTGGGGCAATACCTTGTCACTCACGACGATCGAACAACTGAAAGCTGCAGGCTTGTCGCGATTATGGTTAGGCCTTGGCGAGGGTTGGGAAGGTGGTCTCTGGCACCCTGAAACGGTGCGTCAAGGTGTTGCCGCAGGTTACCTGGTGGCACCCTATGATTCCTATGAGACGGCGCTGACCATTACTGAAAACCCGGACTGGACTACCGCGCATCTGGGCTCCAGAGCCAATCAGGAATGTGCGGTCGTGCTGGAAACCGGGACGTTCAAAAGCGGGTTTCAGCAATCGGGGCATTACACCGATCCGCGTTGTGTTCGGCCATTGCTTGAGGCGCGCATCAAGGCTGTACAGAGCAAGGCCGGGTTCAATAGCTGGTTTCTGGACGCCTACGCCACCGGCATGCTGTTCGACAGCTACCGTGTGGGAGCGACCATGACTCAGGTGCAAAATGCCGAGGGCAACATCGACGCCTCGCGCTGGGTCAACGAGACGTTGAAGCTACCGACCGGCTCCGAGGATGGCAACGCCACCACGGCCCAAGGGGTACTGTTTGCCCATGGAATGCAGACACCGGTGATCGGCTGGGGTGATTCGGATATGAGCAAGAATCCGAAGTCGCCCTATTACCTGGGCCGCTGGTTTCCTGATGAACAGCCGCAGGTTTTCTTCAAGACCGTGCCGCTCAAGGAACCCTACCGCACGGTTCACTTTGCTCCGCAAACGCGCTTGCCGCTTTATCAGGCGGTGTTCCATGGCTCGGTGATCACCACCCATCATTGGCTGTTCGACAGCCTTAAGTTGAGCAATGTGCGCGCCGAGAATGAGCTGACTCAATTGCTCTACAACGTGCCGCCGCTGTATCACCTGAGTGCGGCGACGCTGAAGCAGCGGTTACCGGCGATTGCGCGTCAGGATGTGTTCTTCCGCCCGCTGCATGAGCGTCTGGCGACTCAGGCGATGACAGATTTTCGTTGGCTGACTGAGGATCGTCAGGTGCAGCAGACAACGTTCGCCGATGGCACCAGGCTGGTGGCGAACTTTGATGTACGCGTACGAGAGATTGATGGGCGACAGTTGGCCAATCGAAGCATCACCGCGTTTGACGCGAACGGGGGAGTGACAACCTATCAAGTCGCTGTGCAACGTTAGAAAACCGTCGCGAACCTGCTCGCGATTGCGTTCTGACAGGCTACGCCGGCTTACGCCAGACACTCGCCAGCCAAGGCTGCTGCTCCCGCGGCAGCCCCGCCGGCCGGTAGTAATGCTCCAGTTCCACAAACCCCGCCGCCGTCAGCAATTGCTGCCACGTCTCAAGATCGTGGTACGCCCCATAACGCGGCCCGTTCCAGCCCTCCTGATTCTCACCACGAGGGTTTGAACTGAACAACACACCACCCGGTTTCAAAGCCCCGTGTAACGCCTTCAACACCCGGGGCAGCTCTTGGGTCGGGATATGAAACAGCGCCGCATTGGCAAAGATCCCGTCAAAGCGCTCGGCCGGCAAATCCAGCTTCAGGAAATCCTGCTGCCAGACTTCACAACCGCTGTCCTGTCGGGCCATCTGCGCAAACTTCTCCGAGCCATCAAGCCCGACAGCGGTATGGCCCATGCGCGTGAAGGTTTGCAAATCACGACCCGGCCCGCAGCCAAAATCGAGAATGTCGAACGGCGCCTCACCCTGAATATGCCGCAGCAGCGCAGCAATGTTCTGGCTGACATCATGATCGCGAGTCCCTTCGCGAAAACTTTCAGCCACCGAGTTGTAATGGCCCAGGGTGGTGGAGGTGATCTGCTCGAGGTCGGTGGGGGTCTGTTTCATGGTCGGCTGCGCAGGCAATTGGGATTTGCCGAATATACGCCATGAAGCCGGTGACTGCTTCGCAGCCATTCGCGAGCAAGCCCGCTCCCACAGTTGACCTGCAGTGAACACAAGATTTGTGTACGACGCGATCATTGTGGGAGCGGGCTTGCTCGCGAAAGCGGTATCACTGACAACTAATAACTTCAGCCAGGCTCAACGCTTATTGAGACCCCGCGCCAACCGATCCCCGCCCAACTGAATCACCGCCACCAACACCACCAGCAACACAATCACCGTCAACATGATCTGGCTATCAAACCGCTGATAGCCGTACCGATAGGCGATATCGCCCAACCCACCGGCACCAATCGCCCCGGCCATGGCCGACGAGTTGATCATCGTCACCAACGTAATCGTGAAACCCCCGACAATCCCCGGCAGCGCCTCAGGCAACAACACATGCCAAACGATATGCCAGCGCCGGCAACCCATCGCCTGCGCCGCTTCGATCAACCCGTGGTCCACCTCCCGCAAACTGACTTCGGCAATTCGCGCAAAGAAAGGCGTGGCGGCGATGGTCAGCGGCACCACGGCGGCCCAAACGCCGTACGTGGTGCCGACGATCAACCGGGTAAACGGAATCAGCGCCACCATCAAAATCAGAAACGGAATCGAGCGGAACAGGTTCACGAATGCGCCCAACGCGCGGTTCAGCGTTGGCGCTTCATAGATTCCGCCCTTGGAACTGGTGACCAGGATTACCGCCAGCGGAATACCCGCCAGCAGCGCGATCAATGACGACACGCCGACCATCAGGAAGGTGTCGATGAAGCCTTGCAGCAAGCGATCAAACCACATAACCCAGCATCTCCACCTGTTGCGCCCAGTTGCCGGCGCGTTGACGCAATTCCTCTGCGCCGAGGGACGAACCGGTCACCGCCAGCAGCAATTGCCCGAGGGCATGGCCCTGAATCCGTTCCACGCCACCTTGCAGCAAGCGCACGCGACCGCCGAGGGCACTGAACAAGGCGGCCAGGTCGGGCTCGTCGCTGGCGCTGCCGGTGAACTGCAAACGCAGCACAACAGCGGCGTCCGAGGACTGTGGATGTGCCTGCAAGCGGCTTTGCAGTTCTTGCGGCAAACCGTGTTGCAACGGCGCCAGCAAGGTTTTGCTGACCTCGTGCTGCGGGTTGCCGAAGACTTCCCAGACCGGCCCTTGTTCGACGATTCGCCCGTGTTCCAGCACCACGACTCGGTCGCAGATATCGCGGATTACCGCCATCTCGTGGGTGATCAGCACGATGGTCAGGCCCAGGCGCTGATTGATCTCGCGCAGCAGGCCGAGGATTGATTGGGTGGTTTCCGGGTCCAGTGCCGAAGTGGCTTCGTCGCACAGCAGAATCGCCGGGTCATGCACCAAGGCGCGTGCGATGCCGACGCGCTGTTTCTGCCCGCCGGACAGCTGCGCCGGGTAGGCCTTGTGTTTCTCTTGCAGGCCTACCAGTTCCAGCAATTGGCGGACTTTCTGCTCGCGTTTTTCCTTCGGCACACCGGCGACTTTCAGCGGCAACTCGACGTTCTGCCAAACGGTCTTGGCCGACATCAGGTTGAAGTGCTGGAAGATCATGCCGATGCGCCGACGCAGCGTCACCAGGCGATCTTCATCGAACTCGCCGATATCGACCTGATCGATCAGTACGCGCCCCGTGCTTGGTTGTTCCAGGCGGTTGATGGTGCGGATCAGCGACGACTTGCCGGCGCCGCTGCGGCCGATGATGCCGAATACCTCGCCGCGCTGGATCGCCAGGTCGATGCCGTGCAGCGCGGCGACCGGACCTTGCTGGCCGTTGTAGGTTTTGCCCAGGCCGATGAAGCGCACGTGAGCACGGTTCAGGTTCGGGTGCAGTTCCGTTTGTTCAGCGTTTTTGAGCTCTGGAATCTCCAGTCGCAGTTGCGTGGCTGCCGTCATATTCAGCTTTCCCAACCGGCTTGGTAGAGCTTGCCGTGGGCTTTATCCAGCGCGGCACGAACGGCCGGCGAATGCTGGTAAATGTCGACGAATTTGATCAGGCGCGGGTCGGTTTTGCTTTTCGGCTGGATCACGAACTGAATCACGTATTCCTTGTGATCCAGGCCGTCGAACAGCAGGGCGGAGCCGGCATCGAAGGTCTTCGACAAGCGGATGTAGGCCGGGTAGCCCTGGACCAGATCGGCGTCGTCATAGGCGCGTACCAGTTGCACGGCTTCGACCTGCAGGATTTTGATCTTCTTCGGATTGGCAATGATGTCTTCTTCGGTGGCCTTGTAGCCGACACCCGGTTTGAGGGTGATCAGCCCGGCCTTGGCCAGCAGTTGCAAGCCACGACCGCTGTTGATCGGGTCGTTGGCGATCGCCACGCTGGCGCCTTCCGGCAGCTCGTCGAAGCTTTTGTATTTTTTCGAGTAGAGGCCGACGTTGTTGATGATCCCCGGTGCGAACGGCACCAGGTCAAAACCGGCGGCGGCCTTGGCGTTTTCCAGGAACGGGACGTGCTGGAAGTAGTTCACGTCGATGTCGCCGGCAGCGAGGCTGACGTTGGGCGCGATCCAGTCGCTGAACTCCACCAGGTCGACTTGCAGGCCTTGTTTCCTGGCTTCTTCGACGGCGGCTTCCAGGGGAATGGCGAAAGCGGCGGTGGTGCCGACTTTCAGCGGCGCGTCGGCGGCGAAGGTGAGGGAGCTGAAAAGGCCGAGGGCCAGGGCCAGTGCTTTGACTGGGTGGGAGAGAAGTTTCCTGGTCATGATGAGTTTTCCAGTCAAGTTAAGGCGATCGTTCCCACGCTCCGCGTGGGAATGCCTCCCGGGACGCTCCGCGTCCCTGCGGCGGTGACGCAGAGCGTCACTGGCTGCATTCCCACGCAGAGCGTGGGAACGATCAGGGTTGGGGGTTAGTGTCGGTAATGGGATCCGGTATGTTGCTCAGGCAAATGCGCCTCTGCGTGAAACAGTTTTTCCCGCAGGCTGCCGCTGTCGTAAGCGGTCTTGTACGACCCGCGCCGTTGCAACTGCGGAATCACCAGGTCGATGAAATCCACATAGCTCTCCGGCGTGACTATTCGCGTCAGGTTGAAGCCATCCAGCCCGGTCTCGGCGATCCACGATTCCAGCTCATCGGCGACCTGCTCAGGCGAGCCCACCACGGTGATGTAGCGACCACCGAGGGCGTGTTGCTCGAGTAATTTGCGGCGAGTCCAGTCGTTGTTTTGCAGGTTCTTGGTGGCGGACTGGATCGCGTTGCTCTTCACGTACTGGATCGGTTCATCGATGTCGTACTCGGAAAAATCGATCCCGGTGGAGGCCGAGAAATGCGCCACGCCGGCCTCGGCGCTGGCGTAGCTCAAGTACTCGGCGTGCTTGGCCCAGGCCAGCGCTTCGGTGGCGCCGACTATCACGTTCAGCCCCATGAACACCTTGATGTCCTCGGGGTTGCGCCCGGCCTCGACGGCACTGGCGCGCACCTTGTCCACTTGAACCTTGGTCGACGGTTTGTTCTGGCCGCTGATGAACACGCACTCGGCATGTCGCCCGGCGAACAGCAAACCGCGATCCGAACTGCCGGCCTGGAACAGCACCGGCGTGCGCTGCGGCGAGGGCTCGCAGAGGTGATAACCCTCGACCTGATAGAACTCGCCCTTGTGCTCGACCTTGTGCACTTTCTCGGGCTGCGCGTAGATCCGCTGCTGTGAATCGTTAAGCACCGCGCCGTTTTCCCAACTGCCTTCCCAGAGTTTGTAGAGCACTTGCAGGTATTCATCGGCCTGGTCGTAACGACGGTCGTGTTCCACCTGCTCGCTCAAACCCATGGCCTTGGCGGCGCTGTCGAGGTAGCCGGTGACGATGTTCCAGCCGACCCGGCCGCGACTCAGGTGATCGAGCGTGGACATGCGTCGGGCGAACAGATACGGCGGTTCGTAAGTCAGGTTGGCGGTGAGGCCGAAGCCAAGGTTTTTTGTCACTGCGGCCATGGCCGAAACCAGCAGCAGCGGGTCGTTGACCGGAAGTTGGATCGACTCTTTGAGCGGCACGTCTACCGAGTTTTGATAGACGTCGTACACGCCGACGATGTCAGCGATGAACAGGCCGTCGAACAGCCCACGCTCCAGCAATTGCGCCAGTTCGGTCCAGTATTCGATGGTTTTGTACTGAGTGGAGTTATCCCGTGGATGCGTCCACAGACCATGGTTGATGTGCCCGACGCAGTTCATGTTGAACGCGTTGAGCAGGATCTTCTTTTTGGCATCGGCCATCAGATCGTCCCCCGCAGTGGCGGGTTTTCATCGTTGAGGTAGTAGTTGCCGACCGCGTGATATTTCCAGCGCACCGGGTCGTGCAGCGTGTGTACCCGAGCGTTGCGCCAGTGACGGTCCAGGCCATGTTCGATCAGGGTTGCCTGGCTGCCGGCCAGTTCAAACAGCGTGCTGCCAGCGGCGAGGGAAATCTCGGTGCTGATGGCGCGGGATTCGGCGACGGCAATCGACGCGGCGGCAACGGTCTCCGCGTTTGTTTGGGCCTGAGCCTTGTCGAGGAATTCGCCGGAGCGTTCCAGCAAGGCTTCGGCGGCGTGCAAACGAATGCTCAAGTGGCCGAAGCTCTTGAGGGTCAGTGGGTCTTCGGTGGCTTTGTCGTTGCCGGAATCGATCCACGGCCGGGTCTTGGTGCGCACGAAATGCAGCGCATCTTCATAGGCGGCGCGGGCGATACCGGTGTCGATAGCGGCATGAAGAATCTGCGCCAGCGGGCCGACGGTGGTCGGGCGCTCGAACGCGCTCTGAAACGGGATCACGTCTTCGGCGGCGACGTAGACATCTTCAAACACCACCGAACCGCTGCCGGTGGTGCGCTGGCCGAAGCCGCTCCAGTCGTCGATCACCGTCAGACCCTTGGCGTTACGAGGGACGAAAGCGAGTTGCTGAACGCCGTGTTCATCCACGACCGACGTCGGAATGCGCTGGGCATAAATCGCGCCCGTGGCGTAGAACTTGCGGCCGTTGATGCGATAGCCGTCACGTTCTCCATGCAGATCAGGGGTCAGGCTGGTGACGCGGTCGTGGGCGGTTTTGGTACCCAGTTCCGCGAGGGCATTGCCGAAGCGCTGACCGGCCAGCACTTCCGCGTAGAGGTGTTTTTTCTGCTCTTCGCTGCCGTTCACCCGCAACACTTCGAGCGCGTAGAAATGATTCTGCGGGATCTGGCCGAGGGAGCCGTCCGCCTGGGCGATCAGCGCGATCACCTTGGCCAGCGTGACGTTGGAAACGCCAGCGCCGCCGTATTTTTTTGGCACGCTGATGCCCCAAAGACCCGAGCGGGAAAACACTTCCAGTTCCGGGTGTGGCAAACGGCGTTCACGGTCGCGCAGGGCGCTGTCGCGTTTGAAATCTTCGGCCAGGTCACTGGCGACGATCAGGGCTTGCTCATCGCTGGTTATGACCGCGACGTGGTGAGAAAGAGTCATGTGTTTCTCCAGAGATCTGGTCAAAAGCGTTCTGGTCGTTAAATCCAGGAATGCCGGGCGGGCAGCGTGCCGTTCAGGTGATAGGTGCCGACGGCGTGATATTTCCAGCGCACCGGGTCGTGCAGCGTGTGCACGCGGGCGTTGCGCCAGTGGCGGTCGAGGTTGAATTCGGCGAGGGTGGCGCGGCTGCCGGCCAGTTCGAAAAGCTTTTCGCTGGCCAGCAGCGAGATCTCGGTGGTCAGGACTTTGGCTTCGGCCACGGCAATCGAGGCGCGGGCGGCGGACTCGGCGGTGAGCGGCGCGGCGTTGACCTGATCGAGCACTTGCCCGGCCTTGCGCAGCAGCGCTTCGGCGGCGTGCAGTTCGATCTTCAGCTTGCCGATGTCGGCGATCACATAGAGGTCGTCGCTGGCCCGCTCGACCTTGGCGTCGATCCACGGCCGTGCACGGGTTTTCACGAACGCGATGGCGTCGTCGATGGCGCCCCGGGCGATGCCGGCGTCAATGGCGGCTTGAATCAGCTGCGACACGGCACCCTGAATGTTCGGGTTGTCATTGATCTTCCAGTTATCCACCACCAGCTCGGCATCGACCTGCACGTTGTTGAGCAAAATGGTGCCGCTGGCAGTGGTGCGTTGGCCGAAGCCTGACCAGTCATCCACGATGCGCAGACCCGGTGTACCGCGGCGGACGAAGGCCAGCACCTGCTTGCCATCGTCGTTCAGCGCCTTGACCGCGACCCAGTGGGCGAACAGGGCGCCGGTGGAATAGAACTTCTGCCCGCTGAGGACGAAGCCGTCGCCGCTGGCGGTGATTCGCGCCTTGAGTTCAAGGGTGTTTTTGGTGCCGCGCTCAGGTCCCGCGTTACCGATCCGCCAGCCGTCGAGCACGCTTTTGAACAGCTGCTTTTTTGCGATTCAGTGGCGCTGCCGAGCACCAGGTTGAGAATGCCGAACTGGTTCTGCGGGATCTGTCCCAGTGCCGGGTCCGCCGCGGAAATGATCGCGAAGACTTCGGCTACGGTGACGAACGAAACCTGCGGGCCACCGTACTCGCGCGGGATGGCAATGCTGCCCAGGCCGCTGCGGGTGAACTGTTCGATTTCCGACCACGGTAGCTTGCGCTGCTGGTCGCGTTTGGCCGCTTGCAGACGGGCGACTTGCGCCAGCTCATGGGCAGCCTTGAGGGCTTGTGCGTCGTTGCGCAAGACCTGCGCGGGCAACAACAGGGGGGCGATGTCCAGATCACTCTGGACGACTGCATCTGCCAGACTGGACATCAGTGCCGCTCCTTGGCTGCACGCAATGCCCTGGCGATCTGCACTGGGGTGATTGTGTTCCGGACCATACCTACCTCACATCTCATGGAAACGTCGCGATGGTTGCGACGAACGAAAACAAGAATGTCCGGTGGTCCGGTGCATATACCCTAAGCATGTATAAAAAATAAATAAACTAACTTTTAGGAATATGCATAGAAGGTTGGTTAGCGCAGACCCTGTGGCGAGGGAGCTTGCTCCCGCTCGACTGCGCAGCAGTCGCCAATTTGTCACCATGCTTTGACTGAAAGCACACGATCACAGGTTTGGGGGGCGCTTCGCACCCCAGCGGGAGCAAGCTCCCTCGCCACAGAAAACCCTCAGTCCAGGCGGGGTTCGGCGGCCATGAGTATCTCTTTTGGCCGGGCCTTCAAATACGGATTGGCGCAACCGATTTTCAGCCTGCGCGGTGGTGCCCAGCGGGAGTTGTTGCCCACCCGGTCGAGGATGCAATAAGTCACTTCCAGTCGCAGGTCTTCGCCGGCTTCGAGAATGATCGCCGGGGGCACCCAGACCTGGATCGGCTGGCCCACATCGCCGGCCTTGAGTCGTGGCAGATCCATGCGCACATCGCCCCAGCGCAGGGTGATTTCGTCGTCCGCGGCCATGTTCAGGTAAGGCTCGATGGTCAACGGAACGCCACGCTTGATCTGGTTCGGATTGACCCCCTGACGGCGAATGGTTTCGGGGATGTTTACGGGCTCCAGCCCCTGGTTTTCATCGCCGCACAGCGCAGACGGTTGGCCGCCGGGGCAGTCGAGTTTGATCTGCACCCGCCTGGCGGCTGAAAGGGTTGGCCCTTGCCCGATCTGCATGATCCGGTAGTGAATGCGTGAGGTGCCATTGGCAATGAAGCTCTCGGGCACACGCAGTTGGACCGGTTGACCGACATCGTCGGCCGTCAGCACTCTGGAGGCCACGTAGCAGTTGTCCCAGAACAGTTCGATCAGGTCGCCTTCGTCCATGCCGGAGTAGGGCGCCACATCGATCAGCAGGTGCGTCGCCGAGGTGATGTTGATGCAGGTCTTGTGAGATTGCGCCAGGGTCGGGGCCGCAAGTTCGGGTTTGTTCGAAGTGCTTGTCATGGGGATCTCCTTGAAGCCTTGCAGCGAAAGTCCGTTTCTGAAAGTTCTAAAGGCGTGAATTATCGAGCAACAAAACTGTGCACTATTTGCAAAATTAAATAATGAGCGAGTGCAAGGTTAAACGCCTGTTGAGACTAGATAAGAGTGCGCTTCAATAGGTGTCAATAGAGTTGGCTAGTTAAGTAGGGTATCTAGTGTTATTCAGAAAAATCCTACGAGTTGAAGTTAATAAGCTGCACCGCTCTGTCGAACTTGGCGTTGTTTTACGGGCTTTCAGTGCGTTGCTGACGGCGAAGGCCGGGTCGATGAGGGCGCTGGGTTTGGCGGATTTTAGGCGAGGTTATTCTGTTGCAGGACATATATATGTACCGCACGCAGCAATAAAAAATTATCTATTGTTCGGGTGGGTGAATAAGAGAAGTGAATATGTCGAGAGGTTTTGTTAGCAGGGATGGTTGTCACTTCCATCCATGGAAGTTAACAAGTAGTGAAGCGATATTTCAGTTGTGGGCGTTATTCAGAAACTTGCTGAGAAACTGCTTCGTTCGCTCTTCTTTCGGATTGGCAAACAGCGCCTTGGCTTCGCCTTGTTCAACGATCACACCCTTGTCGAAAAACACCACGCGGTTCGCCACGTCCCGGGCAAAGCCCATTTCGTGGGTGACGATGACCATGGTGCGTCGCTCTTCGGCGAGGCTGCGGATGGTCGCCAGCACTTCACCCACCAGCTCCGGGTCGAGGGCTGAGGTGGGTTCGTCGAACAGAATCACTTCCGGCTCCATCGCCAGCGCGCGGGCAATCGCCACACGCTGTTGCTGACCACCGGAAAGGCGTCGCGGGTAAGCGTCTTCCTTGCCCGCCAGACCCACCCGGGCCAACAGCTTTTTACCGAGGGCAACGGCTTCGGCGTGCGGGATCTTCTTTACGATGATCGGGCCTTCGATAACGTTTTCCAGGGCGGTGCGATGAGGGAACAGGTTGAAGTTCTGGAACACGAAGCCCACGTGTTGGCGCAAACGCCGCACCAGGCCTTGCTGCTGGTTCAACGGACGACTGCCATCGATCTCGATGTCACCGACCTTGATCCGGCCGCTGGTGGGTTCTTCCAGAAAATTCAGGCAACGCAGGAACGTGGTTTTACCCGAGCCGCTAGGCCCGATGATTGCCACCACCTCGCCTTCCTTCACTTGCAGATCGATGCCGTTGAGCACCACTTGACCCTTGAACTGCTTTGTCAGTTTTTCCACGACAATCATTGGGTCAGGACTCCAGGTCGTGCCGATTGACCCGTGCTTCCAACTGGTTCTGCAGGTGCGAAAGCACCGTGGCCAGAATCCAGTAGATCAGCGCGGCGGCAAGGTACATGGTGAAAATTTCGAAGGTACGGGCGGTAATCAGCTGCGCCTGACGGAACAGTTCCGGCACCTGAATAGTGGCTGCCAGCGCGGTGTCTTTCACCAGCGAAATGAAGCTGTTGCCCAACGGTGGCAGAGCCGTGCGCATCGCTTGCGGCAGGATGGCCCGGCGCAGGGTCTGCGCGCGGGTCATGCCGATACTCGCGGCGGCTTCCCACTGACCGCGCTCGATGGAGCTGATCGCGGCGCGGAGGATTTCGCAGGCATAGGCCGCCATGTTCAGCGAGAAGCCGATCAGGGCCGCCGGCAGCGGATCAAGTTCGATGCCCAATTGCGGCAAGCCGTAATAGATCACGAACAGTTGCACCAGCAACGGCGTGCCGCGAAAGAACGACACGTAGATGCGGGCGATCCAGCTCACCAGTTTGAAGCGCGACAGGCGCATCAATGCCAGGCCGAAGCCCATCACCAGGCCGAAGAACATCCCGCCCAGGCTCAAGATCACTGTGTAGTACGCGCCCTTCAGCAGGAAGGGCGCGGAATCCAGCGCGAGTTGGAAAGCTTCTTCCATTATTTAGTGACGTCAGCGCTGAAGTATTTTTCCGAAAGCTTTTTCAGCGTACCGTCGGCACGCAGCTTGTCGATGGCTTTGTTCACTGCTGCCAGCAACTCAGGCTCGCCTTTGCGCAGGGCGATGCCGGCTTCCTGGCGGGAGAACGCTTCGCCGGCGGCCGCAGTGTCCTTGGCCTTCTTGGCGTATTCCAGTGCGGCGAGGCGGTCGATCAGAATGGCGTCGATGCGGCCAACGCGCAGATCCTGGAACTTGGTCGGGTCATCTTCGTAGGTGCGGATGTCAGCCTTAGGCACATTCTCTTTCACCCATTGCTCGTAGTTGGTGCCCAGGCCTACGCCTACTTTCTTGCCGGCCAGATCGGCAGCGGTCTTGATGGTGTCTTTGTTCTTGGTCAGGGTCAGCGCCTGAATCCCGGAAACGGTGTACGGCTCGGAGAAGTCATACTTCTTCTTGCGCTCTTCGGAGATGGTCACCTGGTTGATCACGGCGTCCAGACGTTTGGATTCCAGCGCCGCGAGGATGCCGTCCCATTTGGTCGGTTGCAGTTTGACCTTCACGCCCAGCTCTTTGGCCAGGGCTTCGGAGAACTCGACTTCGAAGCCGGCCAGTTTGCCGTCGGCGTCGACGAAACTGAACGGTGGGTAAGTGCCTTCCAGGCCAACGTTGATCACGCCAGCGTCTTTGATTTTTTGCAGCTGCTCACCGGCAACCGCTTGCCCCAACAGGCCGGCGCTCAGCGCCAGGCCCAGCGAACCTACCAGCAGATTTCGTCGTAGTGCGGAAAAATTCATGACAAGCCCCTGTGTTTTCTTATGAAGACGCTTTTAGGAATGTTGGCAAATTCGGGATTTGAACGACTGCAATATCCTGCCCTAAAGCATCGTATGCGTCTCGCTGCAAATTCGCCTGCGGCGTGACTATATGACTGCGCCTTTAGATTGGAAAATAATAAATATCGCGCTTGTTATTCTTTGTCAGTATATGCAGTCGCCACACGACGATCGGCTACAAAAAGTCTTTATAGGCAAACAACGCCGGCGCCCCACCGGTATGCAGGAAGATGATCGGCCCTTCGTTGAAGCGTTGACGACCGATGCCATCGAGCAAACCCGCCATGGCCTTGCCGGTGTAAACCGGGTCCAGCAGCAAACCTTCCTGACTCGCCACCAGCTTCACGGCGGCCAACGTCCCGGCATTCGGTTCACCGTAGCGCGGGCCGAAATACTCGTCCCACAACTCGACCTTGAAACTCGCTGGCAGGCTCACGCCCAGCAGCTCGGCAGTGCGCTCAGCCAGGCCTTGGACTTTCGGGCGTTGGTCTTCATCGCTGCGAGAAACCGTGACACCAATCACTGGCAAATCCGGCAGTGCTTCACTCAACGCCAACGCCAGACCGCTATGGGTCCCGGCACTGCCCGAAGCCAGAACCACGGCCGCGAATGTCAGCCCGGTGTCCTTGATCTGCTCGGCCAATTCCAGCCCGGCACGCACATAACCCAAAGCGCCCAACGCATTGGAGCCCCCAATCGGCACCAGATATGGCTTCTTGCCGTTGTTACGTAGACGGTCGGCCAGCGCCTGCAATTGCTCGTCGGCATTGTCGAGGTTCTCCACCAACTCGACCTTGGCGTCGAACAGGTCCAGCAACAGTCGATTGCCGTTACCGACATAGTTGGCGTCGTCGGTGCCCAGGGGATTTTCCAGCAGGGCTACGCAGCCCAGGCCAAGCCTGGCCGCAATGGCGGCAGTCTGGCGCACGTGGTTGGACTGAAGCGCGCCAGCGGTAATCAAGGTGTCGGCGCCTTGTGCCAGCGCATCGGCCGCCAGGTATTCGAGTTTGCGCAGCTTGTTGCCGCCCATCGCCAGCGGCGTCAGGTCATCACGCTTGACGTACACATCGCGGCCCAACCAGGTCGACAGGCGTTCGAGTTTTTCCAGGGCGGTAGGATGACCGAGCAGGTCGAGGCGGTTAAAGCGGGCAAGCTGTTGTTTGATCATGGGGTCCGTACTGGCGGAGGGAGATGACAGGACTATAGGCACGCCCATTTAGCGGGGCAACTGCCAATCGGCCTTATGCCAAAAAGTGCTGAGCACAGCACAATCGGTTCTTAATTCGGCTTCCAGACCATGCCGTAAAGTAATCGCGGTTAACGCGGCCAGACAGTCCGGCCGCCCGTGAGGAGTTTTTACCGTGAGCGAGCGTTCCAGTCATTGGCAACTGCAGACCATCGTCAGCCAACTGCGCACGGCGCGTGATCAGTGGCGGCTACAAAATGGCCGCGCCAGCACCGAACAGGGCGGTCGCGAGTTGCCTTCCCGAGCGGCCATGGCAGAGATTCTCGAAGCCCTCTGTGGTGCGTTGTTCCCGATGCGCCTCGGCCCGGTGGATTTGCGCGAGGAAAGTGAAGACTTCTACGTTGGCCACACACTGGACGTTGCGTTGAACGCGTTGCTGGCTCAGGCGCGACTCGAATTGCGCTACGCCGCTCGCCACAGTGCCCAGGCCGACACTGAAGTCGAAGCCAAGACGATTCAGATCATTCAGGACTTCGCCCTCGCATTGCCGGGGCTACGCAGTCTGCTCGACACCGACGTGCTGGCGGCCTATCACGGCGATCCGGCGGCTCGCAGTGTCGATGAAGTGTTGTTGTGCTATCCGGGGATTCTGGCGGTGATTCACCATCGCCTGGCTCATCATTTGTACAGGGCCGGCTTGCCGCTGCTGGCACGGATCAGCGCGGAAATCGCTCACTCGGCTACCGGCATCGACATTCACCCTGGCGCGCAGATTGGCCGCAGCTTCTTCATCGATCACGGGACGGGTGTGGTGATCGGCGAGACCGCCATCATCGGCGAGCGTGTGCGGATTTATCAGGCCGTGACGTTGGGCGCCAAGCGCTTCCCGGCGGATGAAGACGGTCAGTTGCAGAAGGGGCAACCGCGACATCCGATTGTCGAGGATGACGTGGTGATCTATGCCGGTGCGACGATTCTGGGGCGGATCACCATCGGCAAGGGCTCGACCATCGGCGGCAATGTCTGGCTGACCCGCAGCGTACCGGCGGGGAGCAACCTGACTCAGGCGAATCTGCAGCATGATGATGGGACGCAGAAGTAGGGCGGTCGATGGATTTTTGTCTGATCTAAGAGTCACCCCTCACCCCAGCCCTCTCCCCATAGGGGAGAGGGGGAAAGGGGGTCGATCTCCATGCTTTTCTAATCCTGTAGTGGTCAACTAATTCCGGACACCTCGATAGGTGGTTTAGACGCCATTGCCCGTTCGTAAACGGTCGGTGGCAGATATCCCAGTTTTGAGTGCAGACGCTCGTTGTTGTAAAACCCAACGATGTATTCAGTGATGTCACGTATCGCTTCGGCGTGATTGGCGTAATCGCGCCGCCATACCCGCTCCATTTTCAAACTCAGGAAGAAGCGCTCCATCACTGAGTTGTCCCAGCAGTTACCTTTACGGCTCATGCTTTGCTGCATGTTATTTCTTGTCAGCAGCGCCCTGTAGCTCGCGCTGGCGTACTGGCTACCGCGATCCGAATGAGCGATCAGACCAGGTGGCGGTTGACGCTGAGCAACTGCCAGTTGCATTGCACTACACACCAGCTCGGCAGGCATGTTCGGGGCCATGGACCAACCCACGATCTTGCGTGAGAACAAGTCCAGTACCACGGCCAGGTACAGCCAGCCGCTACGGGTCCGGATATAGGTAATGTCCGCTACCCAGGCCTTGTTCACCGCTTCGGGTTCGAATTGGCGATTCAACACATTTTCAGCAATCGGCAGATCGTGGTTGCTATCGGTGGTGTGCACAAACTTGCGCTTCCAGGCCGAACGCAGACCGTTGGCGCGCATCAAGCGACGAATTTTATAAACGCCTATTTCCATGCCTTTGGCGCGCAACGCTTTACGCAACGGACGACTGCCATAGCAGCCGCCACTCGCAGCAAACGACGCCTTGAGTTGCACAGTCACGGGACAAATCGAGGCTGGCGATCCAGCACGTTTGTTGGCCTCGTAGAAACCGGAGCGGCTAATACCCAGCAGCCGACAGACATACGCCACTGAATAAGCCTTCTGTTGCAGCTGCCGAACCAAGCGATACGTTACTTCAGCTCGCGGGCAAAGAAGGCGGTGGCTTTTTTTAATACATCGTTATCCATCTTGAGCTGGCGGTTTTCCTGCTCCAGCTGCCGGATGCGCTGTTGCTCAGCCGTCAACGGTTTGCCGATTCCGGCCTCTCCCAGCTGTTCAGCCTCGTACTGCTGCACCCAGCGCCGGACGGCGGTCTCACCAATATTCAGGTCGCGACAGACCTGTGGAACGGCCAGTCCTTGGTCCTTGATCATCTTTACGACTTGCAGCTTGAAGCTGTCGTCGAATGCCCTGCGTTTGCCAGTCATGAAAAACTCCTCGATAGATGCATTCTCCACCTATCGAGGTGTCCGGGGAAATTAGACCACTACACAGGTCGATGTAACTCCCGAGAACACCTCGGTCAGTCCCCTCGCCCCTCTGGGGAGAGGGTTAGGGTGAGGGGTGGTTCTCTCAGAATGTCGAATAAAGCCTGCGCCGCCGCCGACAACTCAACCCCAGGCTTGGTCAACACCCCGATCGCCCGCTCCACCACCGGATCGCGCAAGGTAATGCACCGCGCCCCGAGTTCCAGCATCTGCCCGACACACAACGCCGGCACCGCGCTCACCCCCAATCCACTGGCAACCATCCTTCCCACTGTCGCCAATTGATGACTTTCAAACTCTACCGGCAATTTCATCCCACGCGCCTGCAAGTGCTCTTCGAGCATCACCCGAACCGTCGACGGACGCTGCAAGGTGATGAACGGTTCCTTAAGCAAGGTCTGCCAGTCGATGTCTTCCCGTTCGGCAAAAGGAGAATCCTTCGGCACCACGGCAACGAAACGATCCATGTACAACGGCGTGAATGCCAGCGACGAACTCTGATTCGGCTCAAACGCCACCCCCAGTTCAACCTGTCGATCACGCACCATCTCCAGCACCTGCTCGTTGATCACGTCATTCACCGTGACGTTGACCTTGGGATAGCGCGCGCGGAAGGTTTTCAGGATCGGCGGCAGCAGGTTGCCGGCAAATGAGGGCATCGCCGCCAACGTCACGCGACCGCGCTGGAGGGTGAAGCGTTGCCGCAGCTCATCCTCGGCATTGTCCCAGTCCGCTATCAGCCGACGTGCCAGAGGCACCAGCGATTCTCCCTCCGCCGTCAGCGCGACATTGCGCGTGTTGCGGGTGAACAGGCGCCCGCCCAGCCCCTCCTCCAGCGCCTTGATGGTCAGGCTCAGCGCCGATTGCGACAGGTGCAACCGCTCGCAGGCCACGGCAAAACTCAAACTCTGGGCCACGGCCAAAAATGCCCTGATCTGCTTGACTGTCATGACCACTGGCTCCAACGTAGTACGGATGGTTGATTGGTGAGTTTTATCTATCAATCAACCTTAAAAATCAACTTAACAAATGAATTCTTCAGCGAGACACTCCTATCCCATACGGCTAGCCAGCCGCCCACAAAGAATAAAAGAGGTGCATATGGCAGGTTTCGACAAGCGCGTGAGTTCCTACGAGGAAGCCCTTGCAGGTCTTGAAGACGGCATGACCGTGATCGCCGGCGGCTTCGGTCTGTGCGGGATTCCGGAAAACCTCATCGCCGAGATCAAGCGCAAAGGCACACGCGACCTCACCGTGGTTTCCAACAACTGCGGCGTCGACGGTTTCGGCCTCGGCGTGCTGCTGGAAGACCGGCAGATCCGCAAGGTGGTGGCCTCCTACGTCGGCGAGAACAAACTGTTCGAAGACCAACTGCTCAAAGGCGAAATCGAAGTCGTCCTGACCCCGCAAGGCACTCTCGCCGAAAAAATGCGCGCAGGCGGTGCCGGCATCCCTGCGTTCTTCACCGCCACCGGCGTCGGCACCCCTGTGGCCGACGGCAAGGAAGTGCGCGAATTCCATGGCCGCAAATACCTGATGGAAGAATCCATCACCGGTGACTTCGCCATCGTCAAAGGCTGGAAAGCCGACCACTTCGGCAACGTCATCTACCGCCACACCGCCCAGAACTTCAACCCGCTGGCCGCCACTGCCGGCAAGATCACCGTGGTCGAAGTCGAAGAAATCGTCGAACCCGGCGAGCTGGACCCGGCGCAGATCCACACCCCTGGCATCTACGTCGACCGGGTCATTTGCGGCACGTTCGAGAAGCGCATCGAACAGCGCACCGTGCGTAAGTGATCCCCTGCCCCCGGACCGAATGAAGGAATAACAACAATGGCACTTTCCCGCGAACAAATGGCTCAACGCGTCGCCCGCGAAATGCAGGACGGCTTCTACGTGAACCTGGGCATCGGCATTCCGACCCTGGTCGCCAACTACATCCCTGAAGGCATGGAAGTCATGCTGCAGTCGGAAAACGGCTTGCTGGGCATGGGTCCCTTTCCTACTGAAGAAACCATCGATGCCGACATGATCAACGCCGGCAAACAAACGGTGACTGCGCGTATCGGCGCGTCGATCTTTTCCTCCGCCGAGTCCTTCGCGATGATCCGCGGTGGTCATGTCGACCTGACCGTACTCGGTGCGTTTGAAGTGGACGTGGAAGGCAACATCGCCTCGTGGATGATCCCCGGCAAACTGGTCAAGGGCATGGGCGGCGCCATGGACCTGGTGGCCGGCGCAGACAACATCATCGTCATCATGACCCACGCGTCCAAGGACGGTGAGTCCAAGCTCCTGTCCAAATGCAGCCTGCCGCTGACCGGTGCCGGGTGCATCAAGCGTGTGCTGACCGACCTGGCTTACCTGGAAATCGAAAACGGCGCGTTCATTCTCAAAGAACGCGCACCGGGCGTCAGCGTCGAGGAGATTGTCGCCAAGACCGCCGGTAAACTGATCGTGCCGGATCACGTTCCGGAAATGCAGTTCGCTGCCCAGTGAGGAATCATTCCATGCAAGAAGTCGTCATTGTCGCCGCCACCCGCACCGCCATCGGCAGTTTCCAGGGTGCCCTGGCCAATGTGTCCGCGGTTGACCTCGGTGCCGCGGTAATCCGTCAGTTGCTGGCGCAAACCGGCCTGAACGTTGCTGAAGTCGATGAAGTGATCATGGGCCAGGTGTTGACCGCCGGTGCCGGGCAAAACCCAGCGCGCCAGTCCGCGATCAAGGCCGGCCTGCCCTTCACCGTGCCTGCGATGACCCTGAACAAGGTCTGCGGTTCGGGCCTCAAAGCATTGCATTTGGCCACTCAGGCGATTCGCTGCGGCGATGCCGACGTGATCATTGCCGGCGGCCAGGAAAACATGAGCCTGTCCAATTACGTCATGCCGGGTGCTCGCACCGGTCTGCGCATGGGTCACGCGCAAATCGTCGACACCATGATCAGCGACGGCCTGTGGGATGCGTTCAACGATTACCACATGGGCATCACCGCCGAAAACCTGGCTGACAAGTACAACCTGACTCGTGAGCAACAGGACGCCTTCGCCGCAGCCTCGCAGCAGAAAGCCACGGCCGCCATCGAAGCCGGGCGTTTTGCCGACGAGATCACGCCGATCCTGATTCCTCAGCGCAAAGGCGATCCGGTCGCCTTCCAGGTAGACGAACAGCCACGGGCCGGCACCACCGCCGACTCCCTGGGCAAACTGAAACCGGCCTTCAAGAAGGACGGTTCGGTGACCGCTGGTAACGCCTCGTCCCTGAACGACGGTGCCGCCGCCGTGATCCTGATGAGCGCGGAAAAAGCCAAGGCCCTCGGCCTGCCCGTGCTGGCGAAAATCGCTGCCTACGCCAATGCTGGCGTCGACCCGGCGATCATGGGCATCGGCCCGGTCAGTGCGACTCGTCGTTGCCTGGACAAGGCCGGCTGGTCCATCGACCAACTGGACCTGATCGAAGCCAACGAAGCCTTCGCTGCGCAATCTCTGGCGGTGGCCAAGGACCTGGAATGGGACCTGAACAAGGTCAACGTCAACGGCGGCGCTATCGCCCTGGGCCACCCGATCGGTGCGTCGGGTTGCCGGGTGCTGGTGACTTTGCTGCATGAAATGATCAAGCGTGACGCCAAGAAAGGCCTCGCTACCCTGTGTATCGGTGGTGGTCAGGGCGTGGCACTGGCGATCGAACGGGCGTAAGCCGACAGAGCTCAACAGACTGCACGGGGACCCACGAAGATCCGCCGCAGTCTGGCAACACCCCGGTGCCTCTGAAGTGATTCAGAGTGACTTTTGTGGCGAGGGAGCTTGCTCCCGCTGGGCTGCGTAGCGGCCCCAAAATCTCGACTATTCCCGAAGATTTTGCGAGCGCTTCGCACTCGAGCGGGAGCAAGCTCCCTCGCCACAGTTAGTCAGCGTCTGCATGAGCTGATTGAAATCAAATGCACCGGGTTCTTTTTGTCTGGCCGTCAGGCAAATTTCACCAGATTCAGCACCGGCAGCGGACCGCCTGGAAACTGCACCAGCCGCGCCCCGACGCTCAATTCCCCCAGATCAATCCCGAAGAAACCCAGCCGTTCGATCAGCGCCGCCACTTGAGCTTTTGCATCGGCATCATCACCCGAGAGAAACAGCACCCGCCGCCCGCCCTCCGCCGCTGGATCGCTTTCCAGAAAACGCGCCTGAAGGTGATTGAACGCCTTCACCACCCGCGCACCGGGTACCCATTCGGCAAACACTTCGCTGGACGTCCGCCCCTGCAAATCCACCGCCTTGAACGATGGCGCCTCGATTGAGTTGTTGGCGTCGATGACAATCCGACCGCCAAAATCCGGCAGGCCGGCAAGCGCGGTCGGCAACTTCGACCAGTTGACCGCGACCAACACGATGGCTTGTGCGGCGGCTTCCTCGCGAGTTCCGGCACGCGCCGTTGGTCCGAGTTCTTCCACCAGCGAGGCCAGGCTTTGCGGCCCTCGGCTGTTGGCGATAACCACTTCAATGCCTTGACGTGACAGTGCTCTGGCAAAGGCTGCGCCGATTGCGCCGGCGCCGATGATTCCGATGGTGCTCATGGTTGTTCACTCCGTGGGTTGTCGTTGGAGTGAATACTGCGCTTGCCATTAGCGATTGATTAGCGGGTAATGCCTTGAATGATTTTCAAGCATGACTAGCAGGTGCCTGCCATGGAAACCCTCGCCAACCTCGAATCTTTCGTTCGCAGTGCCGAAACCGGCAGTTTTTCCGCCGCCGCAAGGGTGCTCGCGCTGACCCCTGCCGCTGTCAGCCGCAACGTGGCGATGCTCGAACGCAACATCGGCGTGCGGCTGTTCCAGCGTTCGACCCGCAAGCTGTCCCTGACCGAAGCCGGGGAACGCTTTCTGACGAGTATCGGCGGTAATCTGCAAGCACTACAGACAGCAATCAGCACGGTGAGCAGTGACCAAGGCGAGCCGACGGGCGTGCTCAAAGTCAGCCTGGCGCCGACGTTTGGCATCGATCATGTCTTGCCGCTGCTGCCGGCGTTCCTGGCGCGCTACCCGCTGATTCGCCCGGAATGGCACTTCGAAAACCGCCCCGTGGATTTGATTGCCGAAGGGTATGACGCGGCCATTGGCGGCGGCTTCAAGTTGACGCCCGGGGTGGTGTCGCGGACGTTGGCGGCGGCGCATGTCGTGGCGGTCGCCTCTCCCGCCTACCTCGCGGGACGCAGCCTGCCCGACAGTCCGGCGGACCTGGCCGGACACACCGGCATTGTGATGCGCGGCACCCGCACCGGGCAGATTCGCCAATGGTTGATGCACGATTCCGCGGGCAACGAAGCACCGGCCAATCTGAATGAAAACATTGTGCTCAATGATCCGGCCGCCATGCGCGAAGCGGCGAGACTCGGCCTGGGCGTCACACTGCTGGTGTTGCCGGATGTGCTGGCGAGTATCCAGCGTGGCGAACTGGTGCGCCTGCTGCCCGACTGGCACGCCGACGCGGGGCCGATTTCGCTGTACTACCCGAGCCGGACGTTGATGCCGGCCAAGACCCGGGTGTTCATCGACTTTGTGGTCGAGGCGTTTTCACACCACTGATCGTTCCCACGATCTGCGCGGGAACGATCAACACCCTCATTTTTGTATACAAAATCACGACATCTATAGAGCAATCACTCCCACGCAATGCTAACGTTGCCGCCTCACTCAGGTCGGAGGTGCGTGCGTGCTGTTACTCAAACTGCTGGTCATCCCAGGATTTCTCTTGCTGATTTCCTTGGCCGGTAAACGCTGGGGACCGAGTGTCGCCGGTTGGCTGTCGGGATTGCCGGTGGTGGTCGGGCCGATTCTGTTCTTTCTCGCCATCGAACAAGGCCAGGTGTTCGCCGCTCAATCGGCGACGGCAGCGCTGTCGGCGATGTTCGCGATGATTGCCTTTTGCGTGACCTACGCTCAGGTTGCACAACGCGCGGATTGGCCGTGGGCGCTAGTGATTTCGCTGTTGGTCTGGGCGACGGCGGCCGTTGTGCTGTCGTTGATTGCGCCGTCCCTGGTGTTCTCGGTAATCGCCGCCGCGACCGCACTGCTGGCGGCGCCGTATCTGTTTCCCTCGGTACAGCCGATCGTGTCGGGCCCGGCGCCGAAGTCCGACAAATTGCTGTTGCGCATGATTGCCGGCGCCCTGCTCACCCTCGCCGTCACGTTGTTGGCCAGCACCGTTGGTGAACGCTGGAGCGGCCTGCTCGCCGTGTTCCCGGTGCTGGGCAGCGTGATGGCGGTGTTCTCCCAGCAAACCCGCGGCCCGGCGTTTACCGCCGCGTTGCTGCGGGCCACTGCTACCGGGATGTATTCGTTCGCCGCGTTTTGCCTGGTGTTGGCGCTGGCTTTGCCAGGCATGGGTTTGAGCGCGTTCGCCTTGGGCGTCGCGGTATCAGTGGGTATGCTCGGGGTGACCAAGCGTTTGTTGGCCAAGCCGGCGAGCCCGTTACCGGACGCTGGACGTACGGCGATCAAACGCTAAGCTGCTTGATGTCATCGGGCCAGGATGGTCGCCCGCTCATCGCGCTGAAGGAACAGACATGACTCCGCTTCGAAACAGCCACAGCGCGACGGCCGTCGGCGTGATTGCGATTGTGCTCTGGTCCTCCCTGGCGTTGCTGACCACCCTCACCGAAGGCATTCCACCGTTTGAAGTGCTGACGCT
>Ga0207655_1001345_pt1 | contig 23091 bp, 14 predicted proteins | sample KBSM44metaG_FD_184398 | JGI IMG/M metagenome (GOLD analysis project Ga0207655, IMG submission 184398) | Miscanthus rhizosphere microbial communities from Kellogg Biological Station, Michigan, USA - KBS M4-4 metaG (SPAdes) (version 2) | ecosystem: Host-associated > Plants > Roots > Rhizosphere >... | reverse complement strand
TAGGTTCAGGGGAAGTCATTTCACAAACTGGAGCTATTGGCGCAATTATTGCCTATATTCTTGGTGGCGCGATCGCTTATATGGTCATGCTTTGCCTAGGAGAGCTTGCTGTACACATGCCTGTTTCTGGCTCTTTTGGTGCCTATGCCAAAAAATATATTAGTCCTAGTACAGGCTATATGATTTCTTGGATGTACTGGCTGACCTGGACTGCAACGCTTGGAACTGAATTCACAGCCGCAGCATTACTCATGCAGGAATGGTTCCCACATATTTCAATGTGGATCTGGACAATTGTTTTTGCAATCACTATTTTTGGTTTAAATATTAGTTCAACCCGCATTTTTGCTGAGTCTGAGTTTTGGCTAGCTCTTATTAAAGTCATTACCGTTATTGCTTTTATTGTGCTCGGCCTATTAGCAATTTTTGGTTTAATTCCTTTTCATGGTAGCCAAACTGCACCGCTATTTAGCAATCTTACAGCTCAAGGCTGGTTCCCACACGGTTTAATTCCTATTTTTACCACCATGCTAATTGTTAACTTTGCTTTCTCAGGCACTGAATTAATTGGCGTAGCAGCAGGTGAAACCAAAGATCCGGCTCAGAATGTACCCAAAGCAATTAACGCTGCGATTTGGCGCCTTCTTATTTTCTTTGTCGGAACCATTATTGTTATTAGTGCTTTGCTTCCCTTCCAGCTTGCAGGTTTAGGCAGTGAAAGCGTAAGTAGTAGTCCTTTCGTTACCGTATTTAATTATATTGGCATTCCCTATGCAGATGACATTATTCGGTTTGTAATTATTACAGCTCTGCTTTCGGCAGCAAACTCAGGACTTTATGCCGCTTCACGTATGATGTGGTCACTGTCAGAACAAAAATTATTACCTAGCGTATTTGCTACGCTCTCAAAAAGTGGAACACCTATTGTTGCCTTAGTTGTAACAATGTTTGGAGCAATTCCAGGCTTGTTATCAGAGCAATTTGCCCCAGAGACTATTTTTAAAAATCTGCTTGGCGTTGCAGCATTTACTATGGTTATTGTCTGGATGAGCATTTGTTTAAGTCAATTTAATTTCCGTCGCCAATGGTACAAATCTGGCCATACAGTTAAAGACTTACAATATGCGGCTCCATTATTTCCTATCGTCCCGATTTTAGGTTTTATTTTCTGCTTTATTACGTGTTTGAGTATGGCAGCAGACCCTGAAATGCGTGCGGGATTTGTAGGCTGCCTTATTTTTACAGCTTTATGTTATGTCAGCTATTTTATTTTTTACCGCAATAAAGTCTAAACCACTCGTATTCAATGAAAGTGTAGCAAAAAGCTACACTTTTTTTTGTCTGCATACTGGTTTTATATAACATACCGTTGTAGATTAAAATTTATATTAAAAACAATTCCTTGTATAGAATGAAAATTATATTTATCCACGGGATGAATCAACAGAATTACACAGCGCATCGCTTGAAAGAGCATTGGTTAAAAGTATTTAAGCTCGGTCTAAAACAGATGCCTTGCAAAGTTAACGTGCGCGATCTTCATATTCATATGCCATTTTATGGCGATCTGATGACTAAATATCAATTAAGCAATCAATTAAACCCTAATACTTTATTACCTAAGTCTTTTTTAAATAATTATTTACCCATTCAATTACATCGCAACAATCCTCCAGCTAAAGAACACACTCCATTTGTTCCTTTATTACTACCAGCAACTGACCCAGCTGAAAAAAGCTTCTCAGAACGACTTTATCTCACCTCTCAGCTCGTAAAGGATCGAGTACTCAAAGAATTGGTTGTTCTTTTAAACAACTTTCCAAAATTGCATGAGAGCTTGATACAGCAGTTTCTGATTGAAACTTATATGTACTTATCTAATCCTGAATTTATGCAGGAAGTGAATGAGCGAATTTTACAAAAAATGCGAGAGGATGATGATTATGTCGTCGTTGCACACTCTCTCGGCTCAGTTATTGCTTTTAATCTACTTTCAAACCCTTCATATCGGTTTTCGATTAAACGATTTATAACATTAGCGTCTCCTTTATCTTTTCGCGTCATTCAAAGTAAGCTCCCCAGTCCAATTTCTAGGCCCCCCCATATTGATGGCGAATGGTTTAATTTTTATTCCCAAGATGATTTTCTGACTGCATTTCCATTATGTGAGGCTCCTTTTAATTTTGATCCACCTATTATTAATCAGAAAATTTTTACCTTCGCCAACCAGCCTCATGAGATTTTAGGATATTTACAACATCCCTCCGTGATAAAGGCAATTATTGAACCTTTTCAGAAAAAAGAGGGCTAAATGTATATATTTTCTACAATTTGAGTTATTTTTAAGCGCTTGATAGATTTTTTTAATATTTATTCAGAAAACTATTTGACACTTTTATTAAATCAACCTAATATACGCCCACCTCTGAAACGTCCCTATCGTCTAGAGGCCTAGGACATCGCCCTTTCACGGCGGTAACCGGGGTTCGAATCCCCGTAGGGACGCCAATAATTTTTTCAGATGTATGCCTCACATATGTCCCTATCGTCTAGAGGCCTAGGACATCGCCCTTTCACGGCGGTAACCGGGGTTCGAATCCCCGTAGGGACGCCAAATTCTAAAAAGCCACTGCATAATGTCAGTGGCTTTTTTCTTGCCTTAAAAATGAAAAACCAATCAATGATTAGCTTTTCATATGCTCCATTAGCTCGCAATGCCCACTTGTACTTCAAGGCGACCCGACTGTACCCGTAGTCCTCTAATTTCAAATTGATCTACCAATTGCTGGACCAACTCTCGGCTTTCTCTCAAAATATTCAAGCCAGGTAAAATACTGAAATCAGTCAAACTCAGAAGCTTTTCTACCATCCATGAACGGTTATTAATAAAGTCAATAAATCCTGCTTGCTCTAGGTCAATAAACCACATACGGTGACCATCGCGCTGGATGCCAGGAATATCGCCAATCAAGTGATTAATAAGTGATGGAATCGGTAACATATTCACCACTTCAAAACCAACTCGGCCAATACGGCGCACAGCCCAGTTTGATAATGTTCCCCCATGGCGAATCTGGACATCAAGGCTCTCATCCATTTGACGTAGGCGCAAAAATTTTTCCTGCCCAATACGACATTCCAATACTTTAAAATCTAAACTTAAACGATACATGAAACGATGGTAATGCCCATCGATCTCGACTTGGAAACTATCATTGCCACACTTGATTTTAATATCATCAATTTCAGAACGATCTATGCGCTTACGAATTTGATTGTTTAATAGCATTTCCGGTAAATATAGCGTTAAGGTGCTCTTCCCCAAAAATGTACGTGCCATGATCAACGCGACTTGACGTGCAGTTTCACTGGTTTCAGACACCATATCTCTCACAGTGCCTGCTGCCAGATTTGTCATTCCGACAACTCCACGTCTGGTGTGAGTGGTCACTTGGTCGAGCGCATCTAATGCAGCATCCGCGACCCCTGCAATATTACGTGTCGTATCACTAGCGAACCCGACCGCATCTTGGGCATGTTGCAATGTCTTATGCAGTAATCGACGAGATAATGACGGTTTTGCGGTATCTGGGTTATCTACAGCCGATGCTGTTGTTGTAGGCTTCGACTCATTGTCATCTTGTTGACCCAAGTCCCTCTCTCCTTTTTATATTTATTTCACATCCTATTTATGAGTATTTAAGCTCATTTATAGTGCTAATCACACTTCATTTTTCTGTAGATTAGCATGCTCTACAATATTATTTTAATTTTTATGTGTACGCATAAATCATCTGCTTTTTGTATTTCCTTGTTTATTCAAAATTAATTTTTTGCTAGCTCAAAGCACTTCATCGATATCTTACAAATTTTTTTCTTTTTCGACATTTCCGTTAGAATAGATTCAAACTGAATGTGGAGTTCCTATGCAATACCGTTGCCCTCAATGTCAAAGTGTTAAAATTATGCCTGTAAGCCAAGGCATTAACAGCGCAAAACCAACTGTTCCTAAAAGCCTTGCTATCTTAATTCCTGCAATTTTTATGCTTTTACTCTTGGTTATTATTAGCATTTTTATGTGGATTTTTGGCAATGGTGCAAGCAGCTCTCTTCAAATTGCAACAGTAGTTGTTTTTGTTGTGACTGTAGGGGCAGGTTTTATGTTCTGGCGTGATTTACCAGACTTTAAACTGTCTATGCAAGCATTTATGCAGTCACAAAAACATTGGAAATGCCGTGACTGCAATAACGAGTGGGAAATCTAATCAATTATTCACATCAGTTTAATGCTGATGTGAATGTGCTTCGTCAGCATGTTCATGGGGAGCATGCTGGGCAGTGTGCTGACAGTTAATCTCCTCGTCATCTTCAATTTGCAAAGTAACCTCTGCAATCCCATGTTCATGAGATAGCATTTCGACTGCTTCATTATAAAGCCTTGTACGCTCTGCTTCTGGCGCAAACAAGTGCACCGTTAAATGAATATTTTTAGACGTAATGGCCCACACTTTAAGTTGATGAATACTTTCAACGCCATTTAAAGAAAGCAGATCTGTACGTAATTTCTCAATATCCACTTCTTCTGGCACACCTTCGAGCAAAATATTAATGCTCTGTTTAAGCAAAATCCATGTTCTTGGTAATACCCAAAAGCCAATGAGTACGGCAATAAGCGTGTCAATCCAGTACCAGTTGGTGAAATAAATCGTTATTGCCGCGATGATCACTCCTACAGAACCCAATGCATCGCTTAAGACCTCTAGATAAGCACCTTTAACATTTAGACTAGAGTTAGCGCCCGACATTAAAATTTTCATTGAAATGAGGTTAATTACTAAGCCAACCGTTGCCACAATAAGCATACCCACACTTTGGATTTCAGGTGGCTTAGAGAACCGGATATAGGCCTCATATAAAATATAAACTGCCACCACAAAGAGCATGAGCGCATTAAATAAAGCTGCCAAAATTTCAAAGCGCTGATAGCCAAAAGTACGCTTATTATCAGCGGGACGTTTTGAAATTTGAATGGCAACCAAAGCAATTGCCAAAGCAGCTGCATCTGTAAACATATGTGCAGCATCAGAGAGCAATGCCAAACTTTGTGTGATTAAACCTGCAATTACCTCAACAATTAAAAACGTTGTAGTAAGAGCTAAGGCAATTGTTAATTTTTTAGCATTACCTTCAGTGACTACGGCATGACTATGATCATGTTGTCCACCCATTTTGCGGACTCCTTATTATTTATCTTTATGGTGAGGTAAAAGTAACAATGAATGCATTATTATTTTTACCTCTTTCAAACAATTTTTTGACTCAAGTTCTGTAATCAAAAAAGATATCTCAAATCGATGACATTATGAATGCTCAGCGCTTTTCGCTTTGCTTTCATTCATCCATCGATAAATTACTGGTAATAAAACCAGAGTTAATATTGTAGATGAAATAATGCCACCAATAACAACCGTTGCCAAAGGTCGTTGCACTTCTGCACCGGTTCCTGTTGCCAAAGCCATTGGAATAAAACCAAGCGAAGCAACACAAGCCGTCATTAGAACGGGTCTTAAGCGTAAGATCGCCCCATTCCAAGTTGCAGTTTGAATATCAAAGTTTTCTCTAAGCTCTTTAATAAAACTCAGCATCACCAGACCATTCAAAACAGCAACACCCGATAAGGCAATAAAACCGACACCCGCTGACATTGAAAGTGGAATATCCCTCAGCCAAAGCGCGATAATGCCACCCGACAAAGCAAACGGAACGCCGCTAAACACCAACAGACTTTCTTTAATGTTATGGAATACAGCCATGAGTAAAATGAAAATCATAGCAAGCGCTAATGGAACAACAATTTTCATTCGTGCAGCAGCTGAAGCTAGATTTTCAAACTGACCACCATATTCCAACCAATACCCTGCTGGTAGTTGTTCTTTTGCGAGCGTTGTTCTTAGCTCTTGAACAAATGATCCTAAATCACGGCCTTCTACGTTAGCGGTAATAATGACACGGCGCTTACCATTTTCACGTCCTACCTGATTTAAGCCTGAGGTACGTTCAACTTTAGCGACATCTTGAAGCTGGATTAGACCGCCATTTGGTAATTGAATCGGAAGTTGGGCTAAATTTTGAATGGTACGTTGCTGATCCTCTAAGCGAATTTCAAAATCGAACCGTCTATCACCTTGTAAAATCTGCCCTACATTTTGTCCACCGACACTTGCCGCCACAATATCTTGAATGGCTTTGGCAGATAATCCATATTGCGCGGCCAAAGGACGATTAATTTCGATACTTAGCACAGGCAAACCGCTCGTTTGTTCTACCTTAACAGCTGTAGCACCAGAAATCGTCTGTATCTTTTGGGCCAATGTCTGAGCCTGCTCATTAAGCACTTGCATATCATCGCCAAAAATCTTGACGCCAATATCGCTACGAATGCCTGAAATCAGCTCATTAAAACGCAGCTCAATCGGTTGAGAGAACTCGCTGTTATTGCCTGGTAATGTCGCCAAGAAAGCCTGCATACGCGAACGTAGTTCATCTAGCGTTTCTTTAGAGTTTGGCCATTGATCATGAGGTTTAAGTAAAATGACTGCATCAGAGATATTAGGTGGCATCACGTCAGTTGCAACCTCAGCTGTCCCTGTTCGCGCAAAAACAGCTTTTACCTCTGGAAAGTTTTTCAAAATGAGCTTTTCAGTATTTTCTTGCATTCGCAATGATTGCTCGAGCCCTGTACTAGGTGAACGCATTTGCTGTAAGGCGAAGTCACCTTCACTTAACTGGGGAGCAAATTCACTGCCCATTTGGGTCGCTAACACACCTGTGAGCACTAAAATACTTAATGCAAAACTAAGAACCACAATCTTAAGTTGATAAGCCTGATCGAGAATATATCTATATTTCTGCTTTAAAAGCAGCATCCAACGTGTTTCTTTTTCTTTCACTTCACCCGTAACAAAAAGAGCAACTGCCGCAGGTACAAATGTCACAGAAAGAATCATGGCACCCAATAACGCCATAACCACGGTCATTGCCATTGGATGGAACATTTTGGCTTCAACGCCAGATAAAGCAAAAATAGGTAAATAGACCACTAAAATAATCATTTGCCCAAAAATAAGCGGTCGGCGGGCCTGTTTTGCTGCAAGGAAAACTTCTTTGAATCGCTCAGTACGTGTAAGTGGTCGATGTAAAGCATGCTGTGCTTCCGCTAGACGTCGAATACAGTTCTCTACAATAACAACCGCACCATCTACAATAATCCCGAAATCAAGCGCTCCTAGGCTCATCAGGTTGGCACTAATGTTTTGCTCAGCCATTCCCGTAAGGGTAAATAGCATCGAAAGTGGGATAACACAGGCAGTAATTAAAGCTGCTCGGAAATTTCCCAAGAAAATAAACAGAATCACAATAACCAGAATCGCCCCTTCTACAAGGTTCTTCTGTACTGTTGCAATTGCTTTATTTACCAAACTCGTCCGGTCATAAACCGTTTCGATTTCTACACCTTTAGGTAGGGTAGATTGGATTTCCTTAATTTTGGCATCAACCGCCTGAGCAACGGTACGGCTGTTCTCACCCATCATCATCATGGCAATGCCAAGAACAGTTTCTTCACCATTGTAAGTTGCAGCGCCTGTTCTTAAATCATGCCCAATAGAGACATTCGCCACATCTGCCACACGAATTGGCAAACCATTTTTAGTGCTTACAGTAATGTTTTGAATATCCTCAACACTACTTAACATGCCCGGAACACGAACAGTGAGTTGCTCTCCGTTTTCTTCAATAAAACCTGCACCGCGATTTTCATTATTTTCTTGCAAAGCAGTTTGAAATTCATTAATTGAAATTTGCAGCTGCTGCAAACGTTTTAAATCAGGAGAAACAATATAGGTTTTATTGTAGCCACCAATACTGTTAATTTCGGCTACGCCTTTCACCCGCTGTAATTGAGGACGTACAATCCAGTCCTGAATTTCGCGTAAATCCATAGCTGTATAGGCTGTACCATCAGCTTTTTTAGCCCCAGCTTTTGCTTTCACAACCCATTGGTAAATTTCACCTAATCCCGTTGAAACAGGAGACATAACTGGATCAACTGATTCGGGCAGTTGTCCGTCCGCCTCTTGCAATCGCTGATTAATTAATTGCCTTGCCCAATAAATATCTGTCCCATCTTTAAAAATGATGGTGACTTGAGAAAGTCCATAACGGGAAATAGAGCGAGTCTGTTCCAGATTAGGAATTCCGGCCATCGCATTTTCAATAGGATAGGTAATGCGTTGTTCGACCTCTAAAGCGGTATATCCATTTGCTTGGGTATTAATCTGCACCTGAGCATTGGTAATGTCTGGAACCGCATCAATAGGAAGCTTTTGATAACTCCAGATTCCGACTCCAATCCACGTCAGCACAAATAGCATGACCCAAATAGCATTTTGAATGGCAAACTGAATAATTCGATCAAATAACCCTTCGGGTTTGGGCAGTTCAGGTTTATTAATGTCCATGCTCTGCCTCTCCTTTTTCCAGTTCGGATTTCAGCAAGAAGCTGCCTTCTGCAACATAGCGCTGGCTTGGATTAATACCTTTTACAACTTCGACCCACTGACCATCTTTAGAACGTTGCCCCAACTGTACCGTGACAGGTTCAAACTCAAAGCCTGTTTTGACTATTTTTGGAGTAAAGATAACGTCTTTACCTTCAACTTGCTGGATCGCTTGAGCTTTTACACGTGTTACTTTTTGTGTTGAACCTGAATTTAGCTCAACGTTAACCATTAGGTTTGGACGTAATTCACTATTATTTGCTAAAACCTTAGCACGAACTTGTAAGCGCCCTGTCTGAGCATCAGCCTCTGTTGTTAAGCTTTGAACCTGTGCAGTAAATACATTCCCAGTTTGCAAAGATTTAAATTCAATCTGCTGATTTGGCTGTACATTCATATTTGCGGTGCTTGGTAAAATAAACTCCAGCCACAACTGATCAAGTTGATTAATAATAAAAAGCTGATCTGCAAGCTGTACGTTTTCACCCACCACAATATCTTTATTACTCACCGTGCCAGCAATTGGAGCTGTTAAGGTGTAGCGTCCGCCTGAACCGGAACCTGCGCCGAATGCACTTAAGCGTGAGCGAGCTGCTTTAACCTGAATTTGGGCTTGCTGGTAAGCGTTATAAGCTCTTTGATAGTCTTGTTTAGCAGAAATTCCCTGAGACCATAAGCTACGTTCACGTTCATAGTCCTGACGCGTTAAATCAAGATTAGACTGTGCAATTTGCAAATTGGCTTGTTGATCGACTAGATCTGGAACCAATAAGCTTGCGAGAGCCTGACCCTTTTTAACTTGTTGTCCCAATTCAACATAGACCGCTTCGACACGACCACTAAAACTTGGTGAGACATGGGCTTGACGGTCAGTATTTACAACCAGTTTGGCTGGATAAGTTTGAAGCTGAGCAACTTCACCTAATTCAGCCTGTTCAATTTTTAAATTTTGTTCCTGCATTTGTTGAGCAGTGAGCATCAATGGTTTTTCACCCTCATCATGATGTCCTTCACCCTCTTCTTCAGCATGCTCATGCTCTTCTGAGGCTTCAGAAGAGGCAGGTTTATTTTTTGAATTTAAAACCAGTAAACCGATTAATATTGCAGTGACTGCTGCAATCACTCCCACCCAAAGCCATTGAGAATTTTTCTTTAAATTTGTCGACATTATTATTCTCCTGCCTGAGTTGGGAATGTTTGACTTTGTTGCCAAGCACGTTGATTGAGTTGCATTAAGGCATCTTTCGCCATGATCTGTTCTGGTTCTAACCCAAGACGCAAACTTTGAATTTCAATTGAGTTTTGCCAAGCCCGTTTTAATAGCTCGACTTTACGTAAGCGCACGTCTTGCAATTGCATGGTGGCTTGCTGAACATCGGTAACGGCGAACTTACCCAAACGGAAACCTTGCAATGTTTTTTGCTGAACTTGAATTGCAAGAGGAACTTGCTGATCATTCAGTTGTTTAAACTGGATACGTAAACCTTTTAACTCTGACATTAGAGTTTCAATATCAACCTGATTTTGCTGTCGATAAAAGCTTTGCTGACGTTGAGATAGCTCTTGTTTTGCCTGAGCAATCTTGATTCCGTATTGCTGGCGATTAAAAAGATTTAAAGGAATTTCTACGCCTAAACGAATTTGGTTATCTGTACTCTGCTCTGGAGAGCGAGTGTTATTAATACCCAAAGTTACGGTAGGTTGTGGTCTTGCTTTTGCTTTAAGCTGTTGAATATTGGCTTGCTGTGCAAGAGAATCTAACTGGAAAGAGCGCTCTAATAAATTATTTTGCGCATCTTGGCTTGGTTCTACATTCGCTGCCAACGCCCATAACTGATTTGGACTTTGGAATAGCTGAAACTGACTTGAACCACCTCCCCATAAATTCACCAGTTGGTGTTTCGCAACTTGTAGTTTTAAATCGACTTGTTGATATAAGCGCTGATTTTCCAAGTGAGACATACGCACTCGGTCTACATCAACTTGCGCAATACTGCCTGCCTGATAACGTTTTTCCGATGCTAGTAAATTTTCTTGGCTCACTTCGAGCTGCTCTCCAATGAGAGATTTTTCAAGCTCAAGCAAAGCCACTTGCGACCAAAAATATTTAACGATTAATCCAAGTTCAGCTTGATAACGCTGCTCAGCCAAATCAATTTTTGATATTTCCACTTTTGCCAAATTTTGTGCAGCCTTACGCTGCCCAAAAATATCCAAAGGCTGAGAGATTCCAATCGCGAGTTCTTTTTCTTGATCACTCTGGAAACCTGTTTGCTCAATGGAAAGACTTGGGTTTGCCCATAAACGACTTTGCTTTAAATTAGCCTCAGCCATTTGCTGCTGTGCTTGCCAAACACCTTGCTGACTTTGATATTTTTGTACCTGCTCTAAGGCTTGGTCAAAAGTAAACGCTGCTTTTTGAATATAACGTTCTTGTTGAATCTCAGACTGAGCCATCGTTACTTGCGCAGCCAATAGCATGGCAATAGATAAGCTTGAGATGGTTAATACCTTTTTTAACGTTTTATTAACGTTACTCTCTATGTGAGAAGTAGAACTCACTCGAGTTGAAAAAATAGAAGACATGTTTTTGCCCCGCAATAAATAAGAGATGCGGTGGGCTTTTTTTGGCTACCCCACCTATAGCGGGGTTAAAACAGGAGGAGGTTTTAAAGCAGTAAGATGGGGTGACTGGTAAGAATTAGACCAGTGATAAATTTGTGAGAGTTCCTGCACATGTACTACAGGTGCTTCAGCTTGTTTTGCAACTTCAGTCATCACAACATGAAAACATGAAGGCAAATGATCATGGTGATCTTGTAAATTTAAAGGAGATTTATGAGAGGTGTTTCCGGCATCGTTCTGTTCAGCATGCGTTTGATGTGAAGTTTGATAAACATTCAAAGCTGCATGATGCCCGAAATGATGCAATGCTTTTTCCTGATTTTCATGCGCGCAAAATGCTGCTGCCACATTCCATAAACTCTGGAATATAAGCAAACTAAACAAGACGGACATAAAAATTGCGGAACGTGGCAAAAGCGCACCATTAAACTAAAAAGTTGAACAAAGCCACTATAACAGGCAGTAGGCATGTAATAAAATTACAAAACCTCGATTCATTCCCCCACCTTTTAATTTAAAACTTATCTCACGTTAGACGAGACAAAAATAACTTATTATTGAGCAATCATTATGTACAAGCTTTTTTCTGCATCTATATTAACAATTTGCCTTGGCTTAACTGGCTGTGCAACGTCAATGCTATCATCAGCCTTGCCCGATGAAACAACTCAAGTTCAGACAAATACTTTAAAAACAGATCAAATTATTGCCCTAGGACAGGCAGTTAAAAATCAGCAGGAACAAGGATTAGTATTTATAGGTCAAGACTATAATTATTTAATGACTGATGGTGGCGCAGAGTTTCTAAAAATTATTAAAACCATTCCAGCCACCGAAAGAACGCTTAATATCCCCTCTCCACTTGTGCTCACTATGGATGATCCAAATCATTTTCACGGTGTAATACAGGTTCGCTATAATACACGCATGGGAAATCTAAATGAAAAACAAAAAGATATGTTGAGGGATTTGGGTTTTAAACAGAATTTTGCCATGCTCCAAGCTCAAGAGAATACCCCATATCCCTATATTAATATTTTTTTCAAAGGCCAGCTTTATGAAGCTAAGGACCTAAAAGATATTCAACAAAAACTAGTAACCCCATACGTGGTTGAATTACAGGAAAAAATTGAAACAACTAAGAAACATCCATTCAAGCGTGCAACCCGCAAGGTTTTGTACCCTTTAGCAATGACCTTTGATGTAATTGTCTTTGCACCCTCTTTAATATGGGCAGATTTACATGGTGACTTTAATAAATAAAGCACTGAGATTCCTAAAACAAAAAAACCAGCCCTTAGGCTGGTTTTTAAATAACGGACAATATTTCATCCGCCAATAGCTTATTTACTTAAACTAGATGCTTATTGCTGTTTTTGTAAGTCAGAAGAAAAACGAATCACAACATCATCAACAACTTTATTAAATGCTTCGTTGATCGACATTGGTTGCACATTTTCAATAGGCGCTTTTTTATTTCCAACAGTTGTTAAAATCATATGCGGGTAACGCTCAGATGTTTCTTTACCTTGAGCATCAACATAGTTAAATTTAAACTCATATTTATCAGCAATCGCATTACCAACAGCACCAAAAGTCAGACCAGTTAAAACCCCTTTACCCGCAGCCTCACCTAAATCAGCTACATTATTCGCGGTTAAATGTAATTTTGCCTGCTTCTCGCCATTTGACTGAGCTGTTGGAGAAAATACGCCTGTTGCTCTTAAACTACGCTCAACTGCTGATTGTAGCTCTTTACCTGCTTTTGGAACAACCGCTCCATTTCTTTGAAATTCAGTAGTTAAAAACACTGGAATAGGTTGAGCCGGTTTTTTGATATCCGAATAGGTAACAGACTTATAAGCAGGATCAACATAAGATTTTACTGAAAGACATCCAGTAAGTTGTGTAGCAACAGCTACCCCTAAAGCAATAGTATAAAGTTTAAATTTTTTCATGATTTTCCAGAAAGGTATATTTACCTTTTAATAAATTAAGACTTAATATTAATCTTAATAAATCAAAAATATAAGTATAAATTCAATCACTTTAAGAAATTTTAATTTCTTATTCCTTAATATTTTTGATAGAAAACAAAAAAACCAGCCCTTAGGCTGGTTTTTTAAATTAACAGAGATTAACCGCTAATTTTTTTGTATTTCGTACGTTTTTGAGCAGCGTCATCACCTAAACGTGACTGGCGATATGCTTCATATTCAGCATAGTTACCTGCGTAGAATTCTGGCTGTTCATTTTCAAATGACAAGATATGTGTCGCGATACGGTCAAGGAACCAACGGTCATGCGATACCACCATTACCGTACCTGGGAATACAAGAATTGCATCCTCAAGCGCACGTAAAGTTTCAATATCCAAGTCGTTTGATGGCTCATCCAGTAAGATTACGTTTGCACCTAACTGTAAGATCTTCGCAAGTTGTAAACGGTTACGCTCACCACCAGACAATTCGCCTACACGTTTTTGCTGATCTTGACCTTTAAAGTTAAAACGGCCGATATAAGCACGTGATGCGATTTCGTAATCACCGATTTTTAAGATATCTAAACCGCCAGAAACTTCTTCCCAAACAGTTTTATTATTATCTAAAGTGTCACGGATCTGACCAACATAAGCAACTTTAACCGACTCACCTAAGGTCACAGTACCTGTATCAGGTTGCTGTTCGCCGGTCATCATACGGAATAAAGTCGTTTTACCTGCACCGTTTGGACCAACAATACCAACAATCGCTGTTGGAGGTACGGTAAACGTTAAGTTTTCGTACAACAAGCGACCGTCAAATGATTTGCTGATGCCTTCCACTTCCACAACTTTGTTACCCAAACGTGGACCAGGTGGAATATAGATTTCAGACGTTTCATTACGTTGCTGGAATTCTTTAGAGTTAAGCTCTTCAAAACGTTCCATACGCGCTTTGTTTTTCTTTTGCTGACCTTTAGCATTTGAACGAACCCATTCAAGTTCTTTTTTCAATGCTTTAGCAAAAGATTCTTCTTGTTTATTTTCCTGCTCTAAACGAGCATTCTTTTGTTCTAACCAAGAAGAATAGTTCCCTTGATAAGGAATACCCATGCCACGGTCAAGTTCAAGAATCCACTCAGCCACGTTATCCAAGAAATAACGGTCATGCGTAATCGCAACGATAGTGCCAGGGAAATCTTTCAAGAAACGTTCTAACCAGGTTACAGATTCTGCATCCAAATGGTTCGTCGGTTCGTCCAGAAGTAACATATCTGGTTTCGAGAGCAATAAACGGCAAAGTGCAACACGACGGCGCTCACCACCAGAAAGTAATGATACGTCTGCATCCCAAGCTGGAAGATTCAAAGCATCCGCAGCAATTTCAAGCTGGTTGTTTAGGTTGTGTGCATCCCAAGCATGGATAATTGATTCTAATTTTTCCTGCTCTTTTGCAAGTGCATCAAAATCTGCATCTGGATCTGCATACTCTGCAAAAACTTGATCAAGACGTTCTAATGCATCTAAAGCTTCACGCACGCCATCTTCAACGTTACCACGAACGTCTTTAGTCGGATCTAGCGGTGGTTCTTGCTCTAAATAGCCGATTTTAATTCCAGGTTGTGCACGAGCCTCACCAGAGAAATCTTTATCTACGCCAGCCATAATACGAAGCAAGGTAGATTTACCTGCACCGTTCAAACCGAGCACACCAATTTTGGCACCCGGGAAAAATGATAAAGAGATGTCTTTTAAGATTTCGCGCTTTGGCGGAACCATCTTAGACACTCGGTTCATCGTATAAATATATTGGGCCACGCAGGACTCCTCAATTGAAAAACCAGTACATCGCAATAAGCGATAAATAATCGCGCGTATTATACGCTGAAAACCTCTTTGACTTGAAGTTATGATTTCCATCGTACGGATTTATCAAACAATTTTCTTTTTCAATAAGTTGCAAAATGTTTATGTATAAGATTTATACAAGGTTTCAGCGTATATTTTTCTATCTTTATTCCTAAAATTAGAAAACAAACCAGAATTTCTGCAATTTTCAAGATGAATTTTAGGCTAGACTCGCTCAATATTTAACTCACGAAGATGAAGTAATCATGACTTATAAAGATGAAACCTTAGCCATTCATGCAGGCTATTCACCAGAGGCGACCACAAAAGCTGTTGCAGTCCCTATTTATCAAACCACATCTTATGCATTTGATAATACCCAGCACGGCGCTGACCTCTTTGATTTAAAGGTTCAAGGTAATATTTATACCCGTATTATGAACCCAACCACCTCTGTGCTTGAACAGCGTCTTGCCGCGCTAGAAGGCGGAATTGGTGCTTTAGCATTGGCTTCTGGTATGGCTGCGATTACCTATGCTATTCAAACGATTACTGAAGCGGGCGACAATATTGCCTCAGTCTCAACATTGTATGGTGGAACCTATAACTTATTTGCCCACACCTTACCGAAACAAGGCATTGAAGTTCGCTTTTTTGATTATCAAAAGCCTGAAAGCTTACGTGACTTAATTGATGATAAGACGAAATTAGTTTTTGTTGAGTCGATTGGCAACCCACTCGGAAATATCATCGATTTAGAAGCAATTTCAAAAATTGCTCATGAATATGGTGTTCCAGTCGTTGTAGACAATACCGTTGCCACCCCTGCTTTATTAAAACCATTTGAATATGGCGCTGATATTGTCATTCATTCTCTTACAAAATATATCGGTGGTCATGGCAATAGCATTGGCGGTGCGATTGTCGATAGCGGTAAATTCCCTTGGGGTAAATATCCGGAACGCTTTAAAGTTTTGAACACACCAGACCCGAGTTATCATGGGGTTAATTATGTCGAAGCATTAGGTGAAGCAGCTTATATTGCACGAGCTCGCGTAGTTCCATTACGTAATACAGGCGCAGCAATTAGCCCTCTCAGTGTGTTCTTAATTTTACAGGGTCTAGAGACTCTAAATTTAAGGATGGAACGCCATACTGAAAATGCTCAAAAAATTGCGGAATATTTGCAGAATCATCCAAAAGTAAAATGGGTGAATTATGCAGGCCTCAAAGATCACCCACAGCACCAACTGGCTCAAAAATATGTAAAAGGCAAGCCTTCTGCAATTTTGTCTTTTGGCGTGCAAGATGGTCTCGAAGGCGGTACTCGCTTCATCGATGCACTACAACTTTTTACTCGTCTCGTAAATATTGGCGATGCAAAAAGTTTAGCTTGCCACCCTGCAACGACAACTCATCGCCAGCTCAACGAACAAGAACTTAAAGCTGCGGGCGTAAGTGAAGATATGGTCCGTCTTTCGATTGGTATTGAGCATATCGATGACTTAATCGCCGATTTAGATCAAGCCCTTTCAGCTGTATAACTTTTAAACTACCTAACAAGCCTCTGGAAACAGAGGCTTTTTTATTTTCTGCTCATGACAGGACTAAAAACAATTAATGGATTAAGATACTATTTTAGAGTTTTTACTCTAAATAAATTGTTAAATTTCATATATTTACAGACTAGACAATTTTTAAACATCTATTAAGATAAGAGCTATATTTATGAGTTCATTTGGATGAACCTACGGTTGTAAAAAATAAAAATTACATACCGGAATAAATAGTCCCTGCCCCTACTTAGGTAAAATGCTGTGAATAAAAAATTAGAAGCTCTGTTCCAGGAAAAGGTACAAGATAAAGTCATTTTAGTGACAGGCGCCTCGAGTGGAATCGGATTAACGATTTCAAACAAACTTGCTGATGCTGGTGCTCATGTTTTACTTGTTGCCCGTACTCAAGAAACTTTGGAAGAAGTAAAAGCAGGTATTGAAAGTCGTGGCGGTAAGGCATCAATTTTCCCATGTGATCTCAACGATATGGATACGATTGATCAAGTATCTAAAGAAATTTTAGCTACGGTCGATCACATTGATATTTTAATTAATAACGCCGGTCGCTCTATTCGCCGTGCCGTACATGAGTCTTATGATCGTTTTCATGACTTTGAACGCACGATGCAGTTAAATTATTTTGGCGCAGTGCGCTTAGTTCTCAATATTTTGCCTCATATGATTCAACGTAAAGATGGGCAAATTATTAATATTAGCTCGATTGGTGTGTTAGCAAATGCGACTCGCTTCTCTGCCTATGTAGCATCTAAAGCTGCTCTCGATGCATTTAGCCGCTGCCTATCGGCAGAAGTTCATGCACATAAAATTGCAATCACTTCAATTTATATGCCGTTAGTTCGCACCCCAATGATTGCGCCAACCAAAATTTATAAATATGTACCAACACTTTCACCTGAGCAGGCTGCTGACTTAATTGCTTATGCCATTGTGAAACGTCCAAAGCGTATGGCAACAAACTTGGGCCGTTTAGCTTCAATGACTTATTCTGTTGCACCAGGCATCAACAATATGTTTATGTCGATTGGTTTCCGTTTATTCCCAAGCTCTGATGCAGCAAAAGGTGAAAAAGCTGAAAAACTAAATTGGGCACAAAAAGCGTATGCACGAATCTTCCCAGGTGAACACTGGTAATTTTGGGTTAGTAACACAATAAATAAAAAAAGCGCCTTAAATCAGGCGCTTTTTTTAACTAAACAACTTATCAATCAAGAAATTGAACATGCCCTGTTTTTACATCGTAAATTGCACCCACAACTACAATCTCACCTCGCTCAACCATATCTTTAAGCACACTGCTGTTATAAATAATGTACTGGATGTTGTAATGAACATTCATTGCTGTCACTTGGCTAATAAAAGCATTACCTAATTCGCGTGGCTGCATAATGTCATATACGCTATCAACCGAATGCATTAATGGCCCAAGCACATATTGAATGTGTGGCATTTCCTTCACATCAGACACTTGCTTTTGTTCTAGACGTAATTGACATGCGCTCGTAACTGCACCGCAATCGGTATGCCCTAAGACTACAATCACTTTAGAGCCTTTAGCCTGACAAGCAAACTCAAGAGAACCCAGTACTTTTTGCCCAGCAATATTACCTGCGATTCGTAAGCTAAACAGATCACCAATACCCACATCAAAAATCATTTCGGTAGGTGCACGTGAGTCCATACAACCAAGGACTGCTGCTATCGGATGCTGCCCTTCATCTGCGGTAACTCGAATTTGACGATAAATATCTCGCTGTAGACGTTCATTTTTTACAAAACGCTCGTTCCCTTCTTTAAGTAAGTTTACAACCTGTTGAGGACTCAGCTTTTGTTGCAAATCATGTGTACTAATATCAATATCAAGCACCGCATCATCAACGTCTTGATAGTGCTGTTTGAATCCGACCAGTTTAAGATTTACTTGGCGTTTAATGGCCGTTTCACTTTGATAATCTTGAATAACTTGATATATATCAGGATCGATCGAATCACATTGAGTCGCATCAATAATAAGTTGCTGATGTTTATGCACATGTTCCAATGCTGAAATAAGCGCAGAACGATTAAGAAAGGTCACCTGTGATGGGAGTTCAATACGAGTCACTACGCCATGCAAGCGCTTCTCTCTATAAACGCGAATACCTTTATTAAAGTTACCATAGAGAATAAAAGCACTACTGGTGAACAGGCCAATTAAAATTCCCATTAAAAGATCGGTCAGTAAAATTGCAACCAAGGTAATAATAAAAGGTAAAAACTGTTTCCAACCTTTTTGATAAAGCTGTTTAAATAGTTTTGGATGGGTAAGCTTAAAGCCTGTCACGATTAAGATTGCAGCCAATGCAGACAGAGGGATCATGTTCATTAATGGCACGAAGAACAAAACCGCTAGCAGCAATAATACGCCATGAATAATGGTAGAGCATTTACTACGCGCGCCTGTATTTGCATTCACCGAACTACGCACAATAACCGAGGTCACGGGCATGCCACCAATTAAGCCCGAAATAATGTTACCTGTACCTTGTGCCCAGAGTTCACGGTTAGGAGGAGAAGAGCGTTTTTGAGGATCGATTTTATCTGCCGCTTCCAAATTCAATAATGTTTCTAACGATGCAACGACAGCCAGAGTAATTGCCCCTGTGTAAATCATAGGCTCAGCTAAATAGCTAAAATCAGGGAAAATTAATACTTCTTCGGGTGCTTGCAATATATTCGGCAATTGAATGAGGTTATCAACTTGCACTGCCCAAGGTGAGCCAATACTCACCAAAATAAAATTTAAAACCGCTGCCAACACAACTGCAATCAGAGCAGAAGGTAAAGCTAGTTTTTTGAGTGGGCTGCTATCCCACGCTAAAATTAAGAATAAACTGAGCAAACCAATGAGCGCAGCTCCTCCATCAAAACGTTGAAGGAATGCGTCTGGTGTTGATGTCCAAACCTGTTTCCATGAAAAATCAGAAAGACCAAACAGATAAGGCAATTGTGTCGCAATCAGGATGACACCAATGGCCGCCAGTAATCCTAAAATGACATTATTTGGAATAAAGTTTGCAAAAAAACCTAACTTAAATAATCCAAATAGAATTTGTAGAACACCTGCGAAAATAATACACAATAAAAAGGCGGCATAATTGCCGCCTAATTGTTCTAACTGTACAAGGATGACAGCAGTTAGTCCTGCTGCTGGTCCGGCTACACTGATGTGGGAACCACTCAGTAAACCCACAATAATACCACCAACAATACCAGCAATAATGCCAGAGATAATGGGAGCTCCTGAGGCTAAAGCGATACCCAAGCATAGCGGCAATGCCACGAGGAATACGACAACTCCGGATAAGAGGTCTTTTAAATGAAATCTATTTTTCAGGTTTAAAACCGACATAAAACAACCATTTATAATAAAAAGAGATAAGCAAAGTTGTACTATTACAGCCTGAAAGTGATTAATTGCTTCAAGGCTTGGTTGATGGTGTCGGACAACTGAATATCGTTAAAGTTGAGTTATGCTATAACGTTGTATATTTGATTGTAGGTTTCACAACGTTTTGTTGATCTTAAGATTCACCTCATCTTTACGACTGCGATTTTTTATTAAATACTCATAATTAATTATTCATAAATATAGGTGGTACAAAATTTTATAGATTTGGAAAGTTGAATAAAATACGAAAATGCTTAAGTACGCTGGCCTTTATTAGATAATTTTTATCTTAGACTTATAAAATATAGCCTATCCAAACATTATCTGTTTCAACAATATAATATTCATTCCCATTAATAGTTTTTACTTCTCGATATTTCTTAATTACATTGTTCTCAAACCATTTTTTTGAATCTTCATAATTTTTTTGGGTCTCATAGTCAGCAGGGCTACCAAGCCAATCTTTTTCATATAAAGTTATTTCTATTTTCTTCTCCCAATTAGCTTTATTCATAATATCGCTAACATCTTGCCACTCGACTATGTTTAACGAAGCCCCATCAATGGACTTCTCGAAAAACCCTTGATAATACTCAATTTTTTCATCAATTGCGCAAACAATTTGTGACCGCTTTAAATCATTTTCAAATAACCATATTCTTAAATAAGAAGGCTGACCTAAGAAATCTAATTGTTCTTTCCATGACATGTATATTCGTAACAACCCATCAAAAAATAATTCCTTATATATACCTTGAGGTTGTGGATACTGACTATTTGTTAGAGATAACCTATCCCATGGGTTAACCCAAAACTTTACATATTCACACTGATATTGCTTTAGATATGCGGTATCAAGGACGAGATGTTCATCAATCCACTGTTTAATCTTTCTAATTCGTCTTTTTTCTCCACGAATTTTTTTATATTTAATCATTACTTATCCTATTATTTCTATATAAAAAAGAAGCCTATCGAGATAGGCTTCTTTAATCAAATTTTTTAATTTAGCAGTTTATTTAGAGCCTTTAATCCCTGCTTGTAGTAACAATGCACCTAAACCGCCAATCTTTTGTTCTTGTGGTTTATCTTGCTTGCTACGCTGAGGGCGTTCAGCTTGATCTTTACGCGGTTGAGGACGCTTAGCTTGAGGTTTACGCTCAAAACGCTGTTCTGTATTTTGCTCACGACGTGGTGGACGCGGCGCTTTAACAGGCGCAGAACCTTCAGCACGCATACTTAAGTTCACGCGGTTACGTTCAACATCAACCTGCATAACACGCACTTGTACAATCTGGCCCGGTTTTACAACTTTATGTGGATCAGATACAAATTCATTTGCTAATTCAGAAATGTGAACCAAGCCATCCTGATGCACACCGATATCAACAAAGGCACCAAAGTTTGTGACATTAGTGATCACACCTTCAAGTTGCATACCTTCTGTCAATTGACCAACTTCAGTAATATCTTCACGGAATTTAGCAGTACGGAACTCTGGACGTGGGTCACGACCCGGTTTTTCAAGTTCAGCTAAAACGTCTTGAATTGTTGGTAAACCAAATTTGTCATCAACAAATTCATCAGCTTTTACTTGGCGAATGATTTCAGTATTACCAATGATGTCTTTAACAGTTGTTGCTTTTGCTGCAACAATTTTCTCAACAAGACCATAACTTTCAGGGTGAACAGAAGAAGCATCCAAAGGTTCAGAACCATTTTGAATACGCAAGAAACCAGCCGCCTGCTCAAAAGTACGATCACCTAAACGTGGTACGCTTTTCAACGCTTGACGATTGTCAAAACGGCCATGCTCTTTACGGTATTCAACAATTTGTTGAGCAATTGCTTTGTTCAAACCTGCGATATAAGCCAAGATTGCTGGTGAAGCGGTATTTACATCAACACCTACAGCATTCACACAGTCTTCTACCACCGCATCAAGTGTTTTTGCCAAACCAGTCTGATTTACATCGTGTTGATATTGGCCCACACCGATTGATTTCGGATCAATCTTAACAAGTTCAGCAAGTGGATCTTGTAAACGGCGAGCAATAGATACTGCACCACGAATTGAAACGTCAAGTTCTGGAAGTTCTGCCGACGCAAGTTCACTTGCAGAGTAAACAGATGCACCCGCTTCACTTACAGTGATTCGTGTTAAATTCAGATCAGTATTCGCAGCCATCATTTCAGCAACAACAGCTTCTGTTTCACGGCTAGCTGTACCATTACCAATTGCAATGAGCTCTACATTATATTCACGGCATAGGCGTGCAAGTTCAGCAATTGAGCCTTCTTTATCTTCTTTTGGAGCAAATGGATAAATCGTGCTGTGAGCAAGTACATCACCTGCATCGCTGATCACTGCAAGTTTCACACCTGTACGAATACCAGGGTCAACACCCAAAGTCGTACGGCTGCCAGCTGGCGCTGACAATAATAAATGACGAAGATTTTCAGCAAATACCTGCATTGCTTCTGCTTCGGCAGTAAGACGTTTTTCTGTCAGCAATGAATGTTCGATTTGAGGACGAATCTTACCTAACCAGAATAATTTTGCAGTTTGCTTTAAGAAATCCTGACGTGCTTGAGGTTGAATTTGCTCAAGGTTGTATTCCGTTTCAATACGCGCCAGTGGTGCATCATCTTCACCATCTACTTTCAAACCTAATACGTTTTCTTGACGACCGCGTAACATCGCCAATAAACGATGAGAAGGTAATTTGTTTAGACCTTCAGAGAATTCAAAGTAATCACGGAATTTTTTACCAACTTCTTTCTTTTCTTCAGATGCAACCGCACTTTTTAAAACCGCACTTTTTGCAAAAGTTGTTTTTAATTCTGTAGTAAGTGAAATATTTTGCGCCCAGTCATCAATCAGAATGTGCTGAATCGCATCTAACTGACTTTCAACATCTGGGTAGTCTTCGTGACTGAATCCAGCCAATGCTTCTGTCGGGTCAACTTGTTCTGCAATAATTTTTTCAGCAATTGGTCCTAAACCTGCTTCTTTTGCTTTAAAAGATTTACTTGTACGCTTAGGGCGATACGGTGCATAAATTTCTTCTAAAG
>Ga0207655_1001342_pt1 | contig 23120 bp, 16 predicted proteins | sample KBSM44metaG_FD_184398 | JGI IMG/M metagenome (GOLD analysis project Ga0207655, IMG submission 184398) | Miscanthus rhizosphere microbial communities from Kellogg Biological Station, Michigan, USA - KBS M4-4 metaG (SPAdes) (version 2) | ecosystem: Host-associated > Plants > Roots > Rhizosphere >... | reverse complement strand
TCCGTTTTTATTGGCTCAGTTTCTGTACCATTGTTCCATGCTTTATCAGGTGCTTTTTCTTTATTCCATCCTGAAATAGCTTCAGCAGACGTATAAGATGTAGCCACTGCATCCTTTCTACCCCATTGATAATAATCCCCCATAATAGCTTGTGTAGGCAAATCAGGGTCCAGGATAGGATTAGCGCCTAGATTTCGGGACATCATTTGGCGGATCTGACCATTAATCGAGACATTTACTATATCATCAAATCTAGTCCGAGGTTGTACAGGAAGGCTGAAGCTGCAGGTTTTACCCGCCAGATTAATATTAAACGTAGCCGTTCCGGTTGTAGGAGGTGTTCCTTTGATGTTAAATATTAAAAAGCCACCACCAATACTAAGGTTTCCAGGGGAGAGATTTGCAGTAAGATTTGTAACACCAGTAGAAGGAATACTTAAAGCAGAATACGCGCCTCCATTTCCACCGCTATAGGGTAAAATTACACTTACCCCAGAAGCAGGCCGTGCTGTTTCCAAGAGTCCAACATTAGAAGAAGAAGAACATAACAACTGTGATAAGACTGTTATGGTGTTATCAGTAGAGATAATTTTGATCCATCGATTACTAGCTGCATCGAAATAGTAGAAACCTTTATCATCTATTCCTTCTACCTGGCCAGTAAGTTTATCAGGATCAGGAGGAGCTGTAACATATACCAGAATGGCATTCTTAGCATTAGAATAAATACCATTTGCTTCAGCCGTTTTAAGTATGTTACCCGCTAGACGAGGTATTATAATACCTTCTGAAGTATCAGTATAAACTTGTCCATAAAATAAGCTACCAAGAAAAAACATTGGTACTAAATACATTTTTCTCATGTGTTAAATATTTGATGATTAGTTTTATTTGGATCTATTAATACATTTTTCTATAAATAATAAGGTATGTAAACTAGTTAATCTGAAGATAATTAAAATCAAAAATTCGAATGTTAATTTTGTAATTTATCTCCTTGATAACTGATGATATTTACCATTCGAAATAATTCTAAGGAATGATTTTCTTTATTCACAAGAAAACCATACAATAACCAATGTTATTACACTGATATTAAGATACTTACACCATCAACCACTTCAACAGCCTAAGCTTATTTTTTCACCTATATAATACTAGTATCTTAAATAATGTAAACCATAAATGAAGATACTTTATAAAAATACAGAACATAATACATTATATCCACTACATCACTATCGTATTTGATCTAAGAAATTATCGTTTTTAAACTACAAATAAAAACCAGGATATAAAACCGCTAGGCATAAGAATAAAAAGGATTAGGGTATGTAAAATTTTTATAAATATTTTGATCAAAATCCATCATCTATCAAGTTTAAATAGATCCACCATTTTCACCTTCATTTTCCCATCTATTAAAAAATATTGTGTAGCCATAGAAATTAAAGTGCTGCTTGATTTGAATTGATTTGACATAGCTCTTTATATATATAATGGTAAATTATAAATAAGGCTGCTCATAGAGCAGCCCTAATAACAATATTCATAATTTTACTTACAGTATTTTAATGGCTTATCAAAGTCCATTTTTCCTTATTTATTATTTACTCTGAGATACAGCGTACAGAAAAACCATAAGGACGACTAAGTGAATAGTTGGCAGGAGCAATATCCTTAAAGAATGACATAAAATAGGCATCTGTGTTAAGTACTTCATTCTCTGTGCTGCTCCAGTAATTTCCATTATTACCACGATAACCCAATGCTCCCGTAGCATAGAAACGATTTCCGCCGCCAGGGAAAGTAATCGTATTTCCGTTATTCTTAAATACCTTGGCAACACTGAAATTGGAAGCACCATCAGTAGCGCTTAAGGCCCATGTTCCTATATTGGTTGTTGTACTGGCAGTAATAAATCCCTGCCATTCCGCTCTTGTAGGAACCCTGTATCCGCTAGGACAGGGATCATTCAGGGTATTTTTTTGAGGTATCGACTCACTGCCTTTATTCCAGGATTTGTTAGCAGCATTGGTCGTGTTGTAACCTGAAATGGCAGAAGAGGAAGTATAAGCTGTTGCTACAGGGTCTTTCCTGCCCCATTGAAAATAATCACCTATAATAGACTGACCAGGAATATCGGGATTTTCTGATGTATCAGCTCCTACATTATGCGCTTTCATCCTACGGATCTTTCCGTCAATAATCACCTCAATATCATCAGCAAAAGAGCTGCCTGCCTTCACAGTACGGCTAAAGCTGCAGGTCTGTCCGCCTAGACTAATATTAAAAGTAGCCGTCCCTGATGCTGCAGGAGTTCCCGTAATACTAAAATTAAGGGTACCGCTTCCGTTTTGAAATGAATCTGCAGTAAGTATGGCAGTAAGTCCTGTTACTCCGATGGAAGGTAAACTCAAACTGCTATACGAACCTCCATTACCTCCATTATAAGGTATCTGGGTTGTAACTCCTGAAGCAGGAGTTCCGGAAGTCAAAACTCCTGAATGGGCTGAAGATGAACACAGCAACTGTGTGATTTGACCTATATTGGTATTGCTGCTCGACACAATTTTCACCCAACGGTTAATTCCTGCATCAAAAAAATAAAACCCACGTGAATCTACTTTTTCAACCTGTCCAGTACGTTTTGATAAATCTGCTTCTTTAGTTACAAAAATCAATGTAGCATCTTGATCCGATCCATATACTCCGGCACTATCGGCCAATTTAAGGGCATTCCCTGTTTCACGTGGAATCATTAAGCCTTCTGCATGACTCCCGTCTATTGTTTTTTCTGTTACATCTAAAGTAGATCTGGGAACTTTATTGTTAATTCCCACCTGTCCATAAGACAAAACACTCATCAAACAAATCGATAATAAATATCTTTTCCTCATTTACCTAAATATTTTAATTTTTTTAATTTAATTTCCGAAAAGGTCCTGTAATTTCAAAATATGTCATTTTGAAGTCATTTTTAGATTTTACAGCATCCATGTTTCTGCTTCATTACGATTGAAATTTCAAGCTGAAGGATGGCTACAAATTTAAAATACCACACTAATAAAGGGATTGGAGATCATGTAGTTTTATATCGCATGGCTTGTATGATAATTACGACAACTTGTAGTAGGAGTATAATAATTGTAAAAGGCCATTAAACCTGGAATTTAAAAAATGATACAAATTATATCTAATAACTTGTAATAAATGATACAAAATTTATCTAATTTTGCAATATGGAAAGGGCAATTGTACATATGGATCTGGATACGTTCTTTGTTTCCTGTGAAAGGCTGAAAAATTCCGAACTGGAGAAAAAGCCTGTGATCATCGGAGGTGGAGACCGCGGTGTAGTAGCCTCCTGCTCTTATGAAACCCGTTTTTTCGGAGTTAGAAGTGCTATGCCCATTAAAATGGCTTTACGGCTTTGCCCCGAAGCAATAGTAATTAAAGGAGATATGGAAATGTATTCCAATATGTCTCATATGGTAACGGAAATTATACAGGGAAAAGTACCTGTTCTGGAAAAGGCAAGCATTGATGAATTTTATCTTGATCTCTCTGGAATGGATAAATTTTTCGGATGCTATCAGTGGACAGTTGACATAGCTGAAACTATACGGAAAAATACAGGGCTGCCCATAAGCTTTGCTTTGTCTACCAATAAAACTGTATCCAAAATTGGGACAGGAGAATCCAAACCATCCGGAAGATTCGAAGTAAAGCAACCTGATATTCGGCCATTTCTGAATCCGCTATCAGTTAAAAAAATTCCAATGGTGGGAGATGTTACCTTTCAGTTGCTTTCAAGGTTGGGCATAAGAACAATTCAAACCCTTTCTGAAATGCCCGCTGAAGTACTACAGCAATTGATTGGCAAAAATGGGAATGAGCTCTGGAAAAAAGCACATGGAATTGATGAAACTCCTGTTATTTCTTACTCAGAACGAAAGTCCATCTCTACAGAAGATACTTTTGCACAGGACACTATAGATATTCAAGGCATCAAAAGTATTTTGTCCGGAATGGTTGAAAAGCTTTGCTATCAGCTCAGAGCAGAAAAATGGCTGGTATCAGTAGTGGTTGTAAAACTCCGGTACTCCAATTTTGATACAGAAACCAAACAATGCAGGATTCCTTACACCTCGGCTGACCACACACTGCTCAAGTATGTTTTAGAACTATTCAAAAAAGTGTATACCAGACGTATGAGAATAAGGCTGGTCGGAGTCAAATTTACAGGACTGGTTCACGGATGTCATCAAATGGATCTTTTTGAAGATACAGAAGAACTGATCTCACTGTATCAGACGATGGATAAGATCAAAGATAGGTTTGGGGCCTCAAGTGTTGGAAGAGCTTCCGGTTTATTAAAATAATTACAATATGTTTCTGAACTGCCATTCCTATCATAGTCTACGTTACGGTACCATTTCTATTCAAGATTTGGTAAAGCAGGCTGTCAACTTTAATATAAAAACCCTGGCTCTTACTGATATCAATACCATTACAGGAATTTATGATTTCTACAAACTCTGCCAGGATCATCATATCAAACCGATCGTTGGAGTTGAAATACGGGTTCAGGATGAACTGTACTATATCTGTCTGACCAAAAATCAACAGAGTATTGGAGAAATCAACAGACTTTTAACGGCTTATAACTGTGATAGCACTGAAATCCCCAAAATAAATCCTGTTTTTAAAGATACTATTGTCATATATCCATTGGAGAATATTCCTGAAAAGTTATCTAATCATGAATTTATAGGCATCAGACAAGATCAGTTAAACTTTTTGATTCAGCCGGAATTGAAACTGCTGATCCATAAAATGGTTATACTCCATCCGGTTACCTTTACCACACCTGAAGAATATGAGCTCCATAAAATATTAAGAGCAATTGATCACAATACATTAATCAGCAAACTTACAGAGCATGATTACTGTAAAGCCCATGAAATGTTTGCCTGCAAAAAAAAACTTCTGGCTCAATTTCAACATGAACCTCAAATCATTGAGAATACAAAATACATTGTCAATGCCTGCAGTTTTGATTTTGATTTTTCAACGCCTAAAAACAAAAAGTATTTCACAGAAAGCAAAGAAAATGATTTTAAACTTTTAAAAAAGTTAGCTTATCAGGGACTTTCAAAAAGATATTCCAATAATAACTTACAGGCAAAAGCAAGAGTAGATAAAGAATTGGGAGTTATTGACCAGCTTAATTTCTGTGCCTATTTTCTGATTACCTGGGATATCATCCAATACAGCAATCGTATGGGATTTATGCATGTAGGAAGAGGAAGCGGTGCCAATTCCATTGTCAGCTATTGCATTGGAATAACTGATATATGTCCTCTGGAACTGGATCTGTATTTTGAGAGATTTTTAAACCTCAACCGTAAAACCCCTCCTGATTTTGACATTGACTGGAGTTGGCATACCAGAGATATTATCCTGGAATATATTTTCAACAAATATGGTAAAGACCATGTTGCTTTCTGTGGGACCAATGTCGAATTCAAATACCGATCTATTTTCCGGGAAATAGGAAAAGTATTCGGACTTCCAAAAGATGAGTTGGATACACTGGCAACAAAACCAGTACAAGAACATGATAATAACTCAATATCCAAACAGGTTCATTACTATGGAAAACTTTTAGAAAAGTTTCCTAACCAGAGAAGCATGCATTCCTGTGGAATTCTGATCTCAGAAGAGCCCATTACCAATTATTCCGCTTTGGAAATGCCCCCCAAAGGCTTTCCGATTGTTCAGTTTGATATGTATACTGCTGAGGATATTGGGCTGGAAAAATTTGACATTCTCTCACAGAGAGGTTTAGGTACTATCAATGACACTGTAAAGCTGGTTAAAGAAAAAAGAGGAATTGATATAGACATCCAGGAGACTTCTATATCAAAAGATGAAGCCAGATGCAATGAATATTTAAGTTCAGGAAAAACCATCGGCTGCTTTTATATTGAGTCCCCTGCCATGCGGGGATTACTGAGAAGACTGAAGTGTGACAATTACAAAGTGTTGGTTGCTGCCTCATCCATTATCCGGCCCGGAGTGGCCCAAAGCGGAATGATGCGGGAATATATTTTCAGACATAACAATCCTACAAAATTTGAGTACTTTCATGAGGTTTTTGAAAAAGAATTAGGAGAAACTTATGGCATTATGGTATATCAGGAGGATGTTATTAAAATTGCGCTTCACTTCGGTGGGTTATCAGCTCCTGATGGTGATGTGCTAAGGAGGGCGATGAGTGGTAAGGGCCGGTCTTTATCTGCCTTACAGAGGGTAAAAGATAATTTCTTTGAATCCTGTAAAAAACTAGGGCATTCTGAGCAGTTATCTATGGAGGTATACCGGCAGATCGAATCTTTTGCAGGATATTCCTTTTGCAAAGCTCACTCCGCATCCTATGCCGTGGAAAGCTATCAGAGTTTATATCTAAAGGTTTACTACCCTATTGAATTTATGGTTTCCGCTATCAATAATGGTGGCGGGTTCTACAGAACTGAAGTATATATTCATGAAGCCCGGATGTCAGGAGCTTCTATTCATAATCCGTGTGTCAATTTAAGTGAATACCAGACAACGGTTTATAGCACTGATGTTTATTTAGGGCTGATGCATATTGAACGATTGGAAACATCATTAGCACAGCTGATTCCTGAAGAAAGAAATCAAAATGGAAATTATACCTCCCTGGAAAACTTTGTAAAGAGGATTCCTATTGGTATAGAAGCACTGCAAATTCTAATCTTTATTGGAGCATTCAGTTTTACTAGCAAACAGAAACATGAACTGCTGATTGAATCAAGATTTCTTTTGGGAAATAATAAGATTACCTTCAGGCATCCAACTTTACTTAATGAACCTCAGAAAGATTATCAGCTTCCGAAAATTGAAAGAAACCCATTTGAAGATGCATTTGATGAAATAGAAATATTAGGTTTTCCCATTTCATTCAGCCCTTTTGATTTGTTACAAATCAGATACAGAGGTAATGTAATGGCTAAAGACCTTACCCAATATCATAAAAAACAGGTTAAAATGCTTGCTTATCTTATTTCAAGAAAGCATGTTCCCACCAAAAAAGGGACGATGTACTTTGGTACCTGGATTGATGCGGAAGGAGAATACTTTGATACCGCTCATTTTCCCAGCTGTCTTGAAGAATATCCTTTTCAGGGAGGGGGCTGCTATCTCTTATTAGGAACGGTAGAAGTAGATTTTCACTTTCCTACTGTTACTATTCATAAAATGGCCAAAATGCCTTTTATTCCAGATCCCAGATATTCTATGGATAAAGAAAAATCATTGGAAGCCCAGTGTAATCTACATGAAGATATTAGTATGACATGGCGAAGGCCTTATCCTCAGGAACATGAAATAAGATTGCCAAGACAAAAAATGCAATAATAGGATTTTGGTACTGGATTATTGATTCTCAGATGAGTGCAATTACTGTACTTTATCCTATTAACAATCTGACTTGATCACTCTTAGCAATTAAATTAAGAGTTTATTTATCAAAAAAATTAAATAAATCAGTTATTTACCTCCAAATATATTACCCAGGAAGCCGCCTAAACCACTACCGCCTTGCTGCCCGTTTCCACTTCCACCACCACCCAACACACTTCCCAGTATATCAGTTAAGGGATTTCCCGAGGATTGAGTGCTACCTCCCATAACATTTCTAAGAATATCATTGATAGGATGAGATTCTTGATCCTGAGCCTGATTTGATGCATTTCCAAGGATTCCTCCTAACAGATCTCCGAGACCGCTTGCACCTACATTATTTTGCTGTTTTTGCTGACCTATATACCCCATGACCACAGGAGCAAGCATTCCAAGGGCAGGACCTATCTTATCTGCTGAAATTCCTGTGTTTTGTGACAATTGGTTTTCAACATCACTTCTTTGTCTGCCAAAGATATGATCAAGAATAGATCCACCTTCAGCCTGTCTTGTTTCAGCCTGAGATGCATCATTTAATATACTTCCAGTATGATCTTTGTCTAAAGCGTTGTTTAAAGCTTCTGCTTCTTTAGCATCCTTGGATTTATTTCTAAGATGAGAAATAATGAGAGGAGTTGCTACCGCTAACAAGGCAATCACTTGGTTTTTGCTGATCCCGAATTTATTTCCGGCTTGTTCAGCTACCTGATTGCCTGTGTTTCCTGTAATTAAATCAATTAAACTCATTGTATATCTATTTAGGTATTAGTATATTGAAATTATTAAAAATACGCTGTTCTTCAGGAGTGTCTTAACAGTTTGAGCCTGTATTGGGTGTAGTCACATTACTTTATTTATCTCCACTGTAACGTTTATCAGGAGTTCTATCCTTTTTTATTTAATAATCCCTATATTTTAGGTTTTTGATGCCTGAGCTATTAGCTCGGCATTTGGAGCAACAGTGACTTGTAAAAATATTTAATGTCTTAAAATCTATTTTGACTTTGTTTCAATGAAAAGTTAACGTACCAGTGAGGGAAATTGGCAATAAATACATTTTTTTCATGAATTACGTATTTTAAAGATCATAAACAAATATAACCACATTTCACTGAACACCTTACAAACAAATTGTAGTATTAAATCTAACATATTGTGATTTTATTACTACAATAAATATATTACATAAGCTCAGTTAATAAAATCCAGCCTAAATTTTTAATTTACATTTTGGTATGTCTTGTCCTGAATTTACTTACAAGATTTAACATTAATTGTACTAACAATTCCAGTAAAAAAATCCTCGCAGAGCGAAGCAGCAACTTTGTTAGGACATAAGGACTTTCAAAGTTGCAAATGAGCTCCTAACTTCTCCGTGTAGTTGTAAAATCGCACGCATTTTAATAAGCAATAAATCCATTCCTAAAACATAATTTTAGAAACATAACTTTTTATAAAGCAGGCTTGGTTTTGATTAATAGTTTAAAAAACACAAAATGAAGATGGCTTCTTTTTATATTTTTAGGGTGTCCTGCTAAAAAATAAACTTCTTAAAATTGGTATATACCTAAAGCAACTACCAACAGAAAAATTTGTAAGTCCAATTATTAATATCTCCCTCAATAAAAGACTTTCTTATTTAGACTTTCATTAACAATCAAAGCCAAATAGTTCCTCACAACGCCATTGTAGAAACGTACCTCATTTTCAGATTTACTTTCCTGAAAAATGAAATATGCTACATAAAGAAACTGTCAGTAAGGAGATGTGGGAACTCTTACAAAGACTGATGAAAGATGAAATGCTAAAAGATTTCGCCCTGGTAGGCGGTACCGCTTTAGCCTTAAAATTAGGGCACAGATTATCTATAGATATTGATTTGTTTACCACAAAGGACTTCGATTCAAACGCTTTAATCAAACACTTACAAAAAAAATATAATGCTACAAATGAGATAGTTTTTAAAAATACTGTTATGACCTATATTGAAGATATAAAAGTTGATCTTTTAACTCACAAATATCCTGTTATAGCGATGGATAAAATTTCAGAAAATGTTAGAATGATTTCTAATGACGACATTGGTGCTATGAAACTTCACGCAATATTTCAAAGTGGAGAAAGATTAAAGGATTTCGTAGATATGTATTTTCTTCTTGAAGAAAAACCTTTACAGTCATATTTAAATAGCTACCAAGCGAAATACAACGGAAATTCAAATTTGGCAGCGCACTCATTAGTTTATTTTGATGGGATTAGAAAAGAATATGATGTTTCAATGGTTCACGGAAAAGAGCACAGATGGAAAACAATTCAGGAAAGACTTAAGGAAGCTGTACTAAATCCTAATGTGAAATTTGGAAATTCAGCTGAAAGAAAAGTTGTTCTAAAAAGCAAAGGAAAGGGATTTAGAAGGTGATTTTGTTGTCGTAACGAGATAAAATCACTATATTTAAAGTATGGGATTAAAGAGAAAATTCTTGCCAAAAATACATCCAAAATACTTTTGGGATACCAATTTTAGAAAACTTGATTGGGAGAAAGCATATATCCCTATTATTTCTCGAATTCTTGAGAGGGGTGGGCAAAATGAGATCGATGAAATTATAAAATACTACAGTCGTGAAAAAGTTGTCAATACAATTAGAGATGAAATTCATTTTTTGCCTAATTATGCAATTAATAGAGCTGTAGAATTTTTTCCAGAAATGAAAAAAGAAGAGATGCACTGCTATCTAAACCGAAAAAATAAAACTTATCATTGGATTTAGTTACATACTATTGATTTTGTGCTAAAACTTTAACTCCTACAATATTGTTGAGAAATTAATTCTCAAAATAAAAATTGAAAAGTACTAGGTATTGGTTGGTTAAATTAACTTCTTTTCCTTTTTGATAAAAAATGTAAGGGTCCGCTTTTAGACGGACTCTTTTCATTTTAAATAATTGCATTGGAAATGATAGAATACTAGTTAATTATAATTATGGAAAAGCCTCGCAGAATGGATTTGAAAATTCGTTAGGAGGAACGACTTTCAAAAATTGCGAATACACTCTTTACTTCTTTAGGTAATTGTGGAAAATTGATTTTTAAGAAATTTATTTGTAATACCACTTGTATGATTTTTAGTAGTGCTTGAGTATGGCATAAAATGCAGCTATTTATATATCCAATTTAATGTGTTCAACTAAGAGGCGAACTTCTTAAAAACTCTATAATTAAATTGTTATCTTATATGTTGTGAATTGCCTTCAAAATTTATTATCTTAGTGATTAATCACAGCATACCAATGTAAAGGCTGCTCTGATCACTTGTTGTGAATTGCTTTCAAAAATTATTACCTTCGTGATTAGTCACAGCTGCCGAAAGCGAAGAGAAGCCAGTACCAGCGTTGTGAATTGCTTTCAAAAATTATTACCTTCGTGATTAGTCACAGCTTATCAGGAATAGAAGACAATAACGGATGGGTTGTGAATTGCTTTCAAAAATTATTACCTTCGTGATTAGTCACAGCATCAGTTAAAACAACATCAATTAAATCTGAGTTGTGAATTGCTTTCAAAAATTATTACCTTCGTGATTAGTCACAGCTTATCAGGAATAGAAGACAATAACGGATGGGTTGTGAATTGCTTTCAAAAATTATTACCTTCGTGATTAGTCACAGCCGTGCCAAAACGAAAGAGAAGAGTCAACTCGTTGTGAATTGCTTTCAAAAATTATTACCTTCGTGATTAGTCACAGCAATAACTTGCAACACCTACAGACAGATTCCGTTGTGAATTGCTTTCAAAAATTATTACCTTCGTGATTAGTCACAGCATCAGTTAAAACAACATCAATTAAATCTGAGTTGTGAATTGCTTTCAAAAATTATTACCTTCGTGATTAGTCACAGCTTACTTTTATTATGATTAAGAATCTTCTATGTTGTGAATTGCTTTCAAAAATTATTACCTTCGTGATTAGTCACAGCGTATCATCAAGCAACTACAATCAATAAAGGGTTGTGAATTGCTTTCAAAAATTATTACCTTCGTGATTAGTCACAGCCATGTTCCGGAGTTCCAGTTTGAGATCTAGTTGTGAATTGCTTTCAAAAATTATTACCTTCGTGATTAGTCACAGCAACCATAAAGTTGTTTGCACCAACAGTCTTGTTGTGAATTGCTTTCAAAAATTATTACCTTCGTGATTAGTCACAGCGAGTCCTCCTCTGAATCTCTTATCAGTCTCGTTGTGAATTGCTTTCAAAAATTATTACCTTCGTGATTAGTCACAGCATTTCGTCATGAATCCTGTAAGCATTTTCTGTTGTGAATTGCTTTCAAAAATTATTACCTTCGTGATTAGTCACAGCTTTTCAGCAGACAATCCTTTTATTTTACCCGTTGTGAATTGCTTTCAAAAATTATTACCTTCGTGATTAGTCACAGCCTCAAAAAATAATCTACTGAAAACCAGTAGATTATTTTTATATTTAGAATTTAAAATTTAGAATAATTCAAGCTGCTGAAAGGTTGGAGATGGCTCTTCTTTATTCCTGGCAAAGAAGATTTCAATATCTCCAAATTGTTTGTCCGTGATACACATAATGGCAACTTTCCCGGCTTTTGGAAGCATAAACTTAACTCTTTTAATATGAACCTCAGCATTTTCCCGGCTCGGACAATGGCGTACATACATTGAGAACTGAAACAAAGTGAAACCATCATCAATGAGTGCCTTCCGAAAGCGGTTAGCATCTTTCATATTCGCATTGGTCTCAGTCGGGAGATCATATAATACTAAAATCCACATAATCCGATATGCGTTAAACCTTTCGGCATTCATAACAGTTCTGGATAAGAAATCAATCTTTTTTCTCCTGTATAGCATTTGTAAAGCGACGAAGCCGTCATTTTTACAGCAACCAGTAAGGGTCTTGTTTTATCATCAATACGCACATCTTTGGTTGCAATCTGCAGAATATGAGCCTTAAATTCTTTTGTCAGTTCTTCTGCATCAGAATGAATTTCCAGCCACTGCATTACTAGCAAATCAATAAACGGACGATAAGGTTCCATCAGATCATCGGCAAGACAGTAAGGATTATATTTATTTTTATGAAAAATTCCCAATACGGGCAATAATCCTGTTTCAACAATAGCCCTGGCGACAATACTTCTGAGAACTGCATATCCGAAATTAAAGAACTGATTGGGTGATTCTCCGAAACGCTGTCTCAAAAAATCAAGGCTGATCAGATATTTCCAGTAATGCTGAGCTGCAATACCTTCCATATTGGTTAAATCCCCAGACTTTACATTTCTGTGGTATTCAACCATTGGTTCATAATAGTTTTCCAATTTCATCAGAACATTTTTCTGATTTTCAATTTTGCATTCCACGGTTTGCTTCCAAAGCTGTTTTTTCAATGGTTCACTTGCTTCCAACTGATCTTTTACCCTGTCGGAATGTTCAGTATGACCATACAGTGGAAGCATTATTCCATGGGGCAAATGATGAGCATCACAACTGATGACCACCACGTTATTTCCCATCATTTTCTGAATGAGATTATGGGAAATAGTAATCTGATAATGATCCAACATCAGTAAGCCCAAATCTTCCACAGGAACACTCCCCTTTTCCGTTTTGGTTTCTGGACAGAGAATTTTCATCTGCTCATCTTTCAGCTTGAGATAAGCGGGATTACCGATGTAGATTGATCTGGTAATCATAATTATATCTTTGAAATGTTACCTAAACGGTCGACTTTAAGTTTTACACAGTTTTCTTTTATCATAATGGGCTTGCCGTTTTTATCATACATACAACTACCATCATAGAAATTCTGCATTCTCTCACTTTTACTATTTGTACCATTTTCATTTTTTATTATTTCTGTCGCATTTGCGTAAGGAATAAAATGCCCCTCACCTCCTGTACAACTAACAAATTTATATACCCTTTTAACTTGTTCGTCAGAAAGGCTTTCAAAATCGTTATTTGTCATATTACCCCGCTCATCATCAGATAGAATATAAACCAAATCATTCGGGCATAAATAGAAATCATTTGTACTTCTTAAATCAACCACAGGTAAACCTTGCTTTTGCCTTTCAATCACCTCATTCAAAGGAAGGGTTTCATAGCTTCTCTTGCCGTTTTTATCTTCGTGCACTGCAAAAAACAAATTGGTTCCTTTTGCGGCTTCTACGTATTTATCTTTTTTATTCCCGGCTTGTCCTATCTGAAATTTACTACCCAGTTCAAAAACCCTTACTTTATTGATGGGTTGATGAGGTTTACCATCATTGTACTTCTCAATACTTTTATTCAAATCTTCAATTCCTTCGGGTGAAAAAGCCAATTCAGGGCTTCCGTCTTTAAGAATTAAATAATTTTTGAGAATTTTCTGAATCCCTGTATCAGTAATGGAGCCTATTGATTTTAAATCGAATGAAGCATCAAGGCTTTTCCTCGTTGCTGTTAAAATTTTTCCTTTTGGAACTTTTACCCAAGGTAAATTTACTTTACCGGAAACAGTATCTTTATGCATTGGTTTTCTAATCGCCCAATTTATCCCCTTTTGCTCTACTCTTGCCTTATTTCTTGCACCATCTTTCTCTACATATTTTTCGTAGTAATTCGTAGCTTTATTAATGACCCTAAGGTTTTGCTTAAAACTTACAATAACCGTGTCCAAATTATGCTTAACATCTACAGTAAAATTTTCCCAAGGTTTTAAAAATTGTTTTGCCACTTCTCTTTCGATTTTCTCCCCTGTTTGCGTATGGAGATAAACAACTCTTTCAAACTTCATTAATTTCTTTTTCAAATCGTAGCGTTTGGTTTCCGATTTTGCAGATTGATTATTTAATAAATTTACGTGGTCCTTTGTAGCACAAGCAATTACCAAAGCGTCTAGAGCATGATGACGATGGTCGATTCTTTTTTTAGAAAAACCTTTGGAATATTCAATTGGAACAGTCGGCAAAAACTTTTGAAAATTTTCGTTCCAGGCGATAAAATCTGTCGAATTGGTCAGCTGATTCATTCTTTTAAAACGGGGTAAAATCAAGTCATTCCAAACATCATTCAACCCCCAGTCTTTTTTCAATTGGGTGGTAATTTTTCCATTTCCGGGAACAATGTTTTTAGAATTTATTCCTTCATCCGAACCATCTTCTAAGCGAACAATATTAGAAAGTATACCGGAAATATATTTACTGATATAACGAGTATCATTGATCTGACGTTCAATCATTTTTTCAGGAATATCTTCTAAGAGAAGTTTATTTCTTTTACTTCGGTTATTGGCGTAGTGCTTCTTGACAAAATCTTCGTATTCGTCAATATCAAAAACCTTTACGCTTTTACCGAAACCAAGTTCAATAATAGTTCCTCCAAACTGTTTAATAAATCCAAATCCGATATAATTATCCTTCAGTTTGTTAACCGCCGATTCACAAATAATTTTATTACTAAAACTGTCATCAAAGTATCGGCTTTGTGGAATAATGTGTTCAATCTGAAGGAGAAGGTTGCGCCGTTTTGCTTATTTTTAAATATTCATCTTCAATTTCAATGCCTGAATTTAAAACACCGTCCTCATAAATTTTCAGAATTTCTTGTTGCTGGGGCGAAAACGGTCGAACATTTTCTACACCATGATCATTCATCATTTCAGCTAATAGAGCTTTAATGCGGAGATTCGTATTTTCGTTTTCAGTAATCTGGTTCGTGAGTTTCTTTCTATCGTCAGCTGGAAGTTTCATTTCCCTTCCCAACTCTATATGAATTTCATTGAAGAAGTCTTTTGCTCCTTTTCCATATTTTAGCCAAATATCTTTTACAACACGTAAAGTTTCTGTGATGACCTGCTCTACAATTGGATTGCGAAGCGAGTGGTGTTTAAAATCTTTCAAAAATTCTTCCAAGTCATCAGCTGAATTCCATTTCCCTGTTATTGATGCTTCCGAATGTCTTCCATATACAATATATTGAGCCAGCCACAATTGTAAACCCTGGAAATCATTTTCACTCGTAAGATGGACCGCCTTTTCTCTAACCCTATCTTTTATATTTTCATCATATTCTCCATTAATGATTTTCTGAATCCTGTCTTTTGAAAACTGATCAATATTGGCATAATCCCAATACTTACCCAATCGCATTAAGGGCAACAATTTCTTAATTGCCTTTTCCGAAAAGGAACCATATTCGCTTTTGAATGGTGGAAATTTTCTGAAAGCCTCGAAAAAAGAATTTTCGTCAAGATGATGTTTTAACGCAAAGGATTTTAAGGCTTTTTCGTATTCTATTTTATCATTCACAGAGTAGATAATATGCCAAATCTTTTGTTCGATCTCCCTCGTCAGAAAATCATCGGAAATATTCTCTACTTTCTCCAATCGAGTTGCAATCATCGTCTTTGTTTCATTGCAGGGGTATTTTTTATCCTCTACAAAATTCCAGCGATGTGTTTTCTCACTGAGCTTAAAATGTTTCAATAAAGCTTTTTGATCAATTTCTTTTCTGTTATTTAAAAACTCAAACAGATTTTCGACATCTTGGGTAGTGGTTAAAAACTCTTTGATAACGTTTTCATCATTATCTTTTTTATATAGGTTAAGATTAAAAATCCATTGCCAAAGACGAAATTCCTGATAATATGGATTCGATTTTGGAATGGCTTTTAAATATTGCGTATGTTCTGCTCCATTTTCATCTTTGTATTTTCTAAACTCCAAAGTACAGTTGGAAATAGAAGACTTCTGGCTTCTCAACGGTCTTTGGTAGAAAACAATATCCTCTATAAAAAGATGTACAAAATCTTTTTTGCTTAAAGTCAGTTGGTGAGCTTCATTGTTTCTGTACAACTCACGAATGCAATCATTATATAAGTCATCATTTTGTAATTCCTGATGAAACTCCTTTTGTTTCTCTAATATCTGTCTAAGCTCTTCTTTGTAAAATTTTCTTTCAATCGTACGAACTAGTTTTCCTTTGATTTTTTGTTTAGGATTAGCAAGAAGCGTTTCATATATATACATTCCAACGGTTTTATGAGACTGCTCGATTTCCTGCTCGGTTTTCTTTTTTACCAAAGTCCAATCGTTCTCACCCGGTGCCCGGAAACTTCTTTTTTCATTTCCGTCTTTGTCTGTTTTAACACTTCCATCATCGTTCAAATCAGTTGTTACAATAAAATCTCTTGTTTTATCTTTCCAATCGAACAAGGATATTTTGCTTGCTCTTCTGTAAATCCATCCATTTTCTAAAACCAAAGAATACCAAATATCTGATTTGCCTTTTTGCGGCTCATCTACAAAAACATCCACAACTTTTAAAGAATAAAGCTCAACAAGTTTATTAGGATTCTCTTCCTCTTCTTCCCCACGCAATTGATAATATCCACGTTTTTGGTTAAAATTCAAAAGGATCCAGACCAACTCCTCTTTTTCAATTTTTTGAGAAAGTGCCTTTTTACGAAGATAATAAATCGTCCAGTCGTACGGTATTCTTAAATCCTGTGCGTTCGCTTTAAAATCTTCAAGCATCTCGTTGAAAGAGTTTTGGAACAGAAATGAAAACTGTCCTTCAATATTTTTCCAGGCCAATTTTGGTTCAGTTTCAACTTTGAACTTCCCAAATCGTTTTTCAAAATCAATCTGTGAAGCATAGTGTTCTGGAAGGAAATTCAAAATATTTAAAACCCTGTGAAGCCTCTCCCTTCGTAGAAGAAATCGTTCACGTAATCTTCTTGCACTTCTGTATTTTGTACGTTCCGCAGTTTGCGAAACAGAATTCCCTTTACCAAAATCGCCCAAAATATCTTGAGACATCGGAATTATCCTGGTTCCCATTCCAAGAATTTCACCTTGTTTGTTTTTAAAATCCTGTTTTACCAAAGCCCACCCAATAGAATTTGTTCCCAGGTCCAGTCCAAGTATATTTTTCATCGCTATTAATTTGATACCACATAAAAATAGTAATAAAAAAAATATTCAAATTATGGATTCCCATAAATACAGTTATTTTTTTTCTTTTATATTTGTATTAATAATTTTGAAAGCAATTCACAATAAGGATTATTCCGTTGTGAAAACATTTAGCGCCTCGACTACCTTCGGGGCATTTTTATTAGAATTATCATCTTTAATACATCAACCCTTTAAGCTTATTTAAATCCTCAACAAAATGGTTCGAGAATTGTTCTTTCATGACTACTTAAAACTCCTTTTCCAAATTTCCTGCACAGGCAATAAGAAATACAAAGAAAAAATGTGCCTGTTACTTCCTCATTTAGGATATCTGTAAGTCTAAAGTTTAAATTTTGAATTAAATCAAAATTTATAAATATGGATACAATAACGAAAAATGATTTAACAGCATTGAGAAACCTAATAGTTTCGGATATTGAGAACCTACTAAAATCTAAGCCAGCTAATTCAAGAGAGGATGAAGAATTTGGCTGGATGCGGAGTAAGGTAATTCGCAGAAAACTAAATATTTCTGCTTCGACATTACAAAATCTCAGGATCACTGGCAAAATTAGATTCAAGAAATTATTGGGCTCGTATTATTACAACTGTGAAGACCTTCAACATCTATTTGATTATGGAAAGGAATAATATACAGCACTGGTTTGATTTCCTTGATGAAATTCAAAGTGATCCAAAATTGAATGTTTGGCATATTGCTTTGTTAACTGCAATTGCCCGCCTTGCTTGCAAGCAAAATGAAAAATGGATTATCAGAGTGAGCAGGAGAAAGCTTATGGAGTTTTCACATATTACTACAATAGCCAGTTATCATAAATATTTTAAGCAACTTCAGCAGTTTGGATACATTAAGTACATTCCATCTTATCATCCAGATTATCGCAGCACAGTAGAAATTCTGTCTATACAGAAAAGCTGAGACAGAAAAACAATCCCCTCAAAACTTTATGCATTGAGGGGATTGTTTCTATTAAATAATAGCCTTTGCCCTAATGAGCATATTTTCAAAAGCATTACATTTCTCAGCAAGAGAAATCTCTGAATAAGCGTTCTGAGTGTTTTTTAAATCATGGAATTCTTTTTCGAGCTGTTCGAGAAGTTTAACCAGCCCCCTATTGAAATTATTGTTACCTCTTAGCTTGGCTTCAAGATCTTTCATTTCTCTAGCAATTGATTCCTGTTCAGTGATTGCATAATCCTCTGTCTGTTTCACTGAATGATGACCTAGCATTTCTTTAACAACGTGTATTGATACACCGTTGTTTAAAGTAACCGTACTGGCAAAGGTACGTCGTGCTTTATGAGTGTTAAGTATTGCATTAACATTACATAAAACCGCTATCTCCTTTAGATATTCATTCATTTTCTGGTTTGAGCGACCAGGCAGTACGGAGCCTCTTTTTATGCATAATGGATTATCTTTATATTTCGATATAATTTCCAGCGCTTTAGACAGAAGTGGGATATCGGTCTCAGATTTTGATTTTTGCCTGCTAGACATAATCCAGGAACTTCCATCATTAGCCTCCTTAATATCTTCCCATTTGAGTTGGAAAGCATCTATATAGGACAATCCTGTGTAACACTGAAAAACAAAAATGTCCCGTACTACTGACAACCTTTCTGAGCTAAATTCTTTTTCTTCAATTCGTTTTAGTTCAGCTTTTGTCAGCGGCTTCTTTTTAACTTTGGTTTTCTTTCCAATAAATAGCTTAAACGGATCTTTAGGAATGATCTCTTTTGCAACAGCTCTCAGCACTATTTTCTTAAAATTGCTAATATACTTCAATGAAGTATTGTTAGAACATTTCCTTACTGTTTTTAAGTACAGATCATAATCCTTTACAAACTCGTAGTTCAGTGCTCTAAACTCTATGTCTTGTTTATTATATTGATACTTGATAAATTCTTGAACATGGGACCTTGCAGTGATATAACGGTCATGTGATCCTTTGGCATATTCTCCGGTCTCTACCAATTTACCCATCTCATCATTATGTTCCTGAAATTCTTCAAGTACCTTATTTCTAGGTTTATATTTTCCGTTTATGAAGTTTATAAGATCAATAGAGGTAATGGGAATACCATTATTCATAAGTTCAGTTCTGTGGCTGTTAATCTTACTCATTAAAGATACTAGGAAAAGGTTAATAATCTTTGCATCTTCTTTCGTTCCCACAGCTTTGCCTTCTTTCTGATCCCATCGGTTGGGATACCATTTTCTTTTCGTAGAGGTTTCTTTAGGAATGCCATCTACAGTTATCCGCACATAAATATGGCGGATCTTTTCATTTTTTGAGCTCTTTAAAAAGAAAGTGAGCCCATAGCTTTGTTCTACTAACATAATTCAACATTTTTTAAGGTTATAAATGTCAAACTAAAAGTTCCTCGAATCAAGATGTTTAGATCTGCAACATGTTCATTACACATTATTTAAATGCGTTTTTACAGCTTTTTGAGTCTGCTTTCTATGGCAATTTTCAATCAATTTAAAAATTGCCACACAATTGCCATAAACTTTTGGAGTATTTTTGAAAATTACAGCAATTGCTATAAATAAAAAAATCCTGCAAATCATTGATTTTGCAGGATTTAAATATTTTTTGATGCTTTTTGAAAACTTACGTCTTCGCATCTGGCGGAGAGTGAGGGATTCGAACCCCCGGACCTGTTACAGTCAACAGTTTTCAAGACTGCCGCAATCGACCACTCTGCCAACTCTCCTTAAACTCCGGCAGTACCGTTGTTTTCAGTGGTGCAAATATAGAAAGTTTTTTATTACCGGCAAAATATTTTTTCAATAAATTTTGCATTTTTCCGGTTTTAAAGAAAATACGGTTTTCAAAAACATGGAAAATGCGGGTATCAGGGACTCAACATCAGGCATTTACCTTCATGTATAAAATATTTAGCCCTTCAACCCTATTTTTCAATATTTATTTATCCGTAGTAATATTCGGTAGTGACATCTCCGCTAAAAGCCGGATGCATATCCTTTTTCTCCATATGCAGCTCAAATACTCTTTCGCCGTTTTTATTTCCTCCCCGTATTTTTAAAGCATACCATCCATTATCTAAGGATAAAGTAATGCTGTTTTCATCATTAATAGAGGTAATATCTTTTAAATAACCGATGCCAACAATTTTCACTTCATTATTAACCGTCTGAAAAACCCATCCTCTGGACTCTACTTCTACCTCATCATCATTCAAAATCTTTTCATCATTTACAGAAACCCGGAATGCATAATGGTCTTCTTCTACCCCTATTATTGGAATCGCAATTCCTGATTTTGTTATTTCATCCCCATGTTCATTTTCTACAAAATATTTTAAAATATTATTACCCGGGAGATTATGTTCCTGCAGGTATTTTGCTAAAAGCTGTGGACTAAATATCACGAAACCTTTACTTTCGGAGAATATTTTTTTCATATATAGATTGGATTTGGATTACATATTTCAACAGTATTACTGTGTTTTTGAGCTTTTATTAATTGTACCTCAAAGTAATGCTCAGGTCTTTCCTGGAATTCCAGATAAGTAATGGTCTAGTTCTATGAGAAAATCATTAATGATGACCACTACTTCTTCTACATTTTCCAAAAATATTTCCTGATATTCTCTTGGAGGCTTATTTAAATTATAAACGATTTCGGAATATTCATACTTTGACAATCCCAGATAGATATAGTAGGGTTTTTCCCAATTCCGGTTGTAGGTTATATCTATAAAAAGCTTTCCTCTTGTTGCTGAAAAAATCAGTTCTCTATCATCATATCCGTCGTTGTTTCTTTTCAGGTTATTATAAATGATTGTCCAGCTGGAAATTTTTAATGGAATAAGATCTTTTTGTAACGGATTGAGATATTCTGATAATAAATCGTAAAATTCATCAATATGATGACTTGTTTTTATCGTTTTATAAATATTTTCAGCATCATCATTTCGCCATTCTCCTAAAGACCTGGATAACATACATGTATCAAAAGAATATCCCACGTTGCTATTTTCATATGAAATAGAAATTGTTTTTCCTGTAATGTGATTTACAGCACTCAATAATAAGGTGTTATCAAAAGGTATATCCAGTATATTGTAATTGTTGTCTATAAAGACATTTGCATCAATACTCCATCCTCCTTCAACCTGAATTCCGTTGTTTAATATTCCTTTATCTGTCATTGTTATCGGTAATTTGCTTTTTTTATATAATTAGCGGCATCTGCTGCTGAAATCGGATGACTGTGTATGGTACCGGAAGCCACTTCCACTCTCATGAATCTCGTTTTTTCGCCCATATTATATCCTATATCGGTAGGATGTTCGTAAATATAGTAAGTAACCCCACCATTCGGTACTACATTCCCTTTTCTCATTGCATCAAATGCAGCCTTTTTCTCAAAATTTTTGAAGTTATCTTTCACTACATCCGGGAAATATGATCCTTCAGGTTTACCTCCTACTCCTTTAATACTTCTGGCTTTGGCATCTTCCATAGAAGTCGCCTGAATATGTTTGGTAGCATGTACAGAAGGTGGTGTAGGTCTTTTTGCATTGATAATTGAGCCTCGTTCTGCTTTTCTTCGTGACCATCCACCATCGGCCTCCATCAATCCCAGCGGATCAATTTCGGAATTGCTATCATGTGTATAAGCATACAGATTAGGATTATCTCCAAGCGGGCCTATTGGATCCTGAGAAAGATAAGTCCCGTTTTTCACATCATAATACCGAAATCTGTTGTAGTAAAGTCCAGTCTCTTCATCCTCATACTGCCCTTGCTGCCTGAAAGGAATAAAGGATTCTTCTCCCTTTACATTTTCAACTCTCCCAAAAATATCATATTCAGCGCTCCACACCAGATTTCCCTCTTCGTCATAAGCTTGAACAGGTCTCCCTATATAATCTGAAATAATGGATGCCTTTCTGTTTCCTTCTATCTTTGCAGATGGTACGTGGCTTCCTGTTTCATAAATCCACGTTACTAAATTCTCTACAGGTTCTTGTTTGACGATAATATTTCCTTCATCATCAATTTCAGTTGCAGGAATTTCCTCAATATCATAATTCCATTCATGTAAAAGAACGTTGCCATCCCAAATATAACGAGTTATTTTCTGCCAGCCAATTTTCGAAGTTCTTCTGCCCAGTGCATCATATTCAAATTGTACTTCCTTCCCATCCGGACGTTTTACTTTAGCCAGCATTCCGTTGGCACTCCAAGAGTAACTCCAGTCTCCAGGCTCCCATTCGGGGGTTTGTACTTCTGTGGATAAATCTTCATTTACATTGGGTAAAAGAGTTCCGGATGGCATTTGTGAATGGCTAAGCCAATCTGAAGCAATGGCTTTATAATAAGGATGTTCATTGTTAGGTTCTTCCGAATGTTCCGGCCTTGCATTATTGATTACCCGTTTACTCTTTAATAATAAATTTCCTTCTTCATCGTAGTGATAAAACCAGTTTTTATCCCGCATCAGCTTTCCGCCTTTGTCATAGATGCGGTCAGTACGTTTTGTACTTTCATATAAGCAGCCGGTTGCATCAGGATTTTTATGCTGAACTTTTCCGTTGGAATATTCTGCAGCGGCAAGACTTCCGAATGCATCATAATCAAATTTTGTTCTGCTTC